>Ga0075117_1002043_pt1 | contig 11870 bp, 6 predicted proteins | sample AntAceMetag02UKJ_FD_69789 | JGI IMG/M metagenome (GOLD analysis project Ga0075117, IMG submission 69789) | Saline lake microbial communities from Ace Lake, Antarctica - Antarctic Ace Lake Metagenome 02UKJ | ecosystem: Environmental > Aquatic > Non-marine Saline and Alkaline > Saline | place... | reverse complement strand
GATCAGTGACTCTAAATGCCCAAGCGAGTCTTGGAGCATCTTTAAATTGGTTTGATGCTATAGATTCCGATACGCCTGTCGGTTCGGGACCAAATTTTAACACACCCATGATCCTTACGGAAACTACATATTACGTGGAAGCATCCGAAAATGGATGTACCTCACCAAGACAGGCGGTAGTAGCCTCGGTTGGTATAGCCAGTACTACTGGAACGGCTACCGATGGTCCAGTATGCAATATTACCGCCAACGGCCCTACCCTTATCGATTTGGACGATAGGCTCTCGGGGGCAAGCACCGGTGTTTGGAGCGTAAAAACGGATATCTCAAATACAGTGACTATCAACAGTGATAATGAGGTAGATTTTGCCGGACTTATTTCTGGTGACTATGTATTCACCTTTACTACAACTGATTTTACTGCACCCTGTACGGCAGAAACAGTGGATATTACCATTGCAGTAAGCGATTGTAATACGGATGACGATCTAGATGGACTTGTGACCGGTCAAGAAGTGGTTCTGGGAACCGACCCTAATAATTCGGATACCGATGGTGATGGTATTGAAGATGGCGTTGAGGTGGGTTCAGACTTTAATAATCCTTTGGATGAAGATAATGACGGCATCATAGATGCATTGGATTCCAATATTTTGGACACGGATAGCGATGGGGTAAATGACCAACAGGATCCCGCCAACGAGAACCCTTGTATTCCTGATAATTCAAGCGTAGACTGCCCCGTTGATTTAGAAATAATAAAAACTGCTGACACCCTAGCGGCGCTTATTGGGGATGTTCTAACCTTCACTATTACAATAAACAATTTAACGGATAAGATTGTAGGCATAGCTACAGTAGGAGATTTATTAGAAAACGGTTTTGAGTTTGTTTCTCATTCGGCATCCATAGGCAGCTATGATGAAGTTTCCGGAGTATGGCTCATTGAAGATCTTCCAGCCCTAGGTAGCGCAACCTTAGATATTCTTGTGACCATGGTTGAAGGTGACACCTATACAAATACGGCTCAATTATTGGAATCCACTCCTCTAGATGATAATCCGGATAATGATATTTCGGATCCAGTGGTTATAGAAACAACGATTGTGGAAGGAGTAGATTTATTAATTGAAAAACGAGTACTTCCCAATACGGTTCTTGTGGGGGACAATGTGGTGTTTGAGATAAGGGTGACCAATCAGTCCTTGTCCGACGTGGTAAGTAATATTAGGATTTCTGAAGTTCTGGATGTTAATTTTGAATTTGTTTCTAGCGAAACCAAAAATGGAAATTATGACGATGTAAATGGTGAGTGGGCTATACCTGATCTGCAACTAGGACAAGAGGCTATTCTTTTGATTACAGTTAGAGCGCCAACTCTAGGTGTTTTTGTGAATACTGCCTCCTACATTACATCATCACCTCGTGATGGGGATCCCGCAAATAATTCAGCTACTGTAAGTGTTGAAGTAATCGAAAAAACCTCCGCATCGCCGGGATTCCTCTACAACCAATTCTCTCCCAATGGTAACGGGCAGAATGAAATTTTACGCATTAATCTTACCGATCCGGATACCGGAATAGATGCATCCATAACCTATAAGATTATTATTTTTGACCGGTATGGAAGCCAAATCTTTGAAACTCGGAAAGTAAATGACGGGGATGTATGGGACGGTCTGTGGGATGGCAAAGAAGCACCTAAGGGCACCTATTTTTACGTTATGAACTACAGTTTAAATGGAGGGGAAGAAATAACGGAGAAAGGATGGATTCAGTTGATCAGATAAAAGCAACCATGCATACGTTACAGTTAAAATCTAAAGGTTTTCCTATAAACAGCTTATTGATGTTGTTGTTTTTGATACCTGTTGTCGCTCATGCGCAAAAAGAGCCGCAGTACACCCAATACATGTACAATATAGGCAGTTTTAACCCAGCGTACGTGGGTACTGTTGAAACCCCTGAATTGGTCGCTCTTTATCGTGCCCAATGGATAGATATTCCCGGGGCGCCCAGAACAATAAGGTTCGGGACAAATCTCCCCTTTAGTAACGAAAAAATGGGTCTCGGAATCAATATTGTTAACGACCAACTGGGTCCCCTGTCGCAGACCTACGCAGATGTGTCCTATTCTTATCAAGTAAAGGTTTCGCAGAAAACCAAACTATCTTTTGGTATCGATGCCGGAGGATCCTTTTTAAATGTGGATTTTAACAAGGGCACCTTCGAGAATCCAGGAGAGCCTTTGGCCTTGGAGCGTATCAACAACTTTTATCCTACCGTTGGGGCGGGTACTTTTCTTTATGGGGCGGACTGGTATCTTGGCGCATCGATACCAAATTTTCTTACCGAAGGCATTTATAATGACGAAGTAGCTACTGTTGTAGAAGACAAACTACAGTTCAATTTTATTGGTGGATATGTTTTTAAGCTATCGGATGGTTTAAAGTTTAAACCGGCCTTTTTGATTAATTCTTTGAGTGGCGCTCCCCTTAACATCAATCTATCGACTAATTTCTTAATATCCGATGTGTTTACCGCCGGTATTTCCTATAGGGTTGAAAATGCTTTTAGCGGTTTGGCCGGATTCCAGATATCCAATAGTACGTTCCTGGGATATTCCTATGATTATAATACAAATCCATTAGGAGAATTTAACCAAGGTTCCCATGAAATCGTTCTCAAATTCTATCTGGGCAGGGATGGCAGCAATTCAGGTTCAAAGAAGGATAAAAGCGGAAATGCTAAAGGGAAAACAAAACAAATAGATTCGCCAAGGTTCTTTTAAATAGCTAGCATTATGAAATGGAAAATCCTGTTTGCTTTTTTTATCGCTATGACTACCCAATTCGTAGGTCTCGGTCAGGAAAATAGGTCTAAGGGCGATAGTTATTTTTATGGGTATGAGTACCAAAATGCTATTGAGGCGTACTCAAAGGAGCGCACCAAGAAACCGTTAACGGATGATCAGCTCTTAAATCTTGCCGATGCCCATTATATGACAAGTGCCTATGAGAAGGCTTCTCAACTGTATATGGATATCAACAAGAAGGACACCGTCATGTCCGTTCATAGATTCAATAAAATGCTGCAAAGTCTTTCCAAAACCTCCGATCAGGATAGGGTGTTAACCTTTTTAAGGACAAAATCATTAATCTTACCATCGGAATTAACAGAAAACGCAGAGTTTAACTATCAACTCATGAAGGGCGCAGAGGGAAACAGGGATTTTGAAATCTTCAACATGGTTATTAACAGTCCGCAAGCAGATATTTCTCCGGCATTTTATAAAAAGGGGTTACTTTTCAGTAGCAGTCGCATCCAAAAAACAAGGGGTACTTATGCTCCAACAGGGGAATCCTACCTGGATATCTACACTGCATCTCTAGACGAAAAGGGCGCCGCGAACAGCGCAACGGCCTTTTCCGAAATCCCTTATTCCCCATTTCATAAATCCACGCCGTTCTATTCAAAGTCATCGGATGCTATTTTCTATATCCTGTCGAACACTATGGATGGTGATATGGCTTTTGACGAGAAGGGAAAAAACGCCCTTTCCATTGGGGTACGGGACAGTATTGGCAATTTTAGGTTTCTCCTTAAGGATTTAAGCACCTCTTTTTACTATCCGTACTTTGATGCGGAAACGGATCGCTTATATTTTGCCGCCAATTTTGAAGATAGTTACGGCGGTACAGATTTGTATTACGTGGCTATAAATAACGGACAGATTATGTCCGCACCCACTAATTTAGGCTCTAGGATAAACTCACCTGGAAACGAAATATCTCCGTATCTCTTCAACGGGGATTTGTATTTTTCTTCGGATGTATTTTATGGATACGGTGGTATGGACGTGTACAAGTCGAATAGGCAAATTAATGGAGCATACAGTATTCCAGTGAATTTAGGTGAGGGTATCAATACAAGTTCCGATGATTTCGGATTTATAATGAAGGAATTGGGTAACGATGAGTTTCTAGGCTACTTGGCCTCCAATAGAAAAGGAGGGAAAGGAGGAGATGACATCTATGGTTTTAGGATAAAAGGTATTCCTGGCCTAAAGACCTTTGCACTGAGAGGGGAAGTACTTAACACCGGTAGCAAGAACGGAATAGATCAGGTTCAGATAACTATTGTAAATGCACAAGGAACTGTTTTGAAAGAAGTCGCCACGAAGCCAGATGGCAGCTTTATGTTAGAAATTCCTTGGCAGGAGGAAGTGACCATAACGGCAAACAAAGATCGATATTCGATGTTTTCGGCTACCTTCAACGAAAAAGAAATGGAGAACGCCCAGGATGTTCCCTTGGCCATAGGGCTGGTTCTATTGGATGATCTTGTAGAAGAAAAGGAAAATCTAACCATCATAAAAATGAACAAGTTTTACTTTGATAAAGGTAAAAGCGATGTAAATGCAACAATAGCTACTGAATTGGACAAGGTGGTGCAAGCGGTATCAAATTTCCCTGAGCTAAGATTGGCGATAGCTACCCATACAGATAGTAGGGGCTCCTCTCCCAATAATCTAAAGCTATCTCAAAGTAGGTCGGACGCTATTAAGGTATATCTCATTAAAAAAGGAGTTTCCCAAACGGCTATTATTGAATCTTTGGGATATGGGGAAGAGCAGCTGACCAATAATTGTGTAAACGGGGCATATTGCTTGGATTTTCTTCATAAACAAAACGAACGTACCTTGATAAAGATAATGCGCTAATCGATAATTATTTGCTATAGTTGGAGTTAGAAAATTACGATATAGAAATAATAAATTGAAAAGCAGGACAGAAAGATGATTCCTAAATAGGTCAAAAGCTGAAGCTTTTTATTTGGTCTAAATGCTATAGGAATATCATCGCTCATCACATTTTTTAGGTTCATATAACCTATTATAGGGGCCACAACAAAAGAAACAAATGTGGCCAAGGCTACAAGATTTCCCATGTTCGCTCCAAAGGCAGCGATCACTATAAAATTGATGGCAGCCAAGGCCAAGACGCCAATGGCAAAATTCAATTTGGTGTTTATCGTTGTTCTCGCCGGGCGCAATAATCCAATGACATCCAAGCTTACCCGTGTAACCGCATCATGGGCCGTCATACAGGTGCTGAACATGGTGGCAAAGGCAGAAATGGCAATAAAAAGATACGCCCAAGCCCCAATGTGAGTGGTGAACAATTGCACCACCTGATCGGCAAAACTAACGGCATTATCACTAAGAACTGTGTTGGTGCCATAAAGTGTAAACCAACCTATCGTCATAAAAAATAGCGCTAGTACCGCGGTTAATATATAGCCTAGATTAAACTCCTGAAGCGACTCCCGCAAAGAGGGTTTTTCCTGATTTTTCCATTTTTCTATACTCCACAGACTAACCCAACTGGAAGCCTCTACGGTCGTAGGCATCCATCCCATGAGACCTATTAGGAATAAAATGCCTACTTCATTGAAGATAGGCGTGGGCTTAAAACCTGCTACGGTTTCTACAGGACCTTGAAAAATTACTAAGGCCGTAGTAACGATAAGGGCAACAAAAAGGATGCTCACTACAAATTTCAAGCTTATTTCCAGAAACTTGTACTTACCTATGATCAAAAGGCCGCTGATAAATACAAAAAGACCTAGGGCGGCGGAGCTTATGCTTACATCATTAATTTTAAATAGATTGATGAACAAACCGGCCGTTACGGTGTATAAGGCTGCCAGAATCGTGAATGTCGTTAATAATGAAATACTGGCATAGAACCACAGGTAGCCCTTACCTCGGTTAAGATAGCCTTCTATAAGGGTTTTATTGGTGATACTGGTATAACGCACCCCAAACTCGAAAAATGGATATTTTAGGACATTGGCCAAAATGATGGGAATGACCATGAGCCATCCGTATTGGGCACCTGCTTTGGTAGATAGTACCAAATGCGAGGTACCAATGGCCATACTGGCAAACAGCAGACCTGGCCCTAGGTTTTTAATAAGTGTTTTTAGCTGTGACATGGGGTGTTGTTTATCGCTTTTTAAAACCTAAAATGGTTAATCTATTCTTTGTTTATCCCCGTAAAACCGTGGTTGTACTTTAAGCGCAAGGTCCAAAAATACCTTTACACGGGCAAAATATTCCCGTAGTTGTACACGTAATCCCGATTCCAAGGAAATGTCCGCGGCATTGAAACCAATAGCTTTCAAGCCTTTTTTTTCGGCGATGTAGATGGCGCGTTCATTATGGAATTTTTGCGATATGATGGTAACCTCTGCAAGTCCAAATACTTCTTTTGCCCTTACCATGGAATCCAAGGTCCTGAAACCGGCATAGTCCAAGAAGATGCGTTCTGCCGGAATGCCTTTGTCCACAAGGTCGTTCTTCATGGTCATTGGCTCGTTGTAGTATATAGTTCCATTGTCCCCGCTTACGAGTATGAAATCTATTTTCCGGCCATTATAAAGGGCCACGGTAGCCTCTATCCTGTTGGCATAATATGGGTTGGATTGTCCGCCTTTTATTTTTTTGGAAGTTCCCAGTAGCACCCCTACCTTGTTTTTGGGTATTTGGGAAGTGTTAGTGTATGTTTTTCCTTCGGCAAACGAGTTGATGAGGTGGTTAGCTATAAATAAGGCTGCAAGAGGAATCAAAAATAGAACAAACCCGATTCTCACTAATTTTCTGCGCATATACTAGGTATTGTTGTACTAAAGATAACAAAATGTTACTATATAAAAAGAGGGATACGATAATACCTTATATTTTAGATTTTTAGGAAACGATTGCCTTTTTGTAATTGTGGTAACGGTAAGCTTTTTGCTAAAACCCTACGGTTCTTTTGATTAAAACAGTAAATCCATCTATGATCCTCGTAATTTTAAAAAACATTGGCGAATTATTCCCAAGGCGTAAGCATAATTACTTTTTTTAAAAGGCTTAAATTTGAGTGTATCCGTAAATTTTAGACGTCCTCCAATGAAAAATATACCCGTTTATAAACCCGTTCACAAAATAAGAATTGTTACCGCCGCCTCGTTGTTCGATGGGCATGATGCTTCCATCAACATCATGCGAAGGATAATTCAGACTACCGGTGTGGAGGTTATTCATTTGGGACATGACCGTAGCGTTGAGGAGGTAGTAAATACAGCCATCCAAGAGGATGTAAATGCTATTTGCATTACATCGTATCAAGGAGGTCATAACGAGTATTTTAAATTCATGTACGACCTGTTAAAGGAACGGGGCAGTGAACAGATCAAAATTTTTGGCGGTGGCGGCGGTGTCATTCTTCCACAGGAAATAAAGGAATTGATGGACTACGGTGTATGCCGTTTATATTCCCCGGACGATGGTAGGGAAATGGGACTGCAGGGCATGATCAATGATTTGGTACGGCAGTCGGACTTTGCAGTGGGCGACAACATCACAAATGAGGCAGAAAGACTTCCAAAAAAGGAACACAAGGCTATTGCCAAACTTATTTCCGCGGCAGAGAATTTTCCGGATCTGGCCAAAAATGCACTGCATGCGGTAGCCCTTGCAGCGGCCGACTCCAAAACGCCCGTTCTTGGCATTACCGGTACCGGTGGGTCCGGTAAGTCCTCGCTGGTAGATGAGTTGGTACGACGCTTTTTAATGGATTTTCCGGAGAAAACCTTAGGAATCATATCCGTTGATCCCTCCAAAAGAAAGACCGGAGGTGCCTTGCTGGGTGATCGAATCCGTATGAACGCCATCAACAATCCCAGAGTTTATATGCGGAGTCTGGCTACTAGGCAGTCGAATCTGGCGCTATCCAAACATGTGAACAAAGCTGTGGAAGTGCTAAAGGCGGCGCATTTTGATTTAATTATTCTGGAAACCTCCGGAATTGGCCAGTCCGATACCGAAATTATAGAACACAGTAATGTATCGCTCTATGTGATGACACCCGAATTCGGTGCCGCGACGCAGTTGGAAAAGATAGATATGTTAGATTTTGCCGATTTGGTGGCCATCAACAAGTTTGATAAAAGAGGTGCTTTGGACGCCTTGCGGGATGTAAAGAAACAATACATGCGCAACCATAATCTATGGGATGCCAAGCAAGAAGATCTGCCCGTTTTTGGAACCATTGCCTCCCAGTTCAACGATCCCGGCATGAACCGTTTGTATAGCGCAGTATTGGGCGAATTGGTTCAAAAAACGAAGGCGCCCTTACAGTCTTCTCTTGACTTTTTAGCGGGCTCTTCGGAAAAAATATATATCATACCATCCGCCAGAACGCGCTACCTTTCGGAAATAGCCGAAAGCAACAGGTCTTACGACGCGACTGCGGTAGGCCAGTCACAAACGGCACAAAAGCTTTATGGAATCTATAAGACCTTGGAATCGATAAGTGGACAGCTTCCCCAACTAATCTCACAAGGTTTGGAACTGGAAACCGATGCTCAGCAAACAAAAGATGCATCTGACCTTTGTAAACTTTTATTGGCGGAGTTCGATAGGGTCAAACTGGACTTAGATCCCTATAATTGGAAGGTCATTTTGGAATGGCAGGATAAGGTAGCCCGATATAAAAATCCCGTTTATACCTTTAAGGTACGTGGGAAGGAGTTAAAGATAGACACACACACCACATCGCTTTCCCATTCGCAAATACCAAAAATCGCACTACCAAAATACAAAGCATGGGGAGATCTGTTGCAATGGATCTTACAGGAAAACGTACCGGGCGAATTTCCCTTTACGGCAGGCTTATATCCGTTTAAGAGAGCTGCCGAGGATCCTGCAAGAATGTTTGCTGGGGAAGGAGGACCGGAACGCACCAACAGAAGGTTCCATTATGTAAGTGCGGGACTTCCGGCAAAAAGACTGTCCACCGCTTTTGATAGCGTTACCCTCTATGGAAATGATCCTGATTACAGACCGGATATTTACGGAAAAATTGGAAATGCAGGCGTGAGTGTTTGCTGCTTGGACGATGCTAAAAAACTCTATTCCGGTTTCAATTTGGCCGACCCTATGACATCGGTAAGTATGACGATAAACGGCCCTGCGCCCATGTTGCTCGCCTTTTTTATGAATGCCGCCATAGATCAGCAGTGCGAGTTATACATAAAGGAAAGCGGATTGGAGCAAACGGTGACAAAGAAAATCAAGTCGATATACAACAATGCCGAAAGACCCCAATATCATGGTGAACTGCCGGAAGGAAATAATGGCTTAGGCTTATTACTTTTAGGCGTTACGGGAGATCAGGTCTTGCCAAAAGAAGTGTATCAACAAATAAAAATAAAGACCCTATCCGAAATCAGGGGTACGGTACAGGCAGATATTCTTAAGGAGGACCAAGCCCAGAATACCTGTATTTTTTCAACGGAATTCGCACTGCGGCTCATGGGCGACGTACAGGAATATTTTATTACCAATGCGGTTCGTAATTTTTATTCGGTTTCCATTTCCGGCTACCATATTGCCGAGGCGGGTGCCAATCCCATTACCCAACTGGCATTGACCTTGTCCAACGGATTTACCTATGTGGAATATTATCTTTCCAGAGGAATGGATATTGATGCCTTTGCACCAAATTTATCCTTTTTCTTTTCCAATGGCATAGATCCGGAATATGCGGTCATAGGTCGGGTTTCCAGAAAGATTTGGGCAAAGGCCATGAAGCACAAATACGGAGCAAACGAAAGGGCACAGATGCTGAAATACCACATTCAGACCTCTGGTAGAAGTCTGCATGCCCAAGAAATAGATTTCAACGATATCCGCACCACCTTGCAGGCCTTGTACGCTATTTATGATAATTGCAATTCCCTGCATACCAATGCCTATGACGAGGCCATTACCACCCCTACGGAGGACTCCGTAAGAAGGGCGATGGCCATTCAGTTGATCATCAATAAAGAATTGGGACTTACCCAAAATGAAAACCCGCTACAAGGCTCGTTTATTATAGAGGAGCTGACCGATTTGGTCGAGGAAGCCGTATTGCTTGAATTTGATAGGATAACGGAAAGGGGAGGCGTACTAGGTGCCATGGAAACCATGTACCAACGCAACAAGATCCAAGAGGAAAGCCTGCATTATGAAACCTTAAAGCATAATGGCGATTTTCCTATTATAGGTGTCAATACCTTTTTGAGTTCCAAGGGATCTCCTACGATACTTCCAGCTGAGGTCATCAGGGCAACCACCGAGGAAAAGGAGCATCAAATAGAAACCTTAAAACATTTGCACGATAGGGCGAACCAAGATGCTATATTAGCTGAACTGCAGAAAAAGGCCATGGCCAACGGGAACATTTTTGAGGAGCTTATGGAAGTAGCAAAACACTGTTCCCTAGGGCAGATTACTCACGCACTCTTTGCCGTGGGGGGGCAGTACCGTAGGAATATGTAAAGTAGGTATACGATTCGTGCTACAGACGTGCGGTTTTCAGTTATAACTGGCTATGCCATACCCAATCTCGTTGAGAAAAGTAGTTACGACATCCATTGTGAGTTGACCAAGATATTCAATATAGAAAACCAAAAAGCCAAAGCGGTAATTTGGTAACGGGAAATTCCGTGTTATCCGCCACTACAAAACTGTTTTTTATATCCTTGATCTGTTTTATGCCCTTATCCTTTCCGCCTACTTCAAAGGTAAATTTTTCGTCCACCAAAAAGTCGCCCTTTTTTGGGTAGGCCACTTTATGCCGCACGGAAACCTGAGATAGGAAAAAAGTTTCCCTGGAGTTACCAATATTTGGTGTTGTTGAAGTGAGCGCGAAGGCCAAATTAGGGTTGTCCAAATATATCTTCTCTGGTTTTTGCAGTGTTGCGATACTGATTCCCGAAGGATATAAAAGCTTGATCAGTTCCGCCTGCTCTAGATAATGCAGGTAAAGCACCACCGAGTTCCTGTGAATCTTGCTCTTGTTGGCTATGGAGCTGATGTTAGGCTGAAAGGGCACATTGGATGCCACTACGCTCAACAATTGCAGCATTTTTTTTGCATTACGGATGTCGAAGCCCTTGATTTCGGCCATATCGTATTCCACTATGAAGCGAACCAATTGCTGTAGGCGGCTGCCATAGCCATCTTTGTCCTCTAAGTAAAAAGGATAATAGCCATACTGTAAATAGTCCTTAAAATGAACCAATGGTCGGAAAGTATCCGGAAAACTGTTTGCCCAAGGGCGTTTTTCGGAGATTATTTCCTGCAAGGACAGCGGTTGGAGGTCAAAAAGGTCGTGGAATGCCAGATATTCGCGAAATGAAAGACCGAACAATCGGTACATGACCATTCTCCGGCTGAGGTCGCCCTCTTCCCGTGAAATTTCTATAATCGAAGAACCGGTAAAGACGATTTGCAAATTTGGATAAAAATCATAGAGGTTTTTGATATGTTGGGACCAGTTTTCATACTTGTGTACCTCGTCCAAAAAGAGGTGGGTGCCGCCTTCGCGATGAAATTGCTCGGCCATTTCGACCAAGGTATTTGATGTAAAGTAAAAATCGTCCAACGACCAATAGGCTGCTTGGTGTGGTGGTAGGGCCAATTTCTTTAACTGTTGCAGGAGCAGGGTGGTTTTCCCAGTACCGCGCGAACCCTTTATGCCGATTAGGCGATTTTTCCAATCGATTTCAGTACTGAGGGAGCGCTGTTTCCCTAGCGAAACACGTTGAACTAATTTGGCAGATTTATCTAATAATTGCTCCATATTGCACTTTTTAATATGCAATATAATATAATTTTTGCACATTATAATGTGCAAAAATATATTTTAAAACACTACTAACCGACAAAAAATTTAAGGAGCTACTTATTTTAGAGTAGCTCCTTTTTTCATATTTTGGTTTTGCAACAAACTAAAAATATGATGAAAAATAAAGATACGCATTTAGTCGGT
>Ga0075117_1002041_pt1 | contig 11876 bp, 17 predicted proteins | sample AntAceMetag02UKJ_FD_69789 | JGI IMG/M metagenome (GOLD analysis project Ga0075117, IMG submission 69789) | Saline lake microbial communities from Ace Lake, Antarctica - Antarctic Ace Lake Metagenome 02UKJ | ecosystem: Environmental > Aquatic > Non-marine Saline and Alkaline > Saline | place... | reverse complement strand
AACTTGCCGGTGCTAGGGTCCGGGCTGTGGAAGGCACTCTACCGATGAAGCCCAAACAGCAAAACGCCGCACTTGATGACGGATTCGCTGAAGGGCGAATAGTTGTACTTATGGATGACGACTTCTTGAAAGCTCAGATGAGGGATTGGAGCCAAGAGGACAAGTTCATCGTTGTAGATGTGCCTCTGCCCTATGTAATCAAAGAAATGGTCACAGAGCTGGAAGCATCCAACAAGTTTTTGGCTATCAACGCCCATATGTTCAATATGCGCTGGTCTAGACCTGACTCTGGGGGTTGGGGCAACGGCGCGGGGGTGCTAATGGTTCACAAGCCCAATCAAGCTCGATATGACGAACAAATGAACGATACTGAGGACCTGGACATGGTTGTTCAGCACCATCTTTACTATGGCGGGCTCGTCAAACTACGCAAGTTCAACGCTGAGTTCCACTTTCATAGACCTCACTTCGATGGGGGCAAGGACAAAAGCTACTCTGGCGGATACGAGGGGCACCGGACAGATGACAGCACAATGGCGACAGCCAGGTACTTGAACCAAAAATACCCATTCCTGAAGTTCGAGGAAGTGGGCATCAACCTCAATATGTTCAAAAATATCAAATGGAGGGACTTTTACCGTGAGTAACTTTAGCTTCCAGGTAGCTATATGTACCTACGCGAGAGCTGAGACCCTCAAAAAGGCAACTTTGGCGACTTTGGAGCGGGCTGGCGTAGATAACGAACAGGTTACGGTGTTTGTGCCCTCTGAAGCCCAAAAAAATGACTACGAGGGCGTACTAGGCAAAGGTAACTACCGGATTGTGGTGACAAGCCCTGGACAGTTCAGGTGCCGACAGATGGCGCACAGGTATTACGTCAAGCAAGGTCTTGAGGGCGAGCGACTCATACAAATAGATGATGACATATGGGGTTTCTGGGAGCTAGTAGACAGACCAGATACGAAAGCCGGGAAACACGCAATCAGATATACGGGGACCCTGGAAAATATTGCCAGGCAGGGATACGGGGTGGCGGAATCGCTTGGGACCAAACTATGGGGAGTATCTTTTGCCCAAAACGGTTTCTACATGAGCAACCACGCTTCAGTCGGCAATATGCTCGTATGTGGAGGGTTCCAAGGAGTATATGCCGGGGATGATATTTTCATCGGGGCAAGGCGCACTTACGAGGAGTCGGCAGAAGAAGATAGTGAAACCAGTTGTCAGGCGGTCATAAAATACGGGAAGGTCGCAAGACTTCAATACTTTAGCCTTGAACTCCGCGACATATCCCCAGGAGGCATACGGAGCGAGGTAGTGGACGCCGGGTATGTTCGCACAGAGCAGGAAGCGGTCATAGCCAGAGAGATGACAAACGTAGCGGCAAGGGAAATCATCGCCCAAAGATATCCTGGACTAGTGGAGGTGGTCTGGATGGACAAAAAGAATGGATTCTTGGGTAACGGTAAACAGCAAGCTTTGAAGTATGTCAGGAGAGGTAATACTAGTATCCCCAGGGGTGTTATCGAGCGTGAATTCCTGAAGCAGGGATAGCCGTGGAGTATCAGGTAGCTATCCCTAGCTACAAACGCCCAGAACTGCTAAAAATCGCTACGCTCGCCATGCTCGCTAAGTATGGAGCAAGCTCCAAACTGGTTACGGTGTTCGTGGCTAATGATGAGGAGTACCGGGATTACCGCAGGGTGCTTCCCAAAGAGTATGAGATTGTGAAGGCGGTCCCTGGGTTGTTGAGGGCTCGCCAGTTTTATCACTCGTATTATGACGAGGGGACCCCGTTGCTAAACTTGGATGATGATATCCGGGACCTGAAGGTGAAGGATGGGAGCGCTCTGGCTGAATATACGGGTGAGTTCGATGGTCTGGTTGAGGATGGTTTCAGGCTGGCTAAAAAGTATCGCGCCAAAATGTGGGGAGTGAACCCTGCCAACAATGGTTTCTACCTGAAGGATGAGGTCACGGTTGGGTTACGCCTAATGTGCGGGATATTTCACGGCAACTATGCCGGTGATGGGGCGGTCACGGGGTCGGACAGACCTACGGACAATAGTTCAGCTGAGGACTTTGAAACCACGCTACGTTCATTCTTGATGAATGGCTCGGTTGTCAGGCTTGAGTGGATTACCCCTATTACCAAGTTTTTTGCCCCTGGAGGGATGACGGCAGAGGTGGAGGACCGTCAGGCTGAAAATACTTCAGCCATATATGAGGTAGCAGGGAGGTATCCTGACCTGGCTTCGGTGAAATACAAGGCGGGAGGCATCGCAAGCATTAGGCTGAAAGCCAAGACCTACGCAAGAGAGCCAAGAATATGACGCAAAGAGGCAGACCGCCAACCCCGGTGGAGATAAAGCGTAAGACGGGGAACCCCGGTAAGCGCAAGTTGCCGGACCCTATGGCTATTGAGCTACTCCCGCAGGCTTCAGAAATCCCTGAGCCACCCCGACCCTTACTGAAACCGGGTCGCAGATTGTGGGATGAGGTTTGGGGAGCAGGAATCCAATGGATATCCCCAATTACTGACATGGAAATTTTGCTTATGACCTGTGAGCTTGTGGATGAGCGCTGGAATCTGAGAATCAAAGTAATGAGTTCGGATGATATGGGTATGGCTAGGCGGCTAGACTCAGTTTCCAACCAGATTGTGCGAAATCTGTCGCTACTGGGCTTCACGCCGAGTGACAGGACCAGACTTGGTGTTGCCGAGGTCAAGAAGGCATCCAAGATTGAGGAAATACTCAGGAAACGCAATGAACTTCACAAACCATGAGCCCAAGTGGCTAACCCCGGTACCTGAAAAGCATTTGACCCATGGGGAGGGACATATAGCCATTGAGTTTGCCGAACAGTACGGAATTATCACCAAAGATTCTGTCGCAGGCAAGTCGGGTACCCAATTGCGGTTGCGGGACTGGCAAAAAGACCTGATTACGCATATTTTCGCTCACGATGAAACAGACCAGCTACGTCACAGAATCAACTATGTCGGAATGCCCCGCAAGAATGGCAAATCGGCTCTGGGTTCGGTTCTGGCGCTGTATTCTCTCCTATCGGGACCGGAGGGCGGTGAGGTGTATTCTGTCGCGGCAGAGACGGGTCAGGCTCGTATCGTGTTCAAGGATGCGGCAAGGATTGTGGCTGAGTCTGAGGAGCTATCCAAAATGATGAAGGTCTACCGTAACGCCATTTATTACCCAGCCGGTAACAGCTCATATACGGTTCTGTCGGCTGAGGCATACTCCAAGGAGGGCTTGAACCCTACCTTTGTGATGTTTGACGAGCTTCACGCGCAACCTAACCGTGACCTTTTTGATGTTATGTCGCTTGCTATGGGTGCCCGAGGCAGTATGGCGACAATGCTTGCGATTACAACTGCCGGGGTGAAAGCTGATAGCACGGGTAGGGACTCTATCGCCTACGACTTATACAATTACGGCAAGTCAATCGCCAGCGGGGAAGTAGATGACCCGACATTCTTTATGGCTTGGTGGGAGAATGACGGGGACCACAGGAATGAGGAAACTTGGAGGCAAGCAAACCCTGGCTATGCTGACCTGAACGCGCCAAGCGACTTTCATTCTTCAGTTCGCCGTACCCCTGAGTCTGAGTTCAGGACCAAGCGTTGTAACCAGTGGGTTTCGAGCCAGTTGGCTTGGCTTCCTACCGGAGCTTGGGATAAATGCGAGCAAAAGTTTCACGTGAAACCTGACGACCAAATAATTCTTGGCTTTGATGGCTCGTTCAGCGGGGATGCGACAGTGATAGTTGGTTGTGTTATCCCGGAAAATGAGGATGACCCCATCCGTGTTTTTATGGTGAAGGTGTGGGAGAAGGATTTGGAGATTCACGGTGAGGATTGGCGGGTTGATGTTCGTGAGGTTGAGCAAACCATTATTGACTTCTGTAAAGAGCACCGCAACGTGCGGGAAATTGCTTGCGACCCGTATCGCTGGACCAGAACAATGCAGGTGCTAGAGGATTACGGTCTACCGATTGTGGAATACCCGTCCACGAGTGCCCGGCGTATGGTCCCTGCTTGTACCAAGTTTTTTGATGCGGTCATTGAAAACAGGCTCATCCACGATGGGGACCCTACTCTCGCAAGGCATTTGGACAATGCGGTTGTCAAGATTGACTCAGTTGGACCGCGTATTGTAAAAGACAAGCGTGACAGCCCGCGAAAGATTGACTCAGCTGTTGCGGCGGTTATTGCGGTAGATAGGGCAACTGCCGGTAGAATGGAATTACTAGTTCCTGAATTTTTCAGTTAGGTGATAATGTCTACTATTCTACAGCTAGCCGGAGCCCTGGCGATTACAGGTGGCGTAAGCCTGCTCTCCATCCCGGCTGGACTCATCATAGGTGGCATATTCGCCATCCTCATCGGAGTGGCGGTTAGCAAGTAATGGTATTTGAGCGATTGTTCGAGCAGAGAGCAATAAGCTACCAAAGTATTTTTGAGTCAGGCGATGACATTGCTATCGGCACTTTGTCTGCCACAAATATCAATGACGAAACAGTATTTCAAGTCAATGCCGTATTCTCGGCAGTCAGTCTTATTGCTGACACCATCTCCACTTTGCCGATGGGGTGTTACATCCGGGTGGATGACAAAAGGCAAATCTTTGAGCCAAAGCCGGATTGGGTAAAGAAGCCAGACGTAGACCTGCCCCGTGAAGCGTTTTACAATTCACTAATTGTCAGTTTGCTCCTTGACGGTAATGCGTTTGTCCGTGTGTTCAGTAACAAGCAGGGCAAGATTGTAAATTTGACGGTCCTAAACCCCTTGACGGTAGAAATCAAGCGTAGTGGGATTGGGAGGGTCCAGTTCCAAGTTGAGGGTGAAAAGCGAAACCTCTCATCAGAGCAGATTCTTTGGATTCCTGACGTAGTACGCCCTGGGGTGCTCCGTGGCGTGTCAAGGGTCAAAGCTCTCAAGGAAAACTTTGGTCTGGCGATGGCTCTTGAAAAGTTCGCTGCAACATTCTTTGGAAATGGGACCAACCTAAATGGAATTATTGAGTTCCCCGGCAACCTGACCGCAGAGCAAGCCAAAAATCTTGCTGAAGGTTTCGATTCCCGTCACCGGGGATGGCGCAGAGGTCACAAAACTGGTGTGCTGTCCGGTGGAGCTACGTTCAAGGCAACGCAGGTGGACCCCGGGCAGTCGCAGGCTATAGATGCTCGCAGGATGGCGGTAGAGGATATCGCTCGCGCCTTCAATGTGCCCCCGCATTTGCTGGGGATTCCCGGGACTACGAGCTACGCCAGCGTTGAGCAGAACAACCTTGCTTGGATAACCCACGGCTTGCGACCCATTGTGACCAAGATTGAAAGCGCGTTCAGCACATTGCTTGACCGCTTGCCTCGTGGGGAGAACGCATACGTCAAGTTCAATATGGATGGTCTGGTTCGCTCCGACCTCCAAACCCGTACTGCCTCGTATTCGACAGGGCTCCAGTCAGGATTCTTGACAATCAACGATGTTCGCAGGCTGGAGGACTTACCTCCAATGGAACAGGATTCCGCAAATAGTGTGCGGGTCCCCTTAGCTAACGTAAACATTATTGACTCTGACATTACGGCAACCAAGAATAAGGTCCAGGCGGCACAACAACTGGTGGTCGCAGGTTTTGACCCAGCAGGGGTGCTAGAAGCACTTGGGCTACCGCCAATTCCGCACACTGGGGTCCCAAGTTCACAGCTTCAACCGGTAGCGCAGATAGATGAGGCTGACCCAGAATCAGTCTACGACGATGAGGTGGACCGCTAATGGTGAACCAAGAAAACCACGAAGCGCCAGAATCGCCTGAGAGCGATGAGACCCCTATCCGGGGACTAGAACCCCGGGACGGGATAAAAGGCTCTGAGAGGGGCTCAGGGAGCCTCCAAATTGTTCAATCAAGGGCTGAATCGGGAAAATCGTTCGCAAAAGGGGATTACGTCAGATGGAAAGCATCTGGTGGAGTCGCCCAGGGTCAAATTGAGCGTATATCCCAGGACAACCCAATAAAGGTGCCTGATTCCAGCTTTACCGTTGAAGCCAGTCCAGAAAATCCTGCCGCACTCATTCGCATATTCCGTGAAGGCGATGACGGCTGGAAACCAACTGCCCGTCTGGTCGGGCACAGATTCTCCGCCCTCACCAAGATTGACTCATTGCGTTCCTACGATGACAAGCAAGATAGGGCAATCAACTTGGACCCGCCAGCTTTCATGAGGGCTTCAGCACGCCAGGGTCTCAAATATGTCAAAGAGGGCAAGGGTGGCGGTGGTCTGACCGACAAGACCATTCGTGAAGCAAGAGCTATGGCTCAAGGTAATGTGACCGCTGAAAAGTGGATAAGGTTGCGAGCTTGGATAGCTCGCCACATGCCAGACCTGGAAGCTCCAGCGGCAGACCCAGAAAATGACAAGTACCCCAGCCCAGGAGTAGTTGCCCATCTACTTTGGGGTAGCGGTCCAAGCAAACGTGCCGCAGGTCGAGCAATGAAGTATGCTGACGGTGTGTTTGGTAGACTCGAACAAGAGCAGAAAGACAGGGGAGATACTTTGCCTGCTATTGAAACCCGTGAAACGCCATTGGATGAGATTGAGGTCCGGGAAAACTCAGACGGTATGTTCTTTGAAGGGTATGCCGCTTTGTTCGATTCCCCAAGCAAACCATTGCCGTTCACGGAGCGTATAGCTCCAGGGGCTTTCATCCGTTCACTCAAATCCCGCAACGATATCAAGTTCCTGTGGAACCACGATACAAGTGAGGTCCTGGGTTCTACCCGGTCCGGCACGATGAAGTTGGTCGAGGATGAACGTGGACTCAAAGTGGTTGCCCAGCTACCCAATACTTCCACGGGTCGTGATGCCGCCGAACTCCTGAAGCGTGGTGACGTAGATGCTATGAGCTTTGGTTTCTCTGTTCCCCGTGGAGGTGACGAGTGGTCGGAGGATGGCTCAGAACGCACCTTGCGTGAGGTTATGATTCACGAGGTCAGTATTGTGGCGTTCCCCGCATATGAGGGCACTTCCGGCAAAGCCCAAGTTCGTGGGCTCGCAAAAGTTGCTCAACGCGCAGACGTGGACCTTGATGCTTTGTCCGATGCTCTAGTCAAGCTGGAGATGGGTGAAGAAATGACAGACGAGGACACCAGACTGCTGACTGAGGTTCTGGATTCCATTGCCCCAGAAAAGCCTGTTGCCGAAGAAACACCCGACAAGCCAGATGAGCCAGATGACAAAGGTATGGCTATGCTCGAACTCAAGAAATACAAACTCAAACTATTGGAGATGCTCAATGCCTAGTGAAAAGCAAATCAAAGACGCAATCTTGAAGGCGGCAGGAAACCCTGAGAGTGGTGCCATCTACGCCCTTGCCCCTGAGATGGCTAAAGCAGTTGCGGAACTCGATTCTCCAGCTGAACCGGAATCGCCAAGGGCTGAAAAGCCAAAGCGTGAAATCCGGGTGACTGAACCCACCGAGGTAAGGTAGGCACAAAAAACCCCCAGAGCCAATAAGCTCCAGGGGTCTTTTGTATTCAGCGGATGTGGATGTAATGCAAGTTGCAGGCTTGTTCCCAACGCTCACGTTCAAAGCGGGGGTTATCACGCTCGAACACATCGCCCAAGCGGTCCACTAGCAACTCATAGTCACTAACACCCATCTCCAATCCGCAGGGGACAATGGCTTCAGCGATTGAAACGTAATCTTTGCGACTCATCATTTGTTCAACTCCGTGAACTGAGCGGGGAATCTCTGCCCCACAAGGTGTGTTTCGCAGGCATCGCAAGGTTCGCGACTGAAAGCAACAAAACCATCACTTTCATCGATGGGCACGTCAATCGAGAATGCGCCACTAGCATGACGGGCAACTTCCCAGTAGCGGTCAAGGGGCGTTCCAAGAAGCACCCCGTACTCATGGTAGTAAACGCAGTCCAAGCAGATAAAGTAAGGACCAATCATTTGTTCACCTCCACTATTTCCCATTCACGCATCTTCATCTGCGCCTTAGCGAACTCAAAATATGCTTCAACGCAACCGTCATCGGTCATCTCAACAAACTCACACCAAGCGCTCTCAAGCTCTGAAAGCTCGGCACGCTTCACGCGAATCATCTTATGTATGTGGCTCTGAAGCTCACTCGCTTCACCACGGTTCCAGGGGGACGTCATCATCCACTCTCCAGAGGACGTATTAGACGTATCTTTGGCGTCACGCAATCGCTCCATGACTTTCATATACCGTTCGACTTTCGCAGGTACGTTCTTGTTCATTACATTCTCCATTCTTTGTAAAGAGTAGGGCAGGGGACCAAGGTCCCCCACCCCACCCGATTAGAAACGAGCGTATTGAAGCGCCCATTCATGTATCCGAGTAATCTCGCAACCGGGTTTTGCCGGAACCGTGTAACGGGCAACGGTTGTGTAACCCCAGGGGCGAGATTTACCGGTTATCGTGCGACCACGGAACCAGGTTTCATCGGCAAATACCGAGCCGGTCCCGGCAAAACGAATCAAGTAAGCAACACCATTCTGCTTTAGGCAGACCCGGTATATTTCACTCTCATCGTATTCGCCGTTAGGTGCCAAAGGGTAGCGGTAGAAAATATCGCCAACCTTCAGTCGCAGATTGTAGTCATCCCAGTTGAACCGGACAGGCTCGACCAGCTCAACATTCGGGCGACCATCAGACAGCAAGCGGTGAGCGAAAGTTCCCTCAATGGGGAGACCATCCTCACTTGTCCACTTGTGCTTCATCGTAACCTCCATCAGTTCGTGTAGACCCAACGCATCGTAGTGGCGAGCAAGTGGTCGTAGTCACCACTTCCTGCCTCCTTCAGGTAAGCCTCAATCTCACCGGCAGGAACACCGGCACGACGCATTGCCCTCTGGACACGACCCATTACGGAAAAGGCGTTACCGTCTTCACCAGCCAGGTCCACTTCAACTTCAGGATATTTGATATCAATCATTTGATTCTCCATTCTTTGTTGTAGGTAAGACTGACTAGCCAGCAGGACACCCCGTCATTTATTACTCAGCTTTGGTGATTTAGTTCAGCCATGCCTCCACCAGAGCACGACCCTCAGCGTCCAGGTTGTCGCAACGCATCTCGAATACGCCTTCCATTTCAGCACGGTTCAAGTGGCTAGCGTCATCGTCAGCACAGATAGCGGTCCCATCCGAGTGAGTTTCCCAGATGTAAAGCTCATCTGTAGGGTCCTCTTTGTGGCTAGCAAGCTTGTAGGTGGTAGCACCACCCCAGCTCTCGCCACGGTAGACCTTGCGAGCACGTCGCAGGTCAGTAGCGGCAACCTCAGTACCCGTAGGTATGTAGTAAGGTTTCCAGGTTCCAAGCGGTTTGAATATAGTAGCCATAGTAGCCACCTCCAGTTTCATTCGGACCGGGTTGCCAGCAGACTGTCCATCCTCAAGGGGTTATTTGTAATCGAGGGTAGGAGTAAAGGTAAACCCCAACTGCTCCTCAATCTTGTTTATCGCACGAACTGTGCGATTCTCATCACGAGCGTATTCGTTGTACTCAGCACGAGCGGCACGACCAGACCATTCATCTGGAATGTTCACGGGTGGACCGTCAATGTAATTCCACTCGTAAGCCGTAATAGCACGGGCAAGAGCATCGCGTTGCTTCTCAGTAAGAGTCAGCTTATATGTTTTGCTCATTTTGTATCCTCCAGTTTCAGTAGATGTTATCCAACTATTTCATCAAGCAATTCGGCAGGGTAGCCAAACTGTCGAGCAACATACCCAAGAGCACGTTCAGTAAGCTCAGGGTCGTAACCAGGGTCACTAGTCATCGCTTCAAGCATGAACGTTATCTCAGCAGGGCAAGCATCGTTCAGAAGCAACCACGTCGCAATCATCAGACCACGGTCAGTCAGCTTCTTAGCAATGCTGTAACTAATCACTTCATTTGATGTAGCCATAATTTTCATCTCCAGTTTGTTTTGGAGGATGGACAGCCAGCAGGCAACCCGGTCATCGTATATACGAAAGGCGGGGCATCCAGCAGGCCAGTCAGTCAGTCACTCTGTAGTTATCAACCATCATTCGCAGTCACTCGGCACCAACCATCAGGCCAGGAGCAACGCGGTCCCTTAAGTCTATCTGTTAAGGCGCTGTTTGTCTAGGACCCTAGACCCGCGTTTCTAAAGGGCTCTGAGATAGGGGTAGTAAGTAGTAATCCTGGTACACTTGAGTTGTCGGAATTGTGAGTGTGCTCTGCCGACCAGCGCCAGTGAGTGGAACCACCCTGGGCAATCCATACAAAACCAAACACATTGGAGAATACATTGTCTGAGTTCGTAAAGACTCAGCAGGAGATTCGCGCCAACCTTACTTCGCAAATCCGTGAGGTCATTGAGGGTGCCGAAACTGAAAGCCGTGGGCTTGACTCTGCTGAGATTGAAAAAATTGGTCGCATCGAGAGTGACATCACTCGTGCTGATGAGGCTATTGAAGTAGCAAAGCGCAACGCTGACCGCACCCTTGAGGTCGCTGAAGCCGCACGCGGATTTGCTCCAGTTGAAGAAGCACGCAACGATGCTGAAGTTTTCAGGTCCTTGTCGCGTGGAGAGGTTCGTAGCCACTCCTTCATCCCCAACGCTGAAACCCGCGCAACCCTTGTAGGTGGAGTGAACACCGTACCCGTGGACTTCTTGTCCCGCGTTTACGCACTCGCTCGCCTGGTCGGTCCTATGCTCGATGTTTCTGAGGTTATCCAGCGTGCTAACGGGTCGGACCTTCGTATCCCAACCATGACCGCTTACTCGTCTGCCACTCAGGTAGCCGAGGGTGCCGCGATTAGTGACGATGAGCCAACCTTCAGTTCGGTTCTGCTCCAGCCATACAAGCAAGCCTTCATCGTGAAAATTGCGAATGAACTGCTCGATGACGCTGGGTTCGATATCCAGGGAACCATTGCCGACCAAGCAGGTAACGCAATCGGTACTCGGGTGAACGCTCTCGCAACCACAGGTTCAGGTTCTTCCGAAACTGAGGGAATTGTTGTAGCTTCAGGACTCGGTGTAACTGCCGCTTCCGCTACTGCTATTACCGCAGATGAGCTGATTGACCTTGCTTACTCCACGGATGGCGCAGTTCGCCGACTTCCTGGCGTTGGCTTCATGGCGAACGGCAGCACCATTGCTGCTATCCGTCAGCTCAAGGATGGTAACGGGGCATACATTTATGACCCACAGGTCGGTGGACCTGACCGTCTGCTCGGATACACCATCACAGAAAACCCAGCAATGGCAGATATTGCCACCGATGAGAAAACTGTGCTGTTCGGTCACATGCCTTCTTACAAGTTGGTCACGACTGGGCTGGATGTAGCAACCTCAACGGATGCTTACTTCGCCAACGACGTAACCGCATACCGGTTCGTCTACCGCTTTGACGGCAAATTGACTCACGCGGGTCACGTCAAGCACCTCGTCCAGGCTTAGTTCCTGGTAAAGAGTTCTACCCCCGGGTCCGTAGGTCACCCGGGGGTAGTTCCCTTTTGTGGAGTAAACTGTATATGAGGAGTAAATATGGCTATTGAAAACGGTTACGCAAGTTTGGCTGAGGTCAAGGCGGCACTTCGCATTACCGATACAGTTGATGACGCTTTGCTCGAACTGGCGATTGAGTCTGCTTCCCGTGAAATCGAGGGGTATTGTGAGCGGGTGTTTTACGATGTGGGGACAGCAACCCGGGTGTTTATGCCGGAGGATTCTTACATTACCCAGATTGACGACCTTCAAGGTTTGACGACTCTGGAAACTTCAAGTGACGGTAACAGTTTTGATACGACGTGGACGGCATCCGATTATCAGCTTGAACCTTTGAACGGGGTA
>Ga0075117_1002040_pt1 | contig 11890 bp, 15 predicted proteins | sample AntAceMetag02UKJ_FD_69789 | JGI IMG/M metagenome (GOLD analysis project Ga0075117, IMG submission 69789) | Saline lake microbial communities from Ace Lake, Antarctica - Antarctic Ace Lake Metagenome 02UKJ | ecosystem: Environmental > Aquatic > Non-marine Saline and Alkaline > Saline | place... | reverse complement strand
CGGAATTCATAATTGGAAAATACAAGATCGCCATGAGCGCCGCAGCACACAAACCCACTTTTTCATTGAACCATTGCTTGCCAATCACATAAATCATGAAGAGCGATAAGGTACCAAAAAGCACAAAAGGAAAACGCATGGCCATTTCAGATTTACCCGCAAGTAATGACCAACCTTTCATGAAAATTTGCACCCCAGCAGGATGCATGTCACCTGTTTTTACGCCCAAATCAATAAGATCATCAAAATTTGAATAGCGCAAACGACTGACCGCACTCAATTCATCATTCGAATAAGAATGAATAATAGAAATTGAAAACCGTAAGACAAACCCTACGCATAGAATTAAAATAATGGCTATGTGGCGCCTTATCCACCCCATTTATTCCATCATACGCTGACGAACAGCTTCGTAAAGCATAATACCAGCAGAAACCGAAACATTTAAGGATTCAATCATCCCCACCATAGGGATTTTTGCTTTGATATCTGCTTCAGCCATAATTTTCAAACTTACACCGTCTTCCTCAGACCCCATAACAATAGCCAATGGCACGGTGAAGTCAGCTTCGAAAAGAGGACGCTCGGTTTTTTCAGTACTCACGGCAATTTGCACACCGCTGTCTTTCAAAAAACGAATCGTAGAACTTAGGTCATCCACCTTCACTACCGGAATTTTATTGAGGGCACCTGCAGACGTTTTAATCGCATCAGCGGTTACAGACACGCTGTCTTTACTCGGAATGATAATCGCATGCACACCAACACATTCTGCTGTACGCGCAATCGCTCCAAAATTACGAACATCTGTTATACGATCTAGAATAACAAAAAGCGGAACCTCTCCATTTTCATACAGGTGATTCAAAATTGGCTCAATATTTTGATAACGAATGGGCGAAACTTGCGCAATCACACCTTGGTGATTCTTGCGCGTCATTCGATCCAATTTATAAATAGGAACAAACTGTAAGGTATACTTTTTATTCGCCAACTCTTCCTTTAACTCTTTGAAGAGTTCTTTATCCATACCCCGTTGAATGAGTATTTTATTGATCGGACGCTCAGACCTAATCGCCTCAATCACTGCACGAACACCAAATATGATGTCCTCCTCATCTTTATAAACTTTCTTTTCGTACATACTGCAAAATTAATCAATCCCGTAATTATCAAATCGAAACTTGACGTTTTCTTTCTTTAGTGCCTAATAAATATAATATTCCTACCCCGCAAATGACCATTGCCCCTATAAAAAGGGCAAAAATATGACCGGGATCATTATTGTATAAAACCTGCGTTAAATATGCTCCACTTGCTAAACCGAGTTCGAGCGCTATAAACATAGTTGACATGCCTCTTCCTTTAAAAATTGGATTTGCTAAATCGGCCGTCCATGCAAAAAGTGCTGGTGAACAGATACCTGCCGCAATACCATAGATCACACCGCTAAACATAAACTGCTCTACCGACTGCGCCGTTCCCGTTAAAAAAGTCGCTAAAATCATCAAACCTAAACCTACATTTAAATTGCGTCGTGCTCCAAAACGATCATATAATTTGCCAGCCGTAAAACGCGTTACAACGGTAAAAAGGACATTAATCAAATAAAACATACCTTTGTTTTTCATCCCAAGTCCTTCGCTAATGTCAGGAACCACAACCATGTATATGCCCGAAATCATGGCCGTTAAAAACATAATAGTAGTGGGATGAATTACTTCAGGAGCAATAATTTCGTTCCACCGCGGAATGACTCTTCTCCACAATGGCTCTTTCGGCTCTATCGCTGCTACTTTCGGCTCATCAACTGGTTCAATTTGACTTTTTTTAGTGGTTTTTTCCTGAATGAATACGAGTAAAATCATAGATAAAATACCCATAATGGCCGATCCGTAAAATAAACCTTCCACGCCAAAAGCAAGTTTAATAGGACTTCCAATAGCCATTCCTGCGCTAAATCCAACACTAATCATGACACCAAAAACACCCATGGCCTCGCCTCTTTTGCCTTGAGGAATAACATCTGCAATTAATGCAGTAGCGCCGGTTGGATGAAAACCAGTACTAAATCCATGTAAAAATCGGAGAAGTAAAAAACCAGTAACCGTCACAAAATAGGGATAACTGAAGGAAATGAGAACGCTCACAATAATTCCGAAATACATGACCGATTTACGGCTGATATTATCTGCAATCTTTCCACTAAATGGACGAGCAATAGCCGCCGCAATCGTCCACAACCCCAATATCATCCACTTTTTATCTGCTCCACCCAAATCAGTCAGATAAGCATTCATTTCAGGCAAAAGCATATTGAAACTCATGATAAAAATGAGCATATTTAAGCAAAGGATCCAGAACGAAACTGAATAGTCTTTTAATGAGGAAAAATATGAGGCCCTTTTTACCATGCTGCAAAATTACACCTATTTCTGGGATTAGGGAATGTTGAATGGTGATTAGTCGTTAGTCAATAGTCAATAGTTTTTTAGGCAAAAGGCAAAGGTTTGTGATTGTACAAATAGGAGATGTGTGTTTTCCTCAAAGCAAAGGTGAGCGGGGTGATCTCGGCTCAGCCGAGACGATAATTATCGGGTCGAACCCCAAAATAGTAGCAAAGATGGGCGGGGTGAGTGGCTCGTGCTGAGCGCAGCCGAAGTAAGTCGAACCCCAGAATAGAAGCAAAGGTGAGCGGGGTGAGCGTAGTCGAACCCCAGAATAGTAGCAAAGGTGAGGGTATTTTTCAAAGTGAGTTCACCCTAAAAAAGACAACACTGAATGTTTACAAATGTTAGAGCTCTCTTCATCAGAAAAAAATATAAAGTGGCGAATACCAGAAAATCAGTCAATCTTACATTAATTACGTAAAAAAATCCCTGCAAACTTTCGTCTGCAGGGATCTATCTAAAATCATTCGCTCAATTAATGATTACAACTGCCCTCTGGCTTATGCTCTTTACGTTTATCTTTATGTTCCTGCATTTTTTTTGCGCGAATCACACGTTGTTCCGCTGTCAAAACCGAATCAATTTCTTTGTCGTAAGCGTCCTTTTTCACTTTTGCTTGCTCTTTTAATTCGCGCATTTGTTTATGGATAGCCTCCATTTCTTCGGCATGTTTCAAATTAATTTCACCTACTTTTTTTGATTGATCTGCACTTAAACCTAAGTCTTCGGTCATCCTTTCGGTGCGTTTCGCCGCCTTTTGCTGCGGACTATAATCCATTTGTTTTTCTGGTCGAGGTTTTGGTGTTGAACCATCCTGCGCAAAAATTAAATTGCCTCCTACCATTAATCCAATCATTGCGATTACTAAAAATGTCTTTTTCATGTTTTAATTTTTTAACGTTTATACCTCTCTGACCATAAAAATTGAATAAAGTTTAATCCATCAGAAAAAAATAGTTAAAACCACATTTAATTGACCTTGCATTATTGAAGAATCCACCATAAAAAAAAGAAGAATAACCGCAATACTCATCACAATAAACAGGCTAAAACATGAACAAAACTGACAAAAATCAACTCCTTGGATTCTTAGAGGTTGCCCTTTTTTTATATCTTTGCATTAAATATTTAGTCACTTAACTTATTTATAGCATGCAACTGTATAATAAACTAAGTGCTGAGGAAAGAGCAGCCCTAATTGATCAGGCTGGAGACGAACGTTTGACAATTTCTTTCTATCAGTACCATCAAATTAAAAACACCGCCGTTTTTCGCGATCACCTTTTTATTAATTGGGATAAATTAGATGTTTTAGGTCGAATTTATATCGCGAATGAGGGCATTAATGCGCAACTTTCTGTTCCGGCAAAAAGATTTCAAGCATTCAAAGATCATTTGGACAGCATCCATTTTTTAAAAGATGTGCGGTTAAACATTGCCGTTGAGCAAGACAATAAATCTTTTCTTAAACTAAAAATTAAAATTCGAGATAAAATTGTTGCTGACGGATTAAATGATGAAACCTTTGATGTAACAAACATTGGTATTCATTTAAAGGCGAACGAATTCAACGAAATAATTGAGCGTGAGGATACCATTTTGATTGACATGCGCAATCATTATGAAAGTGAAATTGGGCATTTCAAAAACGCCCAAACACCAGATGTTGACACCTTTCGAGATTCCTTACCTATTATTTCGGAGCAAATAAAAGGGCATGAAGAGGATCGAAATATTGTCATGTATTGCACCGGTGGCATTCGTTGCGAAAAGGCAAGTGCGTATTTCAAACATCAAGGATTTAAAAACGTGTTTCAACTCGAGGGCGGAATAATAAATTATGCCCGTCAAGTGGACAGCGAAAAACTTGAAAATAAATTCAAAGGAAAAAACTTTGTTTTTGATCATAGAAAAAGTGAACGCATTAGCGCAGATGTAATTTCGAATTGTCATCAATGTGGTGAACCTTCTGACACCCATGAAAACTGTGCGAACGAAGCCTGTCACCTCCTTTTCATTCAGTGCGAAGCGTGTAAAACAAAAATGAACAATTGCTGTTCGGATGCTTGCAAAGAAATTCATGAATTACCCGCAGACATTCAAAAAGAGATGCGAAAAGGGCACACCGTGAGCAATAAAATTTTCAAAAAGGGCAGATCCACTGTTTTGAAATTTAAAAAATAAGTGAAAGGCGCAAATGGAATTTAATGAAAATCGAAATTTCCATGGTTTAAAACCTTATATTTGTGAAGCAACAAAACGGTTCTTAATTTGTTATAAGAAAGGAACAAAGCAAGAACATAAAAAGAATTAAAATGGATAAATTCGAAGCAGCATTCAATGCAATCATTGAAGCAGACCAAAAAGTAGAGCCAAGAGATTGGATGCCAGAAAAATACCGCAAAACATTAATTCGTCAAATTTCACAGCATGCCCATTCCGAAATAATTGGAATGCAACCCGAAGGCAATTGGCTTTTACGTGCACCTTCGTTACGAGCAAAGCAAGTTTTATTAGCAAAAATTCAAGATGAAGCCGGGCATGGTTTATATTTATATAGTGTTGCTGAAACATTAGGCATATCACGTGCAGAAATGAATGAGCAATTGCACAATCAAGAAGCAAAATATTCGAGCATCTTTAATTATCCAACCTTAACATGGGCGGACATGGGCGCAGTAGGATGGTTGGTTGATGGTGCAGCAATTGTCAATCAAGTTTCTCTACAACGTACATCTTACGGACCTTATGCAAGAGGAATGGTAAGGATTTGTAAAGAAGAGAGTTTCCACCAACGTCAAGGTTACGAGATCATGGTGCAAATGGCTTTTGGAACGGCAGAGCAAAAGGAAATGGCACAAGATGCATTGAACCGTTTTTGGGAACCTGCCTTAATGATGTTTGGACCGCATGACGCCGATTCAGTGCATAAAAACCAATCCATGGATTGGAAAATTAAGCGTGAATCAAACGATCATTTACGTCAACGTTTTATTGATCGCACAGTGCCACAAGCCGAATATCTAGGCTTAACTATTCCGGATGCGAATTTAAAATTAGATCCTTCAACGGGTAGTTATACGCACAGTCCTTTTAATTGGGACGAATTTTGGAATGTAGTAAACGGCAATGGACCGTGTAATCAAGAGCGATTAGATCACCATAAAAAAGCCCATTATGACAATGCATGGGTACGCGAAGCTGCAGCAGCTTATGCGGAAAAAATTGAAACGAGTGTAGCATAAAAAGAGTAAGCATGGAATCAGGAGTTAAAGTTTGGGAAGTATTTGTACAAAAAAAGAGTGGTTTACCATTTAAACATGTAGGCAGTTGCCATGGTTATGATAAAAAAATGGCCATCCAAAATGCACGTGATTTGTACACGAGAAGAGGTGAAGGAAGAGAATTATGGGTCGTTGAATCAAACGCGATTGTATCCGTACCTTTAGATGAAGCAGATGCTTTTTTTGATCCAGGTGAGGATAAAATTTATCGCCATGCTACTTTCTACAAAATTCCAGAGGGCGTTAATCACCTCTAAAAAGTGAATCCATGAATCTTGAATTAAAAAGTAATGAATCAAAATTTTTGATTCGTCTAGCCGATACGGCAACCATCTTAGGACAGCGCCTAGCTGAAATGTGCAGTAAAGCTCCTTTTTTAGAGGAAGACATTGCGCTCTCTAATATTTCGTTAGATTTATTCGGGCGTGCAGAAGAGTTGTATAAAATCATTTGTACAATTGAAAATGCAGCTTACACGCCAGATGATCTCGTTTTTAGAAGAAATGAGCGTCAGTATTTCAACCTGAAATTAGTTGAACAGCCGAATGAGGATTTTGCTTGGGTTATTGCGCGTCAATACTTACATGATGTTTATTCCACTGCCGTTTATACGCAACTGAGTGAATCGTCCAATTCTGAATTGGCTGGATTGGCCAATAAAGTACTCAAAGAAGTTAAATACAGCCATCTGCATACGAAAGATTGGATGGATCGATTGGGATTAGGAACGGAAGAAAGCAATAACCGTTTACAATTGGCAGTTGACCATTTGATGAAATACGTAGAGGAGATTTTTTCTTGGGATGAAATAGACCGCGAACAATTAGCGGATTGTGATAAAATTACTTCTGCTTGGGAAAGCGAAATCAATCAAACCCTAGCTGCTTGTAATATCGAACGCAAATCAATTCAACCGCTTTCCATGCGTGATTACCGAGATGGTTTTCACAGTGAGCATATTGGACATTTACTGAGTATCATGCAGTATTTGCCGCGTGCTTATCCGGATGCGAAGTGGTAGTTAGTCTTTAGTCGTTAGTAGTTAGTAGTTAGTGGGTAGTGGGTAGTGGGTAGTGGGTAGTGGGTAGTGGATAGTCTCGGCTGAGCCGAGAGTGGTTCGTCTTTGAACAGTAAAGGGTTATTAGTGTATCTTCTTCGTTGAATGGTTTTCATTAGACAATTGACTAAGACTAAGCACTAATCACTATTGACTAAAGACTATTGACTAAAGACTAAAAAACTAAGAAATGAAAATAGCACAAGATAATACTGATATTTGGTCGATTTTGGAGCTGGTTCCGGATCCTGAAATTCCTGTGATTAATTTGGTTGAATTAGGTGTTGTGCGCGCTGTTTCAAGAGACGAGAAGGATCATCTTACCATTACCATTACCCCAACTTATACCGGATGTCCGGCAAAGAAATTATTTGAAGATTTGATTCGTGAAACCTTGGCTGAGCATGGATTTAAGAGTGTAAGCATTCAGTCTAAATTAAATCCGGCTTGGACCACCGAATGGCTCTCTGAAGAAACAAAAGCGAAATTGATGAAAGAGGGTATTTCTCCGCCTACAATAGGTGATCGCGTCATTGCTTGTCCTCGCTGTCAATCGACCAATACAAAAATCATTAGTCAATTTGGGTCTACACCTTGTCAGTCACTCTATAGTTGCATTGATTGTTTAGAGCCTTTTAATTATTTCAAGTGCCACTAGAATTAGAAGAGGGTTGTATTAACAAAACATTAACTTTTTAATTCGAAGAAAAGTCTTATTTTGGAGGAATAAATAACCAAAACAAGACCATGAGAAAGTTCTTCTTACTTTTCACCTTCGTACCATTTATTTCAATCATTGGATGGACTCAAATTGAAATTGAAAACCAAAGTTTGAAAGACCCATCCTTAAAGGTACTTTATTCGGGCGAACTCAATACAATCGTTTTAACTCATACAAAGAAAAAATGCACCTATAACCTACTTTCGAGTGATCCTGAAACTACAGTTATACGTGTGAGTAATACAAATTACATAGTTAAGTCTCCTTATTTCATCAGTATGGATACACTTAGAATCGTAGAGGATAGTGTTGAGATTCGCTCTGATTTTTATGTCGTAAAGCGAATCCCCATTCCATCCATTCAACTCGGAGACATTCATTACGAGAGCACATACGCTTCTGCGAGCGCAATTATTGCGAATCCAACTTTAACACCCGTTTATTTTGGATTATTAAAGCAATCACTTGAAATTATGAGTTTCGATATTCATTTTTATGACCTAAACGACACCTTACTTTTTTCAGAAATAGAGGTTGTAGGTAATAAATTAACCCCTGCTCTTTGCCAAAGAATACAAGCCCAGGCAGCGGGTTGCCAAATTGAAATTTCGAATATCATGACAGTGGATGAAAAGAATATTGGTAGACGCATGGATGGATTTAGATTAATCCTCATATAAAGCCGTTTCGTTTAACAGATTTGAGATCAATTTTTCACTACTTTTAAGTCAAAATATAGTTACAGTATGATTCGAATTAGTTTAAGCCTAATCTTTTTTTCCATTTTTAATGCTGGGGCTCAACTTCAACTTGCAAATAAAAGTTTATCACAACCTGATTTAGAGATCCTCTATGCAGGCCGAGAAAATAACATCCAAATCCTAAATGCGGATTCAACAAAAAAGTATATCATCACCTCAACGGCTTCCCTCATCACAAAAAAATCGAACACATACTACGACTTGTTACCTTCTTATCAACTCGCAATTGATACAATTAAAATAATGGAGGGCGATCAACTCCTCAAAGAAATGCATTACCGCGTGTTAAACATGCAGATTAGTTCCATCCAACTAGCAAACCTCACGCCGATTCAACGAAAAGCATCTAAAAACGAGGTTCTTGCAGATCCACGAATTAATCTCCTGAACAATAGTCTTTACCTTAACCAAGAAAAGATACTCACCTATGATTTTAAACTTTTTTCTCCAACAGCGCCAGACAGTCTCGTTTTTGAAAGCCTTAATTCGCCCGGCACAGCATTTACGCCTGAACAAATACGTGCTATAAGCACCTCAAAAATTGGTGATCGGTTAGAAATAAGTCGCATCATTGTAATGGATGAAAAAGGAACGAAGTATGTGTACCGTGGACTTTACGTGATTTTGGAATAAACCCACTACTCTTTCACTAACTTGAACTGAAAAATTTGCTGTTCTTTATATATCGTTAAAAGATAGATTCCCGGCGCAGCTTCAGCTAAATCAATACTTAATGCATTATTTAACGGAATGATAGTTATATCAATCCGTTTTCCATTCAAATCAGTGACGACTATTTTGGCGAGGTCCAAATCCAATCCTGTTTCGAATGTAAATTGACATGTTGAAGGATTAGGAAAAACAATCGTTTTAACAATTGCCAAGTCATTTCCACATTAGCAAAGGTTCAACAGAAATTCCCGCTGCAAAGGACGTGTCCGACCACTGGCTGATATAAATTCTTCGCCAAAACAAAAAATTCGCGGACGTGTCCGACCACTGGCGGATATTTATCCGTTTTTACCAATGTGGATGAGCACATTAGTTCATGAAATGGCAGCCTCACAACAATCATTCAAATTTTGATTTCTTACTTTTTATTTTGGTTGGATAGCACTGAAAGGCAGTAAAAAAATGGGAATTGAAATAAACAGGCAGCGTACGGGAGCAATTACTCCGCGGTCGAAGGATGTGTCCCGAAATGTTTATTAAATAGGGCAGGTCTGCTGAGCCCCTTAAAACTTCCTTTTTTTTAATGATTTTATTAGTCTGTGGGTGAAGAGGAAAGTCTTATTTTTGTATATTCGTTAGATGAACTTAAGAGATCATATAGAAATACTTCCGTTTAAAAGATTTGGTAAACCGGTGATCGTAGGTACTCGAATTTCAGTGGCTGATATATTGAATTGGCTAGCGAATGGGATGTCAAAAAATGAAATCATTGAAGATTTTCCTGAATTAACGATAGAAAACATCAACGCTTGTTTACTGTATGCCGCTTCAAGAGAAGGTCACCTTGGCGTTGCTTCATGAACATTCTATTCGATCAGAATATTTCATTTCGGCTCATCAAAAAGATTGGTGATGTTTTTCCATTAGCAAAACAGGTTAAAGAATTGAATCTGAAAAATTCGGCTGACAAAGAAATTTGGGAATTCGCTCGGGACAATGATTATACGATTATCACCTTTGATTCCGATTTCTATGATTTCTCGATTGTTTGGGGACATCCTCCAAAAATAATTTGGATAAGGACAGGCAATAAAACTACCAACGAAATTGAGCGAATCTTAAGGAAACATAAAGACACGATTAACTATTTCTATGAAGATAAAGGATTAGCTTGTCTTGAAATAATTGATAAATAAATCCCCCCGCTGCAAAGGACGTGTCCGACCACTGGCTGATATAAATTCTTCGCCAAAACAAAAATTTCGCGGGCGTGTCCGACCACTGGCGGATATTTATGCGTTTTTTCATTAACCCCGCGTGAGCAACATGGAGGGTTTAGTGCGCAGCACCGAGCAGCAGCGAGCCCGTAATACTGCGACCCAGACCGATCCCGTACATACGGGAGAGCGTTTGGGGCACGCCCAAAACAAACCAAAACCGCTCATCTTCGCACGCTCACTTCGACAAGGCACAGTAGCAACTTACTTTATTTTCTTCTCCATTCACACAATAATACTTCACATCAACCAAATAAGGTGTCGGAAAAGGATCCTCAAAACTGTATTCATAAATGGGATTTACCCACTCAGCATTTGAAGCTGTATAAGGCAACATCATCTTGCGCTAAAGCAGCAAGGGTGCTAAAAATACAAAGGAGTGAACGTACTTTCATGGGATCAAGTCCAAAAGTTGGGGAGTAGATGATCACATTTGTTTTCTTTCAACACTGCCTGTTCTTTTTTTCTTGTCAAAAAAAGAACCAAGTACCTCCGCTAAAGCTACGGCGACGCCCGGAAAAAAGACCTCGGGCAGAGCCTGCATCTTGCGGCCCGCATTTATAACTTGCAATCCCACTAACAAAGGCTAAGTTCGGTCGGGTGATCTCTGCGAGCTTCCCTATCTCTCTAACCCTTCATTAGCGTTATTACGGCGTTATAAATGAATGGCGTCAACCATTTTTGCAGATTTTTATAGTAATTGGTTAGTCCACGATTTTCTATTTACAAAATAAATGGAAGGAAAAATTCTTGAAGAATTAATTAATACAAATTTTCACTATTATCAAAAATGTGCAGCTGATCCCAATCTAGAGTTGTTTTATACTAGGTCATTTTTTAAAGATTACCGAAAATTTATTTAAATCCCCAACAATTGGACTTGATCTCTTTCATGGTAGCGGTATTATTTTGCGCATTAAGGTTTAAAAAGACAATCCGGTTGAAAAATCATCAAATGAACTTCATCATCTTAATAAGTGGCAAACATTCCAAGTGGAAGACTGCAAATTAGTTTATACTTTTGAATTATAAATAAAGAAAGCGTGAAGTATCAAAAAAATGTAAACCTGAAACCCTTTAATACTTTTGGTCTGCATTGTAGCGCCGAAAAATTTGCAAACTTTAGTCGTGTAGACGATTTAATTGATTTACTTGCGGCCCACAATAAAACCGAAGACTCACTTCTTATTTTAGGAGGTGGCAGTAATATTTTATTGACACAAGACGTAAATGGACTTGTCCTGAAAAATGAGTTAAAAGGACTTGAGATCGTAAAAGAGGATGATGAATACGCTTATTTAAAGGCAGCCGCTGGAGAAACCTGGCATGATTTTGTTCTTTCCGCTCTTGATAAAAATTTGGGCGGAATAGAAAATCTCTCTTTAATTCCGGGCAGCAGTGGCGCCGCTCCCATGCAAAATATTGGTGCTTACGGGGTAGAAATAAAAGATGTTTTTCATGAACTCGAAGCACTCCATATCAAAACATTGGAAACGCGCATTTTTAATGCTGAAGAATGTCAATTTGGTTATCGAGAAAGTGTCTTTAAAGATGAATTAAAAGGGCAATACATTATTTTGAATGTAACCCTTCGATTGACCAAAAAGCACGTCCTTAATACATCTTATGGAGCAATAGAAACGGAATTGGCAGCAATGGGAATTCAAC
>Ga0075117_1002037_pt1 | contig 11912 bp, 6 predicted proteins | sample AntAceMetag02UKJ_FD_69789 | JGI IMG/M metagenome (GOLD analysis project Ga0075117, IMG submission 69789) | Saline lake microbial communities from Ace Lake, Antarctica - Antarctic Ace Lake Metagenome 02UKJ | ecosystem: Environmental > Aquatic > Non-marine Saline and Alkaline > Saline | place... | reverse complement strand
AATGGAGGCATCTTTTCTTAAGTCTCCATCTTCGTAAGCTGCAATCATATCAGGAGTTGGAATATTGTTTCCTTCACCATTAATTGGCTGTGGGTTTGATGTTCCCATGATTGGCTTAAGCTCTGTAGGCGAAATAGGTCTTGGCATGAAATTATAAATAAAGCTTCCGTTAAGACCTGCTGAGCCTTCGAGAAACTGTACCTCGAAAATTGACTCACTGTTATTCTTATTTGAGCTGTTATCAGAGAAAGCCTCCTCGTAAGTTGGCATCAACTGATATTCACCACTATTTACTATTTCTCTCAGTAGTGTTTCAGCCCCACTCCAGTTTTGCTGAACCATATAAACATTGGCGAGCAGCATCTGAGCTGCTCCTTTTGTGACTCTACCTGGTTCTTGATTAGCTTTCGTTGGCAAAGACGAAATCGCGGCCTGAACATCTGCTATAATCTGGGTATAAAGCCCGTCTGCTTCTGTTAAAGGTAAGGCGGCTCCTTGACGGTCTGTTACTGGAGTAAGGTGCAATGGTGCTTTGCCGAAATAACGAACAAGTTCAAAATAAGCAAACGCTCTAAGGTAATGAGATTGGCCTTTGAGGTTGGCCTTATTAGAAGCATCAAAATCCACATCATCAATTTGTGCAAGAATTTGATTTACTCTGGCAATTATTTGATAATCAAGTCTATATTGATTGAGGACATGCGTGTTTGTTGAGATTCCATTATTGGTTGGATCTGCAAAGTCAGCTAAATCTTCTTGTTGCTCAGTAGCCCCAAAAAGTATATTCCGTGCATAATATGTATTGTCTGAGTGCATTTCGCTCAATAGCCAAGAGCGGCTATTAAAAATATCTCTCAATGGAACATATGCTCCATTCACCGCTTGGTCAAAGTCAGCCTCTCTTGTATAAAAAGTAGCTGAGCTTAGAGCTGTGGCCGGTACCAGGTTAAGGAAATCGTCCTTACAACCCGTCTGCGTAAATGTTATTAATAACAAAAAAATTATTGTCTTTTTCATTTTACTGTAAGGTTAATATTTTAAAAGTTTAGGTTAACTCCAAGAGAGAAAGTACGTGGCACTGGATAGTTTGATAGATCTACACCAGGACTTAAGTTTCCTCCGTCACCTTGGCCGTTGTTTTGAGCACTTGTCTCTGGGTTAGGTCCTCCCCAATACTTTGTCAATACCAGAGCTTGCTGTATAGAACCATAGATTCTGGCAGTGTTAAATACCTTGTTGCTCTTTTTGATGGTGTAACCCAATGTGATATTACGAATCATAAAGTTGGATGCATCGGTCACAAAACGACTATTCATCCAGTCACGTTCTATGCCTGTCACGTTTCCACCGCCTACTGTGGTACCATAGAATCCTTTACCAGGGTTTTCTTCGGAGCGGAAACGATATGCAACTTCTTTAACCATATTGAAAACGCCATCAAGATTAGCAGTACTGTATAAATGACGAACTAGTAATTTATTTCCAACAGATCCAGAACCTACAATGCTGAGGTCGAAATCCTTGTAGTTAAATGTATTCGTTATTCCAAAAACAAAATCGGGAAAAGGATTACCCATTAAAGCACGGTCATCATTATCTCCTCCTCTAGTGATTACTCCGTCGCCATTGATATCAAGAAGCTTTATACTTCCCACCGTTGACCTACCAGGCACCTGTGGGCTACTGTCAAGGTCGGCTTGGTTTAGATATACGCCATCGGCTATGTGACCATAAAACTGACCAAAGGGCTGACCAACTTGTGTGATATGGTAGGAACCGTAAACTCTGTCAATTCCATCTGCAAGGGCAAGCACCTTATTTCTATTGAAAGAAATATTGAAATTGGTGTTCCATCTAAAGGCACCCCTCGTGTTTTTAGTATTTAAAGAAAACTCATGTCCCCAAAACTTTATTTCACCGATGTTATCATTAAAATTACTGAAACCAGACTCCTGAGCCACTTGAACACTATAAAGTAGATTTGTTGTATTTTTTGTGTAGTAGTCGTAAACAAACTGAATTCTATCGTTGAAGAATCCTAGATCCAGACCAATGTCAAATTGTCTTGTAGTTTCCCATCCTAAATTTGGATTTGCAAGGGAGGTTACTCTGGCACCAGCTACCACATCAGAGCCAAATACGGCGTTCACTGTGTTATCTACTAAAGCATATGACGTATAATTACCAATATTGTTGTTACCAATGACGCCATAACTCGCTCTTACTTTAGCAAAAGAAAGATTGTTGTATTTACTTAAGAAGTCTTCATCAGACATTACCCAACCAGCAGATACAGAGGGGAATGTACCCCAGCGGTTATTAGCTCCAAAACGAGAAGAACCATCTCTTCTTACAGCCGCGGTGAAAAGGTATTTTCCTTTATAATTGTAAGTAAGTCGTGAAAGCAGTGATGTTAAGCTCCACTCTTGCAAGTCATTTATAGAACCATTTCTATTTAGATTAATGGCACCTTGAACAGTAGGAACTCTATCATCTGCATAGGTATCTCCCTGAATTCTTGTGAATTCGCGTGAGAAGGTTTGATTTGTAAAACCACCAAGTACCTCGAAGTTATGATCTTTGATGCTTTTACTATAAGTCACCAGATTCTCATTTAGCCAACTTAGACTTTCACTATTCTCTCTTATCGATTCAGCTGTCGTTGGTATAGGTCTATTGATTCTATATGTTGCAGTAGAAGGGTTGAAATAAAAATATTTGGATCTCCCAAGCTCTACATTGAAACTAGACTTTAAGACTAAACCCTTGATAGGTTCGTAACTCACATAGGCATTAGATAAAAGGTTGAGCTGCGTCGTCTCGTTTACTAGTTCTTCTGCAGATCTTACATAATTTGGATAGGCAAAAATATTCCCTGTACTACCCGGAAATTTATTGAATAATGTGAGTTCACCATTGTCATCATAAATTGGCATTACTGGCCAAGTGTGTAAGGCATTGAAAAGAATACCTGTTCCACGAGATCCATCAGTTCTTGGCGTATTGTCATACACATATTGCGGTGCTAAGTTAAAACCAAGTTTAACATTCTTTGCTACGTCGAATTCTGAGTTTGCTCTTAAAGAATAACGCTGATACTTATTATTTAGAACAACTCCTTTCTGATTAAAAACACCAGCAACAATTGAAGTACGAGAATTTCCTTTATTGGAGGATACATTTAACGTATAGCTTTGAAGGGGTGCGTTACGAAGCAATGCACCATACCAATCATTGTTTTTACCTTCATATTGAGATGGATTTTGGAATTCGACTGGAACTGCTGAACCCTGATCTTCGTAATACTCTTTCTTAAATTGAGCAAATTCAACGGCATCCATCATTTCTATTCTTCCTTTCACGGGAACGGTTTGCATTCCAGTAAAAGCATTCAGGCTCACATTTGTGCCCATTTTGGAACCTTTCTTAGTAGTCACAAGAACAACTCCATTAGCAGCTCTTGAACCATACAATGAGGTAGAGGCCGCGTCTTTTAAGATGGTAATGTCTTGTATTTCGTCTGGGTTTAGGTTAGCAATGTCTCCAGTTATAGGAAAACCATCAATAACGTATAATGGCGTACTACCAGCAGAAACCGATAATTGACCCCTAATACGAATGTTCATGCCTTGCCCAGGTTTTCCTGTGGTTTGGTTGATTTGAACACCTGCAACTTGACCTTGGAGTTTTTGTCCTATTTGAGAAACAGGTAGGTCTTTCAGGTCTTCGTAATTAATGGTTTGTACAGCTCCGGTAACTTCTCTTTTGAGCTGACTACCATAACCCACAACTACAACTTCATTAAGAAGTTTGTCATCAACATCTAAAGTAATGTCTATGATAGATTGATTGCCCACCAAGACGTCCTTGGAGATATAGCCTACGAAGCTATATGTTAATGTGGCAGTACTGCTGGCCTTGATGCTGTACATTCCATCTACATTAGTTTGAGTTCCATTTGTAGTGACTTTCTCAGCTACACTTACGCCTATTAATGGGTCATTGTTTTCGTCGTAAACGGTACCCTTTATTTGGGAGTGAGCGGAGTGAACACCCGTGGAAAATAGCAAAAGTAAAATGCTTGTTTTCCAAAAGCTCACTTTCTGACTTAGTAAGTTTGGTTTCATAAGAATTGATTGTTTATGGTGATTGAATGAATGCATTATTTCATGTTTAAATATGACAATAACGGATCAAACTTAATCCTATGAAGAGATCAAACCGTCCTTGACTGTCCGATTAACTGTGATATGCTGTGCTTGTAGTTCTGCGTTTTAACCAACCTTGTCGATCAGTTAAAATCGAGAGATAGTAATGAGGTATTTCGGTTTATAAAAGGCTCAGATAGTATATGTCTGACCAATACTAATTCTGAGAATAAACTCACATTAATTCATTATTTTAAGATGACTCAAATGCATATATCTCCTTCTAAAATCTCTAAAGTATTACCGGTTTTCTAGAAACCATGAAAAGTTTACTTGGCCGAATAAGTTATTACAGAAACTAACGGAGACGTAATTAATAAATCAAAAATGGATATAATCTTTTGTTTTAGGATTAGATAGAAGACCTTATACGAATAGCAAAAGGGTTTTCAATATGCACTTTTTTATTACTTAGAATGACTTCAGCCGCTTTTTCGCCCATAGCCTTAAAGTCTGTAGAAATAGTAGTTATTCCATTTAAAATGAATTTCTTCAATGGGGTTTCGTTGTATGATATAATACCAATATCTTTTCCAACTTCAAGCCCAGAATCTGGGACCATATCTAGGAGACGTACTAGATCATCTTCCATCACATTGATATAAACCTCGCCAGGGCGAAGCTTACTTTCTGTTATGTCGTTAATGATTTTATAATTGAATTCGTAAGTATTGCAAAAGTTGATAAAGCCCTCCATGATGTCTTTAGGGTAATAGGAGTTTTCAGGAAAAATCAGAACCATCCTGTTATGCTTTTTCAAAACATCAAAGGCTTCAGACAAAGCGTTGAAAATGTCATCTTTGAAAGGTTGATAAACCGCAGCAAATTTACCTGTGAGGCCTTCGACCATTTTGTCAACAATGATGAGTTGATTCTTTGGGAGTTTATTGATAGATTTCACCGCATGCTCATCCGCATCTACGAAATTAGGTATAATAACATAATGGGTATATCGGTCTTTATGCTGTTCTAATAGCTGACAAAACTGAGAAGCGTCGTTGTTATAGATAAAAAAACCTATCGCAGCCCTTTCTCCCAATTTGTTGACAAAGGCATCATACATTTGTTTTTTATGAGCACTTAGTTTGTTGAAAAGCAACAAAACCTTTAAGTCTTGATTAATATTTTCACTGATCACAAAATATCCCTTTCCAGGGTGTGAGGCTATAACGTTACGTTTACGCAGCTCATTATATCCTTTTTCAACCGTAATTCTGGAAATCTCAAAACCAAAGCTGACTTCATTAATTGAAGGGAGAACATCTCCCTTTTTCAAGCGTCCGATTTGAATACTCTCCAAAATACTATTGACTAGTTGTTGGTATTTTGGTGTAGCGGAAAATTCATTTATGCTTATGATAGTACTAGACATAAAACAGTTGTTTTTGATTCTTTAAATATATTAGTCTCCCTTTCGAATTAAAATAATAAGCGAATCAAGAAACACTCACAATTACTTTTACCTCAGATGCGTCTTTTCCAAAGTATACCAAAATGGGTATAGCCTTTACGATTAGAATCATGTTAAACTCACTTTTTGAGAGATTCATTCAACCAAACACTTTCGAAGTTATAAAAGAAAGCCGCACTAGCCATCCTTGTCTGTTTTTCTTATAGGGCGAAGAAAAAGGAAGGTTCGCCATTTTGTAGTCTGAATTATAAGGAGTGTTAGTGATACTTCTTCTAGAATGAAATGCTTAGTATTTGTCGTGGTAGATTGAAGCAATAATTGTTGGCCTAAGTTTTCTTAAAACTTAGGCCAACAATTACCTCATACTTATTGAGCTTGTTTTAGGTGACGCTGGCCTGTCGTGAAATTTTGTATTCCTAAGTAGCTAGTTTTATTGTGTTTTTAGAAACGGTACTCTTTCCTGAAGTTCTGTTGGCTCAATATCCATTATAGAACCTACTAGTCACTTTCTCCGCCGCTTACATGGTCAATAGTGAAAGTAATGACTTGGGAAAGAGATCTATAAAGCTGTTCTTCATCAAATAGTTTTGAAGGTATTCTATTGTAATCAGATCCAAACGTATCTCAGTCAGTAAACCATTGCCTATTATTATGTAGAGTTTCAGCTCAAAAAATCTTCTCTTAGTGGGCTGAAGAAGTCTAATAGAATGCCTTCTTCTAAACAGACGGCACCATGAAACACATTTGGGGCAACGTAAAAGACATCACTTGCTTTTAAAAGTTTGACTTCATTGCCAATGGTGATTTCAAAAGAGCCACTTTCTACATACGAGGTTTGGCAATGGTAATGGCTGTGAATTTGGCCAACACCACCTTTTTGGAAATGTACTTTGACGAGCATTGATTTGTCGTCATATGACATGATTTTTCTTTTAATAAGCTCTTCCACCTGCTCCCATTCTACGGCGTTATCTTTGACAAATGCTTCTTGTAATTTGTGTATCATTATTGGTTTATAAGTTTAATAAAGTAGCAAGCTATCATTTTTGTTAACGAACTTAATTATGTCAACATGAGGTTTTACCCAAAGTGATTCTGCCAGAATTAAGGATTCACAATTCGTCTAACACATCATGATATATAGAATTTAGGGTGTAACCTTATATACTTTGCCATCTGGTTTAGTATAGAAATAAATTTCACCTTTGGCGTCTTTCCCTATTCGAAGGTCTGCTCTGCCTGCATTGCCTGTTAGCTCATTGAATGTCACTATCTTACTATTTAAAGAAACCCTAAACTCCTTAATATTAGCTTGATGGCCTTCTTTGATGTCATTTTCTTCCACAAAAAACTGTCTAGTTTGTGAGATACTGGTAAACAAGTACTTCCCTTTTAGTGCTGGTATATTACTTCCAGTGTACTCTAGTGCCGTTGAAATAGCCGCAATTTCATCGTGGTCTATTTCTATTACAGGTACATTGTATTTAATCTCGCTTTCTTCGGCGGGTATTTCATAGATTTCATTTAAGTCACCGACTTCATCTATTCTATATCTCCCTTCTCTAAAAGGCCAGCCAAAATCATACCCTGGCTTTATCAAATTCACTGATTCAATTTGTTTTTGGCCAATATTGGTAAGTAGAAGCTTGCCTGACTGGGTCCATGTAAATCGATGAGGGTTTCTAAAGCCGAAAGCATATACTTCGCCTCGGTAGTCACCACTTTTAACAAATGGGTTACTAGCTGGGATTCCGTATTTCCCGTTGTCACTATTTCTACCCAAGGGGTCAAGCCTTAAAAGACTTCCCCATATGCCATTCTTATTGTGAGGAATAAAAGGGTATCCTACTTCTACGGAACCGCCATCACCTAATGCTACATATAACAAGCCATAATCCTCATTTCCTTCTTTTGCCAAAGGATTAAAAGCTATTTCCTGCATTCCATGTATTCCGGATACCATGTCGATCCTAAATAGCTCTCTTGGTTTCGCTACGGCAGTAGTAGCCGTGGGATCTTCCGTTTTCCATTCTGAAAGTATCCATTGTAGAGTTACTTGTATAGAATCCGCATAGGAAAAGTCAGCCTTTGCCGAGCCTGAGGCTTCTGTATGAGTCGTATAAAACAAGCCGTTTTCGCTAAAGTTTGGATGAAAAGCGAAACCTCCAAAACCTGTAGCTAAACCTGGTTTATCAATGAAGTTTGGAAAGTAGTCAGCTATATCGAAATATAACTCTGGTGTTTTACCATTTAGTCGATACAACTTTCCCCTCAAATCGGCTATGTATGAATCAGCAGTAATGGGATGCAGCACCATTAATGCAATCCTAGTAGATGCATTGCGAGGGCCTGATGGCGGAATGGTGGTAAAGTGTTCTAGATTAAGTACAAGATCCGAAAGTTCTATTTTCTCTGGAATGGGGTCCACAATAGCCTTCCCATATTTATTAGAAAAAATGGGAGGTGCGGGTTGAGCGAGTAAATAATCGACTAGTGAGTTTCTTTCTTGTAGGCTCAGGTGAGCAAAAGAAGGCATTGAAGATCCGTATGTTTTCTTTAAACCTATTGCTCTGGAGTTTCCTTTATTTGCCACTTCTTCAGCATTTGTTATCATTTTCAAGAGATAGTCTCGAGGTACTTTTGATTCAAGACCACCAAGGTGTGGACCTATACCATTTTGTATAAAACCATGACAACTTCCGCAATTATTAGCAAAAAGTGTATTCCCTTCTACTATGGTTGAATTTTCATGTTGAGAACCTTTTTTTGAATTGACACATGCGTAAAAAAGTACTGTAGTGAGTACGCCGAGAATGGTAATATTTTTTTTCAATTCTTCAGGTTTTAATTAATGACAAAGAACCTAATAGGGTTTTACAAGCAGCATTGATGACACACTATTCTTCTGATTTGGTGATGAGTCTATAGTGTAGTCTCGCTTTGAAAGCGATAAACCTTGCCATCATTCATAGAAAAAAGGTACATATGACCTTTCCCATCCTGACCTAGCCTTAACTTGGCATGTCCAGAGTTACTTAATTCTAATACGCTTGTCTCCGTTTTCTTAAAAGCAATTCTCATTTCTTTGAAATCAATGGCTTTACCTGCTTTCATTTCACTTTCCTCAGCATAGAATAATCTACCTTTTAGAATATCACCAAATACGTACTTACCAGTTAATGAGGGTATCTCTTTTCCTGTGTACACGAAACCACCGCATATAGCACTACCTTCATCATGGTCATATTCCAAGGTAGGGTAGGTGATGCCATCTTGCCTTTCTTCATCGGTGAGCTTATACAATTTGTGAAGACTCTGCTGTGTTTTTATGCCAAAAGAACCTTCCCTGATAGGCCAGCCATGATTGGCTCCGGGCTCTACGACGTAAACGGATTCAATGTTATGTTGACCAATATTGGCAACAATTATTTTCCCCTCTTTGGTCCAAGAGAAACGATGCGGATTTCTAAATCCATTCGCATAAACCTCTTTTACTACTTTCTCACCTGTAACATTTACAAAAGGGTTATCAGCGGGTATACCATACATGCCATTGTCACTATTATTTGAAGTAGGATTAATTCTTAAAATACTACCCCATGGTGTATGTTTTCCGTTGGCCACCTCGGGGGCCTTTCTCCCCACGGCACCGCCATCGCCAATTCCGATATAAAGGTTTCCATAGTCAGTGTCCCCTTTTACGGCCGTAGGATTGAAGTCAATATTTTGCATGCCATGAGCCGCTGTGGCCATGTCAATTCTAAATAACTCTCTATTATTGCCCTTAAAGGTTTCTTCATTTGGATTGTTTGTTTTCCATTCTTGGACAACCCATTGAAGCTGTGAAGTAATTCCACCTTCTGGCAAAGCGTAGTCTGCTTTTTTTGTGTTAGCAGGTTCTGCGTGAGTTGTGTACAACAAGCCATTATTCTCGAAATTTGGATGAAAAGCGAAATTTCCAAAGCCCGTAGCCCAACCCGGCTTTTGTTTGAAATCAGGCATTAGAGCCTGCATATCCATATATACCTTAGGAGCACTATCGTTGATTCTATAGAGCTTCCCATTGATATCATTGATAAATTTGGCATCAATATTTGGCAAGCCCACCAGTTTGGTTATTCTTGTATAGGGAAATTCACTATTAGATGCGGGTATTTGAAAAGCAAATTCTAGATTAACAAGGAAATTAGAACTCTCGATATTTGTTGGAATAGGGTCTTCTATCAGACCTTCTTCATCTTCTTCAAAAGGTTTTTCAAAATCTTTATAAGTATTTATATAGGCTACCAAACTGGATATTTTTTCCTTTCCTAGAACGAAATAGGAAGGCATAACCGTTTTGTACTTCTTTTGAAGTGCAATGGCTCGTGTATCTCCAGATTCAATGACTTTTTTAGGATTTGAAATGAAAGCAATTATTTCCTCGTTGCTCAGTGATCTACTTAAACCGGCCAAACTCGGCCCGATTCCATTGGAATCAAAACTATGGCAAGACGAACAGCTGTTTTCAAAAACCTTTTTTCCTTGTATAATTGAGGCTACGGTCGGGATGATACTATTAGACTTTACAGATTTAGACCCAGTTTTACATGCTGAGAAGAATATTGACCCTATTAAGAAAAAAGACCAAGTAGTTTTGGAGATTATTCTCAAAGGGATCCTATTTTTTTTAATCATTTAATAACTAAAGGTTTTAGGCCTGGTTTGTACTTATCACCCATTCCAGAATTATTCGGTTCATAATTATCTACAAAGTCAACGTTGACTCCGTCATCTGGAATTAAATCTTCGTTCCCTAAAGCCCAATAGATTCCATTCAAAGCCAGCTTTCGCATGGACTCTTGTTTGAAATCAAATGGATGCCCCAACGTAGTGAAGAATACTCTGGCTGGTTTTCCAGAAGTACCCGTATAGGTCTTAGTCCAAGATACAGGGTTAGTAAGTGGAAATTTATCCAGATTTCCTTTCTCCTCATGATTAGAACGTAAGGACTTACCTTCTAATAGTGGAGAACTATCACCATAAAGTTTCCAATCACCACCATCAACATGATACAGCCATGAAAAAGTGTCAAATGGCTTTACGCCATTCAAAATCGGAGAACTGGCCTCTGGAAGCAGACTTACCGATGTCATTTCTTGATGACCATCGGAAAAGTGTCCGTGATGCGTAATCCATTGCTGGCCAAAGACCTTGGTTGGCCATTCATTGTTTAAATGCATCATAGTGGAGTCCTCTTTGTACATGAATGTATGAGTGGCCGTTCTGAAACCCATCATCGGTTTTCCAGATTCTGCATAATCTGTGATGTATTTCGCCTCATTTGCTGGTAAGGCTCTAAATCGTGTAAAGATGACCATGAGGTCGGCTGTTTCTAAAGCCTCTAGTCCTTCAATGTGATCTAACCTATTAGGGTCAATGGTACCAGAACTGTCCACCGAATAGCAAAGCGTGATATCGGCGTCCATTTCTCTCTTTAGAATTTTGGCGAGCATAGGCATGGACTCCTCTGAACGATATTCCTCATCTCCTATGACGAAAACAACGTGTGGCTTTTTAATGTCCTCTTTATTGCTTGACTCGCATGATAAAAAGCTAAATGTAAGGAGAGTGTATAAAATGTATTTCATATTTAATTATTTCATCGGGTGTTCTTTCAATAACTCTTCAGGTGTGTAAAAACCTTCTTTATCCTTTATTCGTTTTCTGATTGCTGCCACACCCTCCGGATAGATAGGCTCTGCATTATTTCCAAATGATTTTCTTACATAGGTTAAAACCGAGGCTATTTCATTGTCATTCAGCAAGTTGCCAAAAGGCGTCATGGGTACTTGACCTGGATATGATTTGCCATTAACTGTTATGGGCCCATAAATACCTTTCAAAACTAATTTGACTAGCCTCTCTGAACTACCATTAACCCATTCATTCTTAGCTAGAGGTGGAAAACCGGAGGCTTCCAGACCTTTCCCATCTGGCTGATGGCACGTGGCACAATAACCATCTTTGTTGAAAATTTCTTTACCAGAATCCATCACTTTCTTTTTAGTAATATCTTGAACAAGAGGAGCCACTTTATCAGGATTAGCAAGGGCGTCGAAAGGGATCATATGTGCTAACGCTGCTTCATAGGTAGGTTTCATCCAGTCATCCAAAGGATGTTCTCCAGCGATATTCAGTACTTCTTTTGCACTAGCATCATCTAACCATGTAGCAGCCACCAAGGCCTCTAATCTTACCCTTCCATGATCGTCAGCCGCTGCTATTTTTAGCAATTCTTTTTGGTTATCTAT
>Ga0075117_1002036_pt1 | contig 11914 bp, 20 predicted proteins | sample AntAceMetag02UKJ_FD_69789 | JGI IMG/M metagenome (GOLD analysis project Ga0075117, IMG submission 69789) | Saline lake microbial communities from Ace Lake, Antarctica - Antarctic Ace Lake Metagenome 02UKJ | ecosystem: Environmental > Aquatic > Non-marine Saline and Alkaline > Saline | place... | reverse complement strand
CCGGAATTGGGCTCTGAAGACTCTCATTCTAACTGGTACCGAATTCGGGGAGCACGCCAAAAGACTACTGCGTGCCGCAGATATCAACAATACCGAATCGCCACAATCAGCCCGCCGGGTGCTTTGTCAGGGCCAAGATTTCGGGGTGCGATACTGCACGCGGGGCAAAATCAGACGTTCTTAAGGTTTAACCCGTAGTTGCAGACTACGGGTTTCCGGCCTAATCTGCGACCACGGATGAAACGATTGACGATGCACTAGGCCGCAAACGAAAACAGGCCGCTTCCAAGAAGCGGCCTGCTGGTGTTCAAATTGTCGCGTCTGCATTAAGAAGCCGAAGAATCTTCGCTTGCTGAAGCCTCAACGTCCTCAACAACTGGAGCCGCTCGCTTTTTAGATTTGATACGATCTCTGACGCCCACAAACTCAATCAACGATTGCTCACCGGAATCTCCCAGACGCACTTTCGGCAAACGGACGATCCGAGTGTAACCGCCTTCTCGATCGCTAAACTGACCCGCCAGCTCATCGAACAAAATCGAAACCGCTGTTTGGTCGCGAAGCATCGAAAACGCACGTCTCCTCAGTGACACGGCCGGCGAAACTGCATTCACCCAGCTCTGCCAACCATCTGAAGTTCGCCAAGCACGCCAAGCGTCTGTGCCCTTTTCAGCATCTGTCGCAAATTCGACGGCCGCCTGCTCATGAGCAGCAGCGCCTTTGGCCAAGGTGATTAGCTTCTCAACGAATGGTCGCAGCTCTTTGGCTTTCGGAGTGGTCGTAACAATCCGACCAGCGACCTTTGGCCGCTGTGGATCGTCTTCGTCAACTCGCGCCGTACGAATCAGGCTGCACGCCATGTTGCGAAACATCGCCTTTCGATGCGAAGAGTTTCGCCCGAGTTTTCGGCCGCGTAATCTGTGTCGCATGGCGACAGTTCTCTCAATTCGAATTCAGGAAATATAGGACTACAACCGTCGATTAGCCGGCTGGCTGCTGGTTTGGAAGACGCATTCCAAGACGCAATTCAATTTCACCAAGCCGCTCCCGAACTTCATCCAGAGTCGTCTCGCCGAAGTTACGAACCTGCAGTAACTCGTCTTCAGTCTTCACAACCAAATCACGAACCGTATTGATGCCCACAGATTCCAAACAATTAGTCGCTCGGACAGAAAGATTTAACTCGGCCAAGCTCTTATTCAATTTCTCTTCTAATTCCATATCGACCGGCGAGTAACCTGTCGACTCCATCATCCCCTTCAGTCCACCCTCGGGAGCAGACTCAGGTCCCGGCTCGCGGTACGTGATGAAGCAGTTCAGATGCTTCCGCAGAATCTTGGCCGCTTCGACCAACGCCATTGATGGTGACACCGTACCGTTCGTCCAGATCTCCAGGTTCAACTTGTCGTAGTTGGTTCGCTGACCGACGCGTGTCTCTTCAATCTCGTGACGTACACGCACAATCGGAGAAAAGGCAGCATCCAACGGAATCACACCGACCTCAGGATCGTTGTGATAATGTTCACTGGCAGGAACGTAACCACGACCGTTTTCCACAGTCATTTCAATGTGAAAAGGAACGTCGTCCGTCATCGTCGCAATGACTAAGTCTTTATTAATCACTTCGACTTGGTCGTCGCAAATCACGTCCGCACCAGTCACAACACCGCGCGTGTTCTTATCAATCCGGACAGTCTTGACTGAAGCACTGTGATTCTTCAGCACCAATGACTTCAGGTTCAAACAAATATCAGTGACGTCCTCGACCAGTCCAGGAATGGTCGTGAACTCATGCTGCACGCCCTGCACACGAATCTTGGTGATTGCAGCACCCTCCAGACTGGACAGCAAAATACGTCGAAGACTGTTGCCTACAGTGGAACCAAAACCGCGCTCAAACGGCTCTGCGATAAATTTTCCGTAGTGAGCCGTCAACGTGTCTCGGACTGGAAACACACGACTCGGAAGCTCTAAACCACGCCATCGAATTCGCATCGTAAAACCTATCTATGTCAACTGAACACCAAATACTCGAAAAGCAAGAGCTAGTCAGACTCGACGCTTTTTCGGAGGACGGCAACCGTTGTGTGGCAGTGGAGTGATGTCTTCAATCGAGCGCACAGCAATCCCCGAGGACTGCAGCCCGGTAATGGCGCTTTCGCGGCCTGAACCAGGCCCTTTGACCCGGATTTCGATCTCACGAACACCGAACTTCGCAGCCCGCTCAGCCACAGTCTCCGAAGCACGTTGTGCGGCAAACGGAGTGCTTTTACGACTCCCTTTGAACCCGACAGTTCCAGCGGTCGCCCAACACAGAACGTCCCCATTCGTATCAGTCATCGTCACGATCGTGTTGTTAAAGGTCGCCTTAATGAAAGCGATGCCTTTTGTGACGTTACGTCGAACACGAGCCTTTTTCTTTACTTTTGCCACGTCTTAATTTTCTCGGAGTATGCGAACTGTATTTGACAAAAACGAAACACACTTAGTGCTTCATATCCTTAACACCCTTTTTCCCAGCCACAGTCTTTTTCCGACCTTTACGCGTTCGTGCGTTCGTCTTGGTGCGTTGTCCCCGAACGGGCAAACCGCGACGATGACGAAGGCCTCGATAACACTGAATCTCACGCAGGCGACCGATGTCCTGCTGAACCTTACGCCGCAGCGGTCCTTCAACAATGTAATTTTTGTCGAGGTGATTGGTGATGCGACTGACCTCGTCTTCGGTCAGATCGTTGGCACGAATCTGAGGATCAATACCCAATTCGTAGCAGATCTTGACAGATAGAACGCGACCGATCCCAAACAAGTACGTCAACGCGATATACGTTGGCTTGTTGTTAGGGATGTCAACACCGAGAATACGAGGCATCTAAGCTCACTCCAAAATTCAATAATCGCCGTTAATCAACCCTGACGCTGCTTGTGGCGCGGGTTTGCTGAACAGATGACGTAAGTACGACCGCGCCGTCTCACTGTTTTGCAGTGCTCGCAAATCCGCTTAACGCTTGACCGAACCTTCATGAAACCAACTCCCGCAGACTAACTATGTCACAAGACTATGGCTATTGATCAGTGTCAAGAAGACCAGGATAATTCCGCATCACCAGATGCGAATCGATCTTCTGCACCAAATCCAAAGCAACAGATACGATAATCAATAAACCCGTGCCGCCGAAGAAACTGGCAACGGCAAAATCGCCGGTCAAAGTGGTTGAAATCACAGTGGGAATCACGGCAATAATTGCCAAGAAACCGGCACCAACATACGTAATTCGAAGCATCACCTGTTCCAGATAAGATGCAGTTCGAGCACCCGGTCGATAACCCGGAATGAAACTTCCCATGTCTTTCAGATTCTCTGCCATATCTTTGGGATTGAAAGTGATTGCCGTCCAAAAATAGCAGAAGAAGTAAATCAGTACGATATAGCTCAAATTGTACACGAATCCTTGACCGGGATTGAATCCGCCTTGAAATAATCTCAGCAGCGAACTGTCGGGCCAGATATTTGCTAACTGGTTAAACACGAAGTAGGGCAGCAACAGCAGACTCGACGCGAAGATGATCGGCATCACTCCAGCTTGATTCACACGCAGGGGGAGCCACTGCCGCTGGCCGCCCATCACTTTGCGTCCACGTACATGTTTAGCACTCTGAATCGGGATCTTCCGCTGACCTTGAGTGATGAAGACCACCCACACAATGACCACCACGAACAACGCGGCAAGAATCAGCAATGACTCAACACTCTCCCCAGGAGCACCGCCGAGCCGGAAGCCTGCATCCCAAACGCCTCTGAACAAATTGCCCGCAGCAGCTGGCATCTGAGCCAAAATCCCGGCCATGATCAGTAGACTGATTCCATTGCCGATCCCGTACGCATCAATCTGCTCACCGATCCACATCAAGAATACTGTGCCAGCGGTCATCACAAACGTACCGACAAACACCCACACAATGCCATCATAACCTTGCAGAAACATGCTGCTGCCGGTGATAGCACCACCCGCGAGACCACGTATCAGAAAGAAACTCTGTAGCAGGCAAATCACAACTGTGGCGTAACGAGTATACTCGTTCAGCCGACGTCGACCCGACTCACCTTCCTTCTGTAACGCCTCAAGCGGCGGATACACCGTCCCCAGCAGCTGGAAGACAATTGAAGCAGTAATATAGGGCATAATCCCCAACCCGAAGATTGAGCCATTGGTAATATTTGAAGCTGAGAAGACTTGGACCATTTTGAGCATATCGCCCAGTCCAGTTCCGCCACTCGCAGAATTAGTCGCCTCAGCAATCGCAGCATGGTCCATAAACGGCAGCGTCACCGAAAACCCCATCCGATAGACCGCCAACAAACCAATTGTTAGCAAGATCTTCTGACGAAGCTCAGGGACCCGAAAGACCGTTAAAAATTTGGAGAACATGCGATTCTCTCCGAAACTTCATTCCATTCGAAGTTTCTGCAGGGCAAAACCCGCGAAGACCAATTAAACCCGTGAGAACTTACCGCCGACGGCGACAATCTTTTCTTCCGCACTTCTGGAAAACCTGTGCGCCCCAACGTTGAGCTTCTTCGTCAATTCGCCATCGCCCAAGATCTTCACAGCATCATGGCGACTCGGAATCAAACCGCGGCTGACAAGAGCCTCAACAGTGACGTCGTCACCGTCGGCGAACGCCTTATCCAGCTGCCCAACGTTAATAATCACGACGGTCGCCGCAAACGCAGCGTTGTTGAAGCCACGCTTGGCGACACGCCTGAACAAAGGTGTCTGACCACCTTCGAAACCATGCCGCCGACTCGAACCAGAGCGACTGTAATAGCCATTATGCCCACGTCCACTGGTCTTGCCGTGACCAGAACCCGGACCACGACCGATTCGCTTCCGAGGCTTACGTTTTTGAATTCCTACGTGTACGTCATTAATAATCATGACAGCGATACCCCTCTCAGACGTTCAACGTCCTCGCGAGTCTTTAGTTGTTCCAAAGCGTCAAATGTGGCCTTCACCAGATTCAACGGATTATTTGACCCATAGCTTTTCGTCAGAATATCAGTGATTCCCACCGCTTCCAACACCAGCCGAACACACTCACCAGCAATCACGCCAGTACCAGGCTTGGCGGGCAGCAGCAACACCTTCGACGCTCGAAATTCACCAATCACTTGATGCTCAATCGTACCCTCGGAGATGGAATAAGGCTTCATGGCGCGATTGGCGACTTTCGTCGCCTTCTCAACAGCCAACGGCACCTCTTTGGCCTTGCCATAACCGTAACCAACTCGACCCTTACGATCGCCAGTGACCACGAGCGCTGCAAAACTAAACCTACGCCCGCCTTTCACCACACAAGCGCAACGCCTGATTTGAATGACTGACTCGCCCGAATCTCTTTGATTATCTGCTGACACAATTCACCTCAAACTCATATTCGCAAATCGATTAGAACTGCAGACCCTGCTCACGCGCGGCATCCGCCAAAGCTGCCACGCGGCCGTGGTAGCGGGATGAACCTCGGTCAAAAACCACAGATTCGATCCCTTTTTCTTTTGCACGTTCGCCGATCAACTTGCCTACGGCCAACGCCATATCGCAGTTGCTACCAGACTTACCTGCCCCCACCACCGACGACTCGACCGTGCTAGCCGAGCACAGTGTCCGACCTTGGGCATCATCGATAATCTGAGCGTAAATATGCTTATTGCTCTTGAAAACAGCCAACCGAGGCCTCCCATGAGCGTCACGACGAACACGATTTCCAATGCGGAAGTCACGTCGCGTTTTTCTTTTTATTAGCCGCTTTTGAGTCTTCATAAGTCTCTAACCACACTGCCTACTACGCCCACGATTTACTTGGAACCGAACGCTTTACCAGCCTTACGACGAATCTGTTCGTCTTCATAACGAATCCCTTTGCCCTTGTACGGCTCAGGCGGTCGCACTCCACGAATATTAGCCGCAAATTGCCCCACAGCTTGCTTATCGGCACTCTTCACGAGAATTCGAGTCGGAGCCGTACACTCGCAAGAAACACCTTCCGGAATCGGCAGCACGATCGTGTTAGCAAAACCAACCTGCAGAGACAGATTGCCACCTGTCACAGAACCGTTGTAACCGACTCCCATGATCACCAGCGATCGCTCAAACGGCTTCGTCACCCCGCTCACCATGTTACTCAACAAACTGCGAGTCAGACCGTGCAGGGCACGGTTCTCTCGCAAATCGTCGAGACGTGTGACAGTGATCGACCGCTCCGCTGAATCAACCTTCACAGTCATGTTCGGATGCACATTCAGCGTCAAATCGCCGTTTGGACCCTTCACACTCACTGCTTGACCGCTCTGCGAGACAGTAACGTCAGCCGGAAAGCTAACGGGCTTTTTACCAATTCGAGACATTTCTCAGGACCAACTCGTGTGTGTTTCTTCGAAATAACGAACGCTTACCAGACTTGGCAGAGAAGTTCTCCGCCAACGCCCTCTTTGCGTGCTTCACGATTGCTCAGCACACCCTTCGATGTTGATAGAACTGAGATACCCAATCCTTGCCGAACTTCTTCTGTGTCTTGCACGTTCACGTACACGCGACGTCCCGGCTTACTCATCCGTTCGATGTGCTGAATCACGTGCTCACCATTCGGGCCGTACTTCAGGTTCACACGCAAAGTCGACACGGGTGCCGCGTCGATGATCTCATGGTCCCAAACGAACCCCTCACGAGCCAAAGCCTCGACCACGCGGACTTTCATCTTCGACAGTGGCATGTCAACGTAAGGACGCTCTACATGAATCGCATTGCGAATACGTGTCAGCAGGTCCGCGATCGGGTCAGTCATCATAAGACGAAACTCTACAATATATCAACAAAACGAACGACTACCAACTCGCCTTCTTTGCCCCAGGCACAAGCCCGTCCAAGCAAAGATCGCGGAAACAAATACGACAGACCTTAAATTTGCGATAGACACTACGCGGACGACCGCACAGCCCACATCTTCGCACAATTCGACTACTGAACTTGGGAGTCCGCTTAGCCGCTTCGATCTTTGATTTACTAGCCATAACAATCAACCAACCTAAGGTCAGACTCTACTTATCAGAAGAGGCGTTCTTAAAAGGCATGCCAAACGCCGTCAACAACGCACGGCCTTCATCATCGGAACTCGCAGTGGTCACCACGGTAATGTTCATCCCTTGAGGCTGATTCACAGTCTCAGGGTCAATCTCAGGAAACACCAACTGCTCTTGCAAACCGCAGTTGTAATTGCCACGACCGTCAAACGAGTTTTCGTTAATCCCACGAAAGTCACGCACTCGTGGAAAAGCGATCGTAATCAGACGGTCCAAGAACTCATACATTCGCTTACCACGTAGAGTGACGCGGCAACCAATCGGCATCCCCTCACGCAGTCGAAACCCGGACACTGACTTCTTTGCTCGACACAATTGAGCCTTCTGGCCGCTGAGAGTCTCCAAGTGACCGACCGCTGCATCCAGCTTCTTCCGATCCTGAACGGCCTCACCAACACCCATGCTCACAACGATTTTTTCCAGCTTCGGAATCGAATGGACGTTAGAACGACCCAAAGACTCTTTTAGGGTAGGAACGATCTCGTTATTGTATTTCTCTAACAACCGTGGCATATCATATTCTCAATAACTTGGCTCAACCACCCGACCGGCAAACTAGACCACTTCGCTGGCGAGACTCACGATCTTCATAAACTTTCGATCACGCAACTCGCGGGCAACAGCACCGAAAATACGGGTCCCACGCGGATTGTTGTCATTATCAACAATAACAACGGCGTTACTATCGAACTTGACGTAGCTGCCGTCCTCGCGGCGAGCAGCTTTACGTATGCGAACAATTACACCTTTGACAACCGTCCCGGTCTTCACAGCGCTACCAGGAATAGCCTTCTGAACACTGACGACAATAACGTCGCCGAGTGTGGCGTACCGACGCCGACTCCCTCCGAGAACCTTGATGCAACGCACCACTTTGGCCCCCGAATTATCTGCCACATCCAGCACAGTCTGCATCTGAATCATCGAAACACCCTCAACCGCTATCGGCAACCACTCAAACGAGCGTGCTCTATTCTGCTGACTGACCGAGCATTGCCACGCCATCATTGGCCTTGACAACACGAACAAAATCCCAACGCTTCGTTCTTGAACGAGGCTGACACTCCACGATTTCAACAAGATCGCCTTCAGCAGCGACCTCGTTCTCGTCGTGAACCCTGCAAACAGTTCTGGCACGAATAATCTTGCCGTACTTCCGATGTGGAAATCGTCGCTCAATCTCTACGCGCAGAGTCTTGCTCGACTTATCACTGGTCACAATGCCTACCAACGTTTTTTTCATCGCAAAACGCAATTCTCAATAAAACAGATTAACTATCCGAAGTAGCGCCCGAGCGCTCGCGCTGAATCGTCTTCACTCTGGCAATCTCGCGCCGCTTCCTCCGAACAGTACTCGGAGTGTCATTGCGTTCAGTCGCAGACTGAAATCGAACACGGAACAAAGACTGCTGAGCCTCGCGCAGCTCATGCTCGAGCTGCTCATCAGACATTTCCCGCAGAGCCGATGCCTTAGACATCACATTCACCTCAATCAAAATTATTCAACCACGGGGCGTCGACCAACTAGCCGAACCCTTACCGGAAGCTTATGAGCCACTCGGTTAAAGCAATCGCGAGCACCGTCTCGGCCAACGCCACTTACCTCAAAGAGGACAGTGCCGGGCTTAACAACAGCCACCCAACGATCCGGCTCCCCCTTACCCTTACCCATTCGTGTTTCCAACGGGCGCGAGGTAACAGATTTGTTTGGGAAAATCCGTATGTATAATTTACCAATCCCGCGGATGTACTGCATCGTGGCAATACGGCAGGCTTCAATAGTCGAAGCAGTTACGTGGCCCTGTTGCATTGACTGCAGGCCCCAGTCACCGAAGCAAACTGTGTTACCCTTATGGGCATCACCTTTTATACGTCTTCGTTGGCTTTTTCGATGCTTGACCCGTTTTGGCATTAGAGCCATCTGCAGTCTCCTCGTCCGAGTAGTCGCCCAAATCGATCCAGACTTTCACGCCGATCACGCCTTGGGCTGTCTTGGCTTCTGATAAGCCGTAATCTATATGTCTCCGCAAAGTCGATAACGGAATCGAACCGCGGCTTGCCTTTTCTTTGCGAGACATCTCAGCACCACCTAGGCGCCCTGACATCTCAATCTTCACACCGTAAACACCAGAACTCATCACCTCATCAAGCGTCTTCTTAATCGCGCGACGAAAGCTGCCCCTCTTAGACAATTGCTGAGAGATCTTATCAGCCACTAACTTCGCACTCCGATTCGCGTTACCAATCTCAACAATCTTGAGATCCATCCGGCGACCAGTCAGCTCTTCCAAATCGCCCTTGAGACGATCGACTTCCTGCCCCTTGCGACCGATAATCACGCCCGGCCGCGCTGTGTGCAGGTGTACAATCACTTGATCACGCGTCCGCTCGATCTCAACCTTCGAGATCTCAGCAAACTGATACTTCGTACTCACGTACTTACGGATCTTGAAGTCTTCAAGTAGAAGGTCACCGTACTCACGCTTCGGTGCGTACCACCGGCTACGCCAGTTCTCCATGACACCGACTCGAAACCCCGTCGGCCTGACCTTCTGACCCATGACTAATCCTCTGCAAAACGTATATTAAATAAGAAACTCGGCTGTCTAAACCTTCGACTAGCCAAGCTCTGGCGCGTCAACGCTGACGTGGATATGAGCGGTTCGCCTTCGAATCAGAAAGGCCATCCCGCGTGCCCGCGGCCGCACACGCTTAAACATGGGACCGCCATCAACACGACATTCTGAAATCGTCAATCCGTCAGGATTGCGAACTCCGCGATCTTCCGCATTAGCGATGGCACTCTTCAGCACCTTTTCAAGAAACCGGGCTCCGCGATTTGGAACATAACGCAATGCTTCCACGCCTTGTCCAGCCGCCATTCCGCGGATGAGATCAGCGAAGGGCCGCACTTTCGTGGCCGAAATCCGAGCATGACGATGAGTAGCTGTAACAACGCCCATTACTACTTCTTACCCCTCGCCCCGTGACCACGAAATGTCCGCGTCGGAGCAAATTCACCCAATTTATGACCAACCATATCTTCAGTCACATACACACTCAGGTGTGTGCGACCGTTGTGTACCAAAAACGTGTGACCAACGAATTCAGGCGAAATCGTTGACGCACGAGCCCAAGTCTTAACAGGCTCCTTGCGATCCGCAACATTCTGCTTATCAACTTTCTTAAGCAGCTTGACGTCAACGTATGGCCCTTTTTTGAGCGAACGACCCATGAATCAAAATCCCGTAGTACTTCTAACGATCAAACCTTAACTTCACCGTAACGACGTGACCGACGACGGCGAATGATCGCCTTATTGGACGCCTTACCCTTTGTCCTTGTCCGACCACCCTTTGCAGGCTTCCCGGTCGGACTACACGGATGACGACCGCCAGAGTTCCGACCTTCACCACCGCCTAACGGATGGGCACACGGATTCATCACCGTACCACGCACATGCGGACGACGACCAAGCCACCTCATCCGACCAGCCTTGCCGTAGACAATCTTACTGTGATCTCCATTGCCGATCACGCCGATTGTCGCCCGACAACTGCTCGGAAGCCGACGAACTTCACCGCTCGGCAATGTTACCTGAGCCCAACGCCCCTCACGAGCGTTCAGCACAGCTCTCACCCCAGCACTCCGAACCAGCTGACCACCCCGGCCAGGCTGCATCTCAATGTTATGTACATCCGTCCCAGGTGGAATCGCTGACAGCGGCATACAATTACCGAGCAACGGTTCGACTACATCACCACTCTCGACTTTTGCACCGGCCGCCAGACCTTCAGGCGCCAGTATGTAACGTTTCTCACCATCATCGTATTCGACTAACGCGATACGACATGTACGATTGGGATCATACTCAATATGAGTCACAGTACCCACAACGCCGTCTTTACGACGCTTGAAGTCGATCAGGCGATACAGACGCTTATGACCGCCACCACGATGGCGAGCCGTAATCTTTCCCTGATTATTGCGACCGCCGTTCTTCTTCGCACGAACAGTGAGCGACTTTTCCGGACGTTTCTTACGATCCGTAATCTCCTCAAAGTCCGACACGGTTGCCCCGCGTCGTCCCGGAGTGACCGGCTTATAGAATCGAATACCCATCTCAACACCTTGAGAATAAAACTAACTGCAGCGAGACCAATTTTAGAAGAACGAAATCCGATCCTCATCGTGAAGCTTCACAATCGCCTTCTTCCAACCCTTCGTCCGGCCCATCGCAACGCGCGCCCTGCGAGGCTTACCTTTCCGATTTTGCGTCCGAACTGAGTCGACACGAACCTCAAACAGAGCTTCGATTGCCAACTTCACATCCAACTTTGTCGCTGCTGGATGAATCTCGAACGCATAGGCATTCAACCTCTCTGAACCATGCACACCCTTCTCTGTTACCAGAGGACGGCGTATCACAACATGCGGCTCAAGAGTGATACCGCTCTTCTTCTCTGTCACATTCATCAAACCGAAGCCTCTGAATTACGACCAAGGAGACGATCCATCGCAGAGACCGTCACCACAAAATTTCGATTTCGCAACAATGCGTAGGCATTCAAATCAGACGCAGGAAGCACCTGAACGTCGGAAATATTGCGAGCAGACTTGTAAACATTTTGATCAATACCATCCGTGGCGATCAACACAGATGAACCAGCCACGCCCAAAGCGCCGAGTGCCGCAGCAACAGCCTTGGTCTTTGGAGACTGACACATCCAATCAGCCAGCACAACAGCCTGACCGTCTTGAAACTTACTCAGCAGC
>Ga0075117_1002031_pt1 | contig 11929 bp, 9 predicted proteins | sample AntAceMetag02UKJ_FD_69789 | JGI IMG/M metagenome (GOLD analysis project Ga0075117, IMG submission 69789) | Saline lake microbial communities from Ace Lake, Antarctica - Antarctic Ace Lake Metagenome 02UKJ | ecosystem: Environmental > Aquatic > Non-marine Saline and Alkaline > Saline | place... | reverse complement strand
TTTGGATGCTGTTTTGAATTCTTGAGGAGTTTGCAAAAGTATTGATGTCCCTTAACTGTGGTTTGAGCTTTACGAGATTCTATGTGCTACTTTCAAAATCTATAAATTTGGACGCTGTGGGTGCGGTTCTAATCGGATACAAAGAATCGGTCTCCTCTTCCTAAACTCTATATCGGCTAGCAAAAGCCAGCTTTAATAAATCTAATTTTTTATTTCCGATCAAACGGATCCTTACCTAATTATCATGATAGTTTTTCAGAATCATACCTTTTGTTAGTAGCGGCAAAATTGACTCGTATTGGATAAAAGATATAGTGGTCAAGTGGCGTTTTTTTTGTTACTTCCATACTTGCACAGAGGTACGCATAAACGTACATTTGAGATGGTTCAATTCTAAAATCGCATGTATGGAAACCTTGAATTACGAACAGCAACATATTAGAACTTGGTTACAAGAGCGTCCACTACTAAACATCAGTAAATTAGAGGACACCGCAAATGTTCCAAAAGATACGATACGGCATTTTTTAAGTGAACGAAGGACTATTCCGGCTTCACATATCGGCAAGGTTGTGGCTATTATTATAAAATATGGCTACTTGCCTTTGAACCAAGAGTAAGTACTTTCCAAAAAAACGATATCAAACTAAGTGAAAACTAGATGGCAATAAAAAAATCAGAATTATACAGCTCCTTATGGGCGAGTTGCGATGAATTAAGAGGAGGCATGGATGCCAGTCAATACAAAGATTATGTGTTGGTCATGCTTTTCTTAAAATATATTAGCGATAAATGGGCTGGTCAGCCTTTTGCACCTATAACCATCCCAAAAGGCGCGAGTTTTCAAGATATGATCGCTTTAAAAGGGGCTACGGATATCGGTGACCAAATCAACAAAAAGATTATTGGACCAATTGCAGAGGCCAATCAGTTGGCGGATATGCCAGACTTTAATGACGTTACCAAACTAGGGAGCGGAAAAGAAATGGTAGATAGGCTAACGAACCTTATTTCCATCTTTCAAAAACCCGAATTGGACTTTAGTAAAAACAAAGCGGAGGGCGATGATATTTTGGGCGATGCCTATGAATACCTTATGCGCCACTTTGCCACCGAAAGCGGTAAAAGTAAAGGTCAGTTTTATACGCCTGCCGAAGTCAGCCGTATTATGGCAAAGATTATTGGTATTAATAACAACGAAACTTCCGCAGATACCACCGTTTATGATCCTGCTTGTGGTTCTGGCTCTTTGCTCTTAAAAGTGAGCGGCGAGGCCAAGGGCAAGGTCACTTTGTACGGTCAGGAAAAGGATGCCGCCACCTCTGGCTTGGCACGTATGAACATGATTTTGCACGATTATCCAACAGCAGAAATAAAACAGGGCAATACTTTGGCCAATCCCTTATTTCTGAACAAAGACAACGACAACCTAAAAACGTTCGATTATGTGGTCGCCAATCCTCCGTTTAGCGATAAACGTTGGAGTAACGGATTAAGCTTACCTAAAGACCATCCCTACAATCGTTTTCAGGATTATGGCATTCCACCCGAAAAGAATGGCGATTACGCCTTTTTATTACATATTGTAAGGTCATTAAAACGCCATGGTAAAGGAGCGGTTATTTTGCCGCATGGGGTATTATTTAGAGGAAATGCCGAAGCGGAAATTCGTAAAAATCTAATTAAAAGGGGCTATATAAAAGGAATTATCGGCTTGCCCGCCAACTTGTTTTATGGCACTGGTATTCCTGCCTGTATTATTTTAATCGATAAAGAAAACGCCCAAAACCGAAAAGGTATTTTTATGATCGATGCAGGCAAAGGTTTTATAAAAGATGGTAATAAAAACCGATTACGAGAGCAAGACCTTCATAGAATAGCCGATGTCTTTAACCAAGAGGAGCAAATACTTGGTTTTAGTAAAATGGTGTCTATAAACGCTATTGAAGCAAATGACTATAATCTCAACATTCCACGCTATATAGAAAGTCAAGAAAAAGAAGACATACAAGATATTGAAGCGCATTTGTTGGGCGGTATTCCTAAGGTAGATATTGATGTCCTACATCGTTTCTGGGAAGTATTTCCCACGGTTAAAAATACTTTATTTACCCAAAGCAGCAGGGCTAATTATGTTAACTTAAAAGTTGCGAAAGACGAGATTAAGAATACCATTTTTGAGCATAAGGAGTTTGTGGGTTTCATTACTCAAATGGATGTTCTTTTTGGAGAATGGAAAACTGAAAATTCCATCTTGCTTAAAGCTTTGACCAAAGGTTTTAATCCCAAAGAATTGATACACGAACTATCGGAAAAACTTTTGCAGCAATACACGAACAAGCCGTTGCTAGATAGGTATGACATGTACCAACATCTAATGACCTATTGGTTTGAGGTAATGCAAGATGATAGCTATTTAATTACCCAAGACGGTTGGAAAGCGGAAACCTATAGAATTTTGGTAGAGAATAAAGCCAAAAAGAAAGTAGATAAAGGCTGGACTTGCGATTTAGTACCTAAAGAGTTAGTCATAAACCGATATTTTAAAAAAGAGGCAACAGTTTTAGAAGGTTTGCAAACTGAAAAAGAAAGTCTGTTGGCCGAACTTGTTGAACTTGAAGAAGAACACAGTGGCGAAGATGGTTATTTTGCCGATATGGAAAAGGTGAATAAAGTAAGTGTAACGGCACGCCTCAAAGAATTAAAAGGGGAGCAAAAAGGGAACAAAGATGTTCGCCTGTCACTTCGAGCGCAGTCGAGAAGCGAGCACAGAATGGCCGCAGAGCCTCAGGCTTTGTATGGGGCTGAAAATGATAACAGGTCTGAAATGAAGATACTGGACGATTATAGTACCCTACTTACCAAGCAGACAGCCACCAACAAAAAAATAAAGGATGCCGAGACCGATTTAGATACTAAAGTATATGCTAAATATCCAAGCTTAACTGAAGACCAAATAAAACAATTGGTGGTAGATGATAAATGGATGCAGACCATAGAAAGCATCCTAAAAGGCGAGATAGACCATATTAGCCAACGCTTGACCAACCGTGTAAAAGAACTAGCGGAACGGTATGAAAATCCTTTACCGAAATTAGATACGGCGGTGCTAGAAGCCGAAGCTAAGGTACAAGCACACTTACAGAAAATGGGATTTGTATGGAATTAAAACAAGGTTATAAACAAACGGCATTGGGGGTGATTCCTAAGGATTGGGAGGTTGTGAAATTCAAGAATCTAGCTCCACTTCAAAGAGGATTCGATTTACCAAACAGAGAGCTAAAAAAAGGTCAATTTCCTGTCGTTTACTCAAATGGGATTGTTAACTACCATAAAAAATACCAAGTAAAGAGTCCTGGTGTCGTAACTGGACGATCAGGTACAATAGGCAAGGTTACATTTGTTGTTGAACATTTTTGGCCGCATAATACAACTCTTTGGGTTACAGATTTTAAATCTAATTTTCCAAAATATGTATATTATTTATATTTGAATTTAAAGCTGGAAAAATTTGCGACAGGTTCTGGTGTGCCAACACTAAATAGAAATGATGTACACGAACAAGAAATCCCACTCCCACCCCTCCCAGAACAAAAAGCCATCGCCCAAGTATTAAGCGATACTGATAGCTTAATTAAAGCCTTAACTGAAAAACTTGCTAAAAAAAGAGCCCTGAAACAAGGGGCTATGCAGCGGTTGTTGACCCCAAATGAGGATTGGGAGGTTAGGAAGTTGGGGGAGGTTTGCGATTTTCTTGATAATTTGAGAAGACCAATTAAATCTTCGGATAGAAATAATATGGAAGGTAATTATCCGTACTACGGTGCAAGTGGAATAATTGATTACGTGAATGATTATATTTTTGATGATGAACTTATCCTTTTAGGTGAGGATGGGGAAAATATTTTAAGTAGAAATTTGCCCTTGGCTTTCAAAGCGAAAGGAAAATTTTGGGTCAATAACCATGCGCATGTTCTAAAACCAAAATTTGGACATAACCTTGATTTTTTGGTAGAACTTTTGGAAAGTAAAGACTACGCATTACTAAATTCAGGAACTGCCCAACCAAAACTGAATAAGCAATCTTGCTATAATATCAATTTGTGTCTACCATCCCTTGAAGAACAAACTCGAATCGCCACCATCCTTTCAGATATGGATGCAGAGATAGCGCAATTAGAAGAAAAATTAGCAAAGTATAAATTGCTTAAACAAGGTTTGATGCAAGAGTTGTTGACAGGTAAAATACGTCTGAATTTGGATGGTATGGATTAAAGGATTTTTGGATTGAAAAAATAATCCAGCAATCCAACAATCCAGTAAATCCAAATTCAGACAATGTGTTAGCGTTATGAAATAGAAGATATAAATTGAATTAAATAACAAATAAGCTGATGAAAGGATTTAATGAAAAAAACAATCCAGTAATCCAACAATCCAGTACATCCAAATTCAGACAATTTTAAGCGTTATGGAATAAGTAGAGTAAGATGAGTGGAAATAAAAAATAATCCAGTAATCCAACAATCCAGTACATCCAAATTCAGACAATGGTAAGCGTTATGAAAGAAGAAATAAAAGATGACCTAACCTATAAAATTATTGGCTGTGCCATGAAAGTGCACAGTACATTAGGCAACGGCTTTCAGGAAGTTATTTATCAGCGCGCTTTGGCAATAGAAATGAAGAAACAGGGGCTGTATTTTGAAAGAGAACTAGAAATGCCCTTATTTTATGAGGGTTTTTCAATTGGTAGCCGTAGGGTCGATTTTTTAGTACAAAACAAAATAATGGTAGAATTAAAAGCTTTGGTTAAAATGGAAGATGTGCATTTGGCGCAAGGCTTAAACTATTTAGTTGCTTACCAAGTAGATTTAGGACTATTGTTGAATTTTGGGGCGCAGAGTTTAGAGATTAAACGCTTAAGACATCCTAAAAATAAAGAAAACCCCAATTCTAATTAAAGTAAAAACCTAAGACAAACCGCAAGCCAATGAGCACTATAAAAAACAATAATTACAGCCATTTAGTAGCACGTATTGGCGGTTTATTAGAGCTTGGGAAACAAAAAGCTTTTCAGAAGGTAAACACCATATTGGTAGAGACCTACTGGCAAATAGGCAAACAGATAGTGGAGTTTGAACAAAACGGTGCCGAACGGGCGGTGTACGGGGCCGAACTCTTAAAAACAATGTCAAAAGATTTAAAGGCTACGTTTGGAAAGGGTTTTAGCAGATCTAATCTTCAAAATATGAGGTTGTTGTATCTTAAATTCCCAAAAAGCCAGACACTGTCTGGCAAATTGTCTTGGTCTCACTATGCAGAGCTCCTGAGTGTGTCGGACGATTTGGCCTTTTCGTTCTACCTTAAACAAACAGAAATAGACAATTGGTCGGTAAGGGAACTTAAACGACAAATACAATCGGCCTTATTTGAGCGCATCGCATTAAGTAAAAACAAAGAAGGCGTACTGGCCTTGGCCAAAAACGGGCAGCAGATATCGCAAACCAAAGACATTGTAAAAGACCCCTATGTTTTTGAGTTTTTGCAGTTAGAAGAAAAAGACCAATGGCTAGAACGCGATCTGGAAAATGCCCTAATAGATAAGTTAGGCCAGTTTTTATTGGAACTAGGCAAAGGTTTTGCCTTTATGGGCAAGCAATACCGCATTACTTTGGACAATACCCATTTTTATGTAGATTTAGTATTTTACCACCGCATCTTAAAATGTTTCGTACTTATCGATCTGAAAAAAGGAAAGGTGAACCACCAAGATGTTGGGCAAATGAATTTGTATCTCAATTATTTCTCGTCGGAAGAAAATATGGAATCGGACAATCCGCCAATTGGTATTATTTTAGGAGCGGACAAGAATGATATTTTAATAGAATATGCAACGGCCGGTATTACAAATCAATTATTTGTATCAAAATACGAGTTGCATTTGCCCAATAAAGCTGTTTTACAAGAAGAAATGCACAAGCTCTTAAACCATTAGAAAATGACCAAAGTAGGCAGCATAGAACGCATCACACAACATAGGGTCATAAAATTATTCCAAGAAGAATTGGGATACACCTTTCTTGGCAATTGGGAGGAACGTGTTGGCAACAGTAATATTGAAGAGGAGCAACTTACTACGTATTTAAAGAAAAAAGGATATACTACAGCTCAAATTACCAAAGCTATTTATGAACTAAAAACAACTGCCACTAATTTTAACGATAGCCCCTATACCACTAACAAAAATGTATATAGCTTATTGCGCTATGGTGCGGACATAAAAACCGAAGTCGGTAAAAACACAGAAAAAGTCCACTTTATAGATTGGAAAAATTGGGATAAAAACGACTTTGCCATTGCAGAAGAAGTTACCATACAATACACCTCCAATGCGGAGCCAAACCGCAGTAAAAGACCAGATATTGTTATTTATGTAAATGGTATTGCTTTGGGTGTATTGGAGTTAAAGCGAAGTACCATAACCATCAATGAGGGCGTTCGCCAAAATATCACCAACCAGCAGGACCGTTTTATCCAGCATTTTTTCGCGACAGTCCAGTTTTTATTTGCGGGTAATGACACCGAAGGTTTGCGCTATGGCGCTATAGGAACCCCGGAGAAGTTCTATTTGAAATGGAAGGAAGCTATTGATGACAACAGCCGTATTCTTTTAGATAAGTACCTTTTGAAAATGTGCGGTAAGGAACGCTTTTTAGAACTTGCCCATGATTTTGTGCTTTTTGATGCAGGCAAGAAAAAGCTACCTCGTGTGCATCAATATTTTGGCATAAAGGAAACTCAAAAATATATTAAGCGCTACGAAGGTGGTATTATTTGGCATACCCAAGGTAGTGGCAAAAGTATTGTAATGGTGTATTTGGCGAAGTGGATATTAGAGAACAACCCTAATGCCAGAGTAGCCATATTAACAGATCGGGATGAACTGGATAAACAGATTGAGGGTGTTTTTAAGGATGCCGAAGAAAAGATTTATCGCACCAAAAGTGGTAAAGACCTTATGCAGCAATTAAGTAATCCAACCCCAAGGCTACTATGTTCGCTGGTGCATAAATTCGGTAAAAAGGATACCGGTAACTTCAACCAGTTTATAAAAGAATTAGAAAGTCAGCCATCAAAAACCCTAGGAGAACTATTTGTGTTTGTAGATGAATGCCACCGTACGCAAAGTGGCCGGTTGCACAGAACCATGAAAGCCGTTCTGCCCAATGCAGTTTTTATTGGTTTTACGGGAACCCCACTATTAAAGAAAGATAAGCAGACGAGCTTAGAGGTCTTTGGCAAATACATACACACCTATAAATATAACGAAGGCGTTGCCGATGGGGTTATTTTAGATCTGGTATATGAAGCTAGGGATATAAATCAACACCTAACCTCGCAAAAGAAAATAGACGCATGGTTCGAATCTAAAACAAAAGGATTGAACGGCTTTCAAAAATCAGAGCTCAAGAAGAAATGGGGCACGATGCAAAAGGTACTGAGCAGCCGCTCCCGCATGGATAGGGTGGTGGCAGATATTATCTTTGATTTTGAAACCAAACCACGCCTTAGCTCAGAGCGGGGCAATGCCATTTTAGTGGCAAGCTCTATTTATGAAGCCTGCAAATATTACGAGCTGTTCTTAAGGACATCCTTAAAAAACAAATGTGCCATTGTTACTTCCTACAGTCCGCATACCAGTGATGTTACCACCGAAGACACGGGAGAAAATTCGGAGACAGAAAAGGAGTTTATGTATAGTCTGTACAAAGAACTTTTAGGAAGTAAAAGTACGGAACAATACGAAGATTGGGCAAAGGCAAAATTTGACGAAGAGCCTGCCAATATGAAATTATTGATCGTAGTCTCTAAATTATTGACAGGCTTTGATGCACCCAGTTGTACCTATTTATACATTGATAAAAGCATGCAAGATCATGGCTTGTTCCAAGCAATTTGCAGGGTAAACCGCTTGGATACAGAGGATAAGCAATTTGGGTATATTGTTGATTACAAAGACCTCTTTAAAAAATTGGTCAATGAAGACGGTACCGGAGCACTGCAAGTATATACCTCTGAACTGGATTACGATGATTTTGAAAAGAAGGATATCGAAATAATGCTTCAAGATCGCTTAAAGGTGGGAAAAGAGCGTTTGGACAATGCTTTGGAAGAAATACATATTTTATGTGAACCCGTGGCACCGCCAAAAGATAGGCTGGCCTACATCCATTATTTCTGCGGTAATACGGAAATAGCCGATGATCTGAAAGCAAGGGAGCCACAGCGATCGGCACTTTACAAGAAAACGGTTTCATTGATTCGCTCCTATGCCAACATTGCAGATGAAATGGAAGATGCGGGTTATACAGCCATTGAAATTGAAAAAATTAAAAAGGAGTTGGATTATTATTTAAAACTGCGCCTTGATATTAAAAATGCAAGTGGGGAAACTTTAGACCTTAAAACCTATGAGGCCGATATGCGGCATTTGATAGACACTTATATACAGGCCGAAGAATCTGAGACCATTTCAGTATTTGAGGATATGCCCTTGTTGGATGTGATAGAAAAATCCGGTATGATGGATGCCATAAACAGTCTACCCGCTGGAATAAAAGAAAACAAAGGTGCGGTAGCAGAAACGATTGAAAATAACGTCCGTAGAAAAATAATAAAGGAACATCTTATTGACCCTGCTTTTTTTGAAGAGATGTCAAAACTGTTGGCGGTAATCATAAAGGAAAGAAAAAGTAATGCTATTGCTTATGCCGACTATTTGGAGAAAATTGCGGCATTGGCCAAAAATGTAAATGCTGGAAGAAATGATGAAACACCAGAGTCTTTAAAAACGACAGCACAAAGAGCACTTTATAATAACTTGGGCAAAAATGAAGTACTGGCCATGCGCATAGATGAAGCGGTTAAAACAGTAAAAAGAGATGGTTGGCGGGGAAATTTACCAAAAGAACGGGAAATTAAATCTGAGATCTATAAGCAATTGGAAGCGCATGCAACGCTTATGGGTGTAGATATGGCAAATGAGCCACCGGAACCTTATGGCTTGGAAAAAAAAGTGGAAGCCATATTTAAAATAATAAGGGAACAAATAGAGTATTAATGCAACACATAGAACTTGGCACTATAAAAATTGAAGTGGAGCAAAAGGATATTAAGAACATTCATTTGAGCGTGTACCCTCCTGATGGGGCTGTTCGTATTGCCGCACCCAATAGAATGGATCTGGACACTATTCGCGTATTTGCATTGACCAAATTAAAATGGATCAAAAAGCAGCAAAACACCTTTGAGAATCAAGAAAGAGAAACACCAAGGGATTATGTAACTAAGGAAAGTCACTATTTTCTGGGCAAACGCTATTTGCTAAAAGTAATTGAGCACCACCTTTCTCCTAAAGTTATAGTAGAGCACAGTACCCTAGAATTATATTTAAGACCAAATACATCTAAAGAGAAAAGGCAAGAACTATTAGAGGAGTGGTATCGGCAAGAATTAAAGGACATTGTACCCAACCTGATTCGTAAATGGGAACATAAAATTGGGGTGCAGTCCAATGATTACGGCATTAAGAAAATGCGCACCAAGTGGGGCACGTGTAATATAGAGGCAAAGAGAATATGGCTGAATCTTGAGCTGGCCAAGAAACCCCTAGAATGCATAGAATTTATTATTGTTCATGAGTTGGTTCATTTACTAGAGCGCAACCATAACGAGGTTTTTGTTGGCTATATGAACGAATTTATGCCCAAATGGAGACTTTACAGAGAAGAATTGAACAAGCTTCCATTTAGACATGTGGATTGGAAGTATTAGATTAAAATATTGAGTTTTGGAGATCTAAATAGTGCTATGCAGGGAAATAATGATATTTCGAAATTGAGAAGAACCAATTTTGTCTTACATTATAAAAGGTCAATCAAAGCAGTTGAGGCGCTTTTAAAAATAACAGTTCATTCTTATGATGAGCTGTTGAAAATGGTGGAGAATAAAAACTCTCCTGAATCACTCAAAGAGATATTCAAACTTGAATGTCTCAACAATAAATTACTTTTTTTGCTGATTGACGAAGTCAAACATGAAGCAATACATATCGACGAGTTCGATAGATATAAACAAACTTCAAGTTTACGACTAACGCAAGATTGGATGAAATATGAGATAGAGTTGGTAAAAGGAGTGGAAATATTAGATTTGAAATGGAATTGGAAATCAATTTTTGAAACATCTAATCATCTAAAGCTAGAAGAAATTTTCATAACAAAAGAAGCTAGCTATTGTGTTACCTTGAGCTACAACCTTATTAACCTTGAAATACACGAAACTTATCATGATGGTATTGATAGTACTGTTTTAAAATGTATTGATAATGAGAGTACAATAAAACAAACATTGCTTAAAGTTTGTAGATTTTTTGAAGAGGATATTACTATTTACAATCATTCATACCAGCAATTGCTATTTGATGTCATTAAGCGATTGGCTTATGCTAACATTGTTAAAGTTAACCTCAACTAGTGAGTGTTCTTGATTTTAGCTTGATAATAATAGAAATGGTTTAAACTTTTTCTAGCATTGAAACCAGCCTTGGCTTTAGGCAGTTATTAACTTTTTTTCACTCATTTTTCAAGTTTTTTTCATTCTGTAGCCATAATTTGTCCTTTAAAAATTCTTTCGATTAAACAAATTAAACAAGTGCTTTAAGCTAGAATAGGTTAAGTTTAAATCAATTTTTTGCTCATTTATGTGGCATTTGTCACTAAAATTTCATTTAGGAATTAGAGCTACTTTTGAAAAATGTACCTAAAAACGGACTTTATACATGATATGTAATATTTCAATCAAACATTTCAAAACATTCTTATGACTAAGAGCAGGTAATTATGGCCATATTAACTATACCAGGTAGTAGTTGTTTTCATAATATGAGTTATATGACTCTATCAAAATCCTTTAATCTCCATAAACATTAATTTTAAACTAGTAAAAGTCTTGTTAAGCAGTAATTATTGTTTATCACAATAATTACTGATTAAATTATACAAAATGTAAGTTTTAACTTATTTTTTTTGTAAGAATATAAATAAATTGATAAATTTAAGCTAACTTAAAATTCATATATTATGAAAAAGCTTAATTTAGGTGTAGAGTTGACCAAGAACGAACAGAAAAAAGTTCTTGGTGGAGGCGTAATTTGTTCGGATGGAACAAATAATCCTTGGGTACATTGTCAGGATGGACCTTCATATTGCCAATCGGCAGGTTTAGGCGGTATGAGCTCCTGTTATTGATTTAAGTTTGGGTACGCAATTAGATTTTGCCATTTAATTGCGTACCTTAACTATTTTAAGATTCAGTTAGATGTCAAAGATAAAGTAAAATGCTCGAAAATATTTTGAGTTAATAGAATAGAGTTTATCTATCTTTTTTGACACACGTTCTTTTTATGATTAAATTTAAAGAGAACTGTACAATCATAACTTTTACAAATGATAAAGTTGAGTAGTTTTAAAATTTTATTCATTTATTGTTCTTTCTTTATTCTTTTTTGTCACAGCTGTATCGACCCAGTTGCCCCCGAATTTCAATTTGAAGACGATTTGACTATAATCGAAGGGCAAGCAAGCTCGACCGTAGGCTCTTCGTTTATCAATATTCAGAGGACAAGTAACGAATTTGGTATCTACAGAAACATATTTCAAGAGGGTGCTATGGTCACTTTTGATAATCTCGACTCGGGGGAATCGGTGACTTTGCGAGAACAAATAGATACTTATGTTACGCCAGACGACTTTGCTGTCGCCACTGGTGAAACTTGGGAACTGAACGTCACTTTAACCGACGGTAGCACCTACAAGTCCTTGCCGGAAACGGTAATCGCCCCAGTACCCTTTGACGATATATCCGC
>Ga0075117_1002030_pt1 | contig 11930 bp, 9 predicted proteins | sample AntAceMetag02UKJ_FD_69789 | JGI IMG/M metagenome (GOLD analysis project Ga0075117, IMG submission 69789) | Saline lake microbial communities from Ace Lake, Antarctica - Antarctic Ace Lake Metagenome 02UKJ | ecosystem: Environmental > Aquatic > Non-marine Saline and Alkaline > Saline | place... | reverse complement strand
TGCGTCTGGTTGGCAGTACGGCTGGGGGGAACTCAACGCCGAGAAGAATGCCGTGCTGGCGTTCACCCCATTCACCGAATTCCATGACGGACGATTTAGTGGTGGAACCCAACTGCCAGATGCAAAACTGGGCTGGACGATGCTCAACCGCGACGGCGGCCATACGGGAGGCAACCTGCAGTTGTGTGCCATCCGTCGCTGGGTCGCTGATCAAGACTGCACGGTTCAAATTAGCAGCAAGCTAGAACATTCAACTGACCAAGGCGACGGAGTCATCGGACATGTGATCGTTGGTAACAGCACAAAAGCCACGGCTCATGCTCATAACAACCAGAAGTCCCTGACCGTGGAAAGTTTTGCTGTCAAAGCGGGTGACACCATCGACTTCGTGGCCGACTGCGGCGCGAACGAAAGCCACGACAGTTTCGTGTGGCGAATCCGAGTGCAGCAAAGCGTGGACAATGTCGAACTGCGAACTTGGAGTTCGAAAAACGACTTCCCCACTGCGCCAGCTGGATCGCAACTCGGTGCAATTCAGCAACTTGCTCAAACACTCATGTTGACCAACGAATTCATGTTTGTCGACTAGTTTCGATCTCTTCAAATTCACTCAGTACACTTTTTTCAACCTGACTCCGGGTGAAACAATTCAGTCATGCAAGACACCACACAAAACTCTCGCATCGCCATCAACCGCCGTGACATGCTGTCCCGGTGTGGCATGGGGTTCGGCACGATGGCGCTCGGCCAACTGCTGACCGACAATCAGGCGCAAGGCGCCGCAGCGAATCCATTGCTGCCAAAGGTTGCTCATTTTCCGGCGAAAGCCAAACGTGTCATCCACCTGTTTATGAACGGTGGCCCGTCACAGGTTGATACCTTCGACCCCAAACCGGAACTCTTCAACTACGTCGGCAAAAGCATTCCGGGAGGCAATCTCAAAACCGAACGGCCGACCGGATCCGCCTTTCCATCGCCGTTTCGCTTCCGCAAGCATGGTGAAAGCGGCATCGAAGTCAGCGAACTGTTTCCGCACGTCGCTGAATCCATCGACGACATCGCCGTCATCCGATCCATGCACGCCAATGTGCCCAACCACGAACCATCTCTGCTGCTCATGAACTGTGGCGAAGCGCGGCTGGTGCGCCCCAGTCTCGGTTCGTGGCTGACCTACGGGCTCGGCACCGATAACCAAAACCTGCCCGCGTTCGTATCGATGTGTCCGGGCGGATATCCGATTCAGGAATCACAAAACTGGCAGTCCGGTTTTCTGCCAGGCATTTATCAAGGGGCTCACGTCGACACCAAAAACACGGAAATCGAAAAGCTGATCGAGAACATTCGCAACGATCGTATCTTGCCACGACAACAATCTTTACAACTGGATTTACTGCGCAGCCTGAATGCGAGGCACATCGAAGAACGCCAAGGAGACGCTCAGCTGGAATCCCGCATTCAGTCGTTCGAACTGGCGTTCCGGATGCAGACCGAAGCATCGGAAGCGTTTGACATTTCTCGCGAACCAAAACACATTCGTGAAATGTACGGCGAAGGCGTCCAAGCTCGACAGATCCTGATTGCTCGACGACTCGTGGAGCGTGGCGTGCGATTTGTTCAGTTGTGGCATGGGGCAGGGCAACCATGGGACAACCACGATGACATCGAAGTCAATCATCGCCGCCTGGCACGCGAATGCGACCAACCCATCGGCGCGTTACTGAAAGACCTCAAACAACGCGGCATGCTGGACGAAACGCTGGTGATTTGGGGCGGTGAATTTGGTCGCACGCCGGTTGTCGAAATGCCCAAAGAAGGAGCGAACGCCGGCAAGATCAACGGCCGCGATCACAATCACTGGGGCTTCACAATGTGGCTGGCCGGTGGCGGTGTGAAGGGTGGACAGATTCACGGTGCAACCGATGACTTTGGCTTCAGAGCGGTCGAAGACAAAGTCCACGTCCACGACCTGCACGCCACAATCCTGAAGCTGATGGGCTTCGACCACGAAAAATTCACCTACCGCTATGCGGGCCGAGACTTCCGTCTGACGGACGTGCATGGCAACGTCGTCGAATCGCTCATCGCCTGAACTCGCTTACTGCGGCAGATTCTGCGGGTGCGTGCTGCGGATTGCTGATTGCTGTCAAGAATCAAATTGGTAATCGGCGTGATCATGATTTTTTGAGAATTGTCCGTCACGCCTCACATTTATAGCCGAAAGGATTTTGCTGCCTTCGCGGCCACGGACTATAGTGCTGTGCAGTCTGACGGTGTCGGCAAGAATTCTTCAGTGGACGTTATGTGGCGTAAGGTACTTAAACTTTCAGCGAACCCAAGAGTCCTGCTTCGCAGTGTGCTTGCGTTGGATGATGCGCCGCATGCCATTGCTATGGGCGTCGCAATCGGCATCTTTGTGGGTTTGACGCCTACGGTGGGAATCCAAACGGGACTGATTCTCGGCATCGTATTTCTGACACGTCGCTTCTTTTACTTCAATGCCTCAGCGGCCATGGCAGCGACGTACATCTCGAACCCCTTCACCATGCTGCCGATGTACTATTTTTGGTACCAGCTGGGAACATGGTTCGTGCCCGGCAGCATGTCGTTCGACGAACTGAGTGCCGCCCTGCAATTCGATGGCCTCAGTGGCTGGTGGTCATCAATGTGTGCTGTGGGAATTGAAGTCGGTGGCCCCATGTTCATTGGCTCAATCCTGACGGCTCCGATTGGCGTGCTGATCGCCTATCCCGTCAGTTACTTGGTTGTCAAATGGGCGCGGCGACCGAGTTTAAACGGCGACACGGTCGCCCCCGATCGAGTTGACACCGCACATCGGCAGTCGAATCACAACGACAGCGCTGTCACGTTGCATCCAGCAGTGACGAAGCGGGTGCAAAATCTGTAGCACCGTCGGTGCGGCAGTATCGTTTGCAGCCTGATACCAGAATCGGAGTCGGCAATCTGTCATCCGAATCGCTGGCTTGTAACGATTGTAACCAGCAGGCATTGTTTTCTGACGAACAGCGTTTTGTTCCAGCGGTGAAAAAACGCCACGCGACCCACGGCAAGCTACGAGTTGATTGTGCGATTCTGACTTCGGTCAGATCCAACCACTCAATCACCTGCAACGCCCTGTCAAACATCGCGATCTCATGAGTAAACACTGCAAGCCCGGTATTCTGATCCTGTTGTTCGTCATCGTATTCAATACGTTGGCGACAGAAGCGCGCGGAAACGACGACACGAACATCATGTGTCCCGTTCTTTCGGACCGCGAAGCCACAGACGACTATGTTGTGGGGTACAAAGGAAAAGAAGTCCGCTTCTGCTGCAGTGAGTGTATTATCGAATTCAACAAGCATCCTGAGATCTACGAAACTGTTCTGCCACAGCTCAAAGAAATCCCGCTGCGAACGCGCCTGCTGCTGTTTATGGGAGACTACGGATTTCTGACCGTTGGTTCGGCTTTGCTGCTGGCACTGATCGCGCTGCGAATCCATCGCCATCGCAACCCGTCGACCGATGCGTCCGAAGCTGGTACCTTCGGACGCCTGCTGCAAAAGAAAATTTCCGCAACCATTCCGCTACTGGCCCTCGCAGGCTACCTCGGATTCGAAGTCTATTCGCTACAAAGTCAGCTCACAGAACGCCGCCTGAAAGACGAAATCCACTTCGCCACGTTTCATGACTTCGGTTTTCCGCCGACACCCAAACGTCCGGCAACGGAACCTCGGCTGCAGGCGTCGTTTTATCGAGGCAACGATGAACGCAGTCCGAAGCTGTTCAATAATGGCAACTATCGTACGGCCCAATTCAACATCTCGCTGTGCGATCAGGACCGACAGACAGTCGTCGCCGGCGACAACATCAAGGACAAAGAACTGTTCTTGAAGTTCGAAATCGATCGACCACCGTTCACTCCAGATTTCCTGTACAACCAAGAAATGATGGACACCATGTTCCTGACGGCCGAATGCGACTACTTTTTGGGGCGAGACACGCCGGTTGCCGATGAAATCGGACTGACAGAAACTGAGCCCATGCAGAAGTGGGAAGCCCTGTTTCCGATCGCGTCAAAAAAGTCATGCTGCCAGCCGGCCACATTCGGCGGAACGGTCTACATTTGCGAAAAGTATTTCAAGGAATCCAAACTGCCGTTTGTGGGTCGCAAACGAATCGGAGCACGTTTTCACTATGCCGTACACGTTGATCTCAAGATCGAAGACGATGTCTTGGTTGGCGAATCCGACATGTACATGGGAGCCCTGTATCGGACTCGCAAGCTGCCGACTTGGCGTGTGCCAATGACGCAGTGGTTTAGTCACGAACCAATACCGGAACTGCCGGGCGAAAACGCCGAAGACCCGGAACTACTGGGCATCACCGATCACATCGCCAAACGCACTGGCAACGCCACTGCAGGCCCGCAATAGCATGGGTGTCGCAATTTGTTCGGGCATCAGTGTTAGCCGTTTGGGCGTTAGCCCCGGTTTCGTCAGGCAACAACCGGGGCTAACGCCCTGCGGCCAACAATGCCAGGAATTATTGCCACGCCCAATAGCAGCTAAGGATTTCCGCTGAACGAAACTCTGCGCACACCGCCGTTCGAAGTGCCAACCGCCAACTCACTGCGCGACGGATGCACGGCTATGCAATAGATCCAACCATGCCGTGGCATGTTGAGAACTTTTCGATCCAGCGTCTGCGTATCAATAGAATTCAGCCGCTGATCTTTTGTTGCCGCAAAAACTCGATCGCCGTCGACATCCCAAGCAACGGCAGACACGGGCGTATCAAATCGCACAAAACGCACCATCCTGCCGATCGTGGGCTGCCAAACACGGATCGTTCTGTCTTCTCCAGCAGAGACCGCCAGCGCGAGCCTGCCGTCACTTGGTGTTGCCGCTGCCACCTGATTGACGGCCAAGGTGTGATTGGTCAGTGATCGTACCAAAGCACCATCTTTCGGATTCCAGATTCGAATCGTCTGATCAATACTGCAGCTCAGCAACAGCTTTCCATCCGGCAAATATTCAACACACGTGACGGGTTTTGAATGGCCGGACAACACTCGCAGAACATCCCCGGTTGCGGCACTCATCAGATGCACGCGGTGGTCATGTCCCGCAACTGCCAGATCAGTTCCCGCTGCATCGAAGGCAACGGAATACGCCACGTCTTCGGAAAATTCCTTCCGCCAAATTAACTCCAGACCAGGCCAAGAATAGACTTCAATCGTTGCATGCTGCGCCTGATTTCCACCGGCAATGGCCAGCATCGATTCGTCAGGTGACAAACACAAATCATGCAACTGCTGAAATGAAATTGGCAGCCGTCGCAGAACGTCAAACTGCTGCCACCCGCGCACTGTAATTCCGTGTTGTGAACCAGAAACCAACAATTGCCCGTCGCCGGAAATCGCCAAACAGGTCACCGGCGTGTGAACTGTTTCGTCGCACCGCGTTTCGAGACAGAACGCCGCAGCGATTAGCAACGTCAACTGTCGCACACAGCCAGTCAAGACAACAGCTCCCGAATAACGCTGGCGTCGTCAGCTGACAAACGCACCGGGCGACCATCTTCGGTTTGCTGTTCGGCCGCCGGATTAAGTCCCAACAGCGTATAGATGGTACACACCAGATCGGATGGCGTGACGGGACGATCGGCCGGCGACTCTCCCACAGAATCACTCGCTCCAACGACTTGGCCTCCCTTCACGCCGCCTCCGGCCAGCGCAACACTAAAAACACGAGGCCAATGATCGCGACCACCGCTTTGGTTGATCTTGGGCGTGCGGCCGAATTCTCCCATCACAACCACCAGCGTTTCGTCTAACAGCCCACTGCGTTTTAAGTCGTCAATCAGAGCCGACACGGCCAAATCGAGCGACGGGATCAGTCCTACACCAACTTTCGCACCGGTGTAGCCTTCCTTCAGTCGCGTGTAAAGATTCTCATGAGTATCCCAGCCACGCTGATTCACAGTCACAAAACGAACGCCACGTTCGACCAGTCGGCGAGCCATCAAGCAACTTTGCCCCACGGATTTTGCACCGTAACGACTGCGAGTTTCTGGTGATTCATCATCCAAGCGAAATGCTGAACGAGCTTCTGCAGATGTCACAATTTCGAATGCGTTCGCCATTGATGGCCTGAGCACGGCATCCGTATTATTTAGCTTCGCCAAGTTTTCAGCGAAACTCCGGCGCCTGTCAATGCGTTCCAGCGTGAATCCATCTGGTGGAATCAAATCACGAACCCGATAATCCTGTGCCGCAGGATCGCCCCCGACAGAAAACGCACCGTAGCGACTGGGAAGAAATCCAGTCCCGTCGAAACCCGCTCCACCAACACGGTATTCGGGAATCGCGATATTGTTCGGCAATGCGGTCGGCATGTGACTGAGTTGCTGATTCGCAACCGTATGAAACGAAGGATATTGCAGCACCGGCGACGGACGATATCCCGTTAGCAGATAATGTGCCCCCAGATTGTGCTCTCCCAACGGCGATGTCATCGACCGAATCACAGCAAAGTCGTTGAACCGCTGTGCCAGACTAGGCAGACATTCACTGATACTCACACCAGCAACACTCGTCTGAATCGCATCCAGTGGTCCACGAACTTCGGCAGGTGCCGCGGGTTTCAGGTCGAAGGTTTCCAAATGACTGGGACCACCGTCCAGCCAGATCAGGATGCAGTTCTTCGCCGCCGCAGTTTTCGATCCAGCGCCCAGCGATGCAGGCAGTTGTGACAGGCCGATTCCCAGCGCAGCCAGTTGTCCGATCTGCAGCACGCCACGGCGAGACACCTCTGCAGTTGCATGCTGGATGTTGTTGTTATGTAACATAGTCTGACCTGCGGCTCTCAGCGATTGGTTCGAAATTCTTCACTGCTTAACAGGCTCCACAAAAAATCTTCGGCAACGGCAGTTGTCTCAGCGCTGTTCGTGACCGCCGAAAATTGCCTGCCCCAAAATTCATTTTCCGCAGCAGAGGGATGCCGCGAGTATGATCGAAGATAAAACTCACTCACCAGATCCGGCCATGATTTTTTCGCGGCGACAGCCCGCATCAACGCTCCCTCCGGATCGCGCAGACGCGCGTTCAGAAGTTGGCCGTTCAAGAGATGCAACTGTACGGTGAGTTCATCCGGCCCCGACGATGCCGGACTGCAGTCCACTGCCCGGCAACGTCCCAGCAAATCCAGAGCCTCCGACTTTTCGATCAGCCCGACCAGCGACACCGCTCGAGCATTAGAATCTGCCAAGATGCTAGGAACGTCTGTGACATCACACACAGCGTCCAGGAAAACGGCAGGCGTCAACGGCTTCAGGGTCGCAATCGCATAGAATCTGTCCGCTGTCGAGTTCACAGAAGCCGCTCGACTCGAACGCCGATACGCAGAACTCAAACAGATACGGCGAACGGTATGGCGAATGCTGTCACCATGTTCGACGAAATCTGCTGCCAACCAATTCAAAAGTTCTGGATGCGTGGCGGGATTGGTCGTTCGCAAATCATCCACAGGCTCCACCAAGCCGCGCCCCATCAGACGACTCCAAATCCGATTCACAATGGCTTTCGCAAAGTACGGATTCTGATCTGAAGTCAACCAGTCAGCCAATGCGACTCGCGAATGGGCATCGTCCAGCAAGCGATCGACGCCGGGAATACGAGCGACCGCAGCAGCACCAGTTGCCGGATGAATGACCTGTCCGGATGTTGTCGATCGAATCACGGCCCCACGCTGAATTCTGGCAAAGATCGCGGCCAAGCCGTGGTAGTCATCCTGAGTCCACGCATCCAGTGGATGATCATGACAATTCGCGCACTGCATTCTCACACCAAGCAACGCAGTGCTGAAGAATTCCGCCTGCGAACGTGGATCAGAGACAACGGCGTAGAAACTAGCGGGGCCGTATTCCGCAACGGCACCTTCAGCCGTGATCAACTGCCACGCTAGTTCTCGAAACGAAACATCACCAGCAACACATTTTCGCAGCCACGAAAAGTAAGCACGCGCGGCCGCGGGATTATTTCGCATGTCGGCCACTCGAAATAGCTCAGCCAAATGGTATGTCCAACAGTCAATGAACGCCTCCGACTGTAAAAGACGATCCACAGACTCAGACAGTGAAGCGTCGTTTCGAAACTGCTCCACCTGATCACGTGATGGCAGGCGCCCTGTGAGATCAATGCTAAGGCGACGAGTCAGCTCGGTTGTGGTTGCATCCGACACCGCAACAAATCCAAGCTTTTGCAGTCGAGCATCGATGAACGAGTCGATGGAATTCGTGTTCGCTACGGTTGGCGCTGCTGTTCGTCCAGCAACCGACGTTTCCGGCACAAGAAATTCCAGCGCAACCACCTGATTCAGGTATCTGGCAACCACAACATGCCTGCCACAGCGGTGAATGGTTAACCTTCCCGCATTCGTGATTTCGACGGCCGAGGGGTCATCAGGATTGAAAATTGTCCATGCCAGAACGTCCTGTTCTGCACCGTCGGAAAACGTGGCTGTTGCGGACAGCTGCGTCACCTGCCCAACGGACAATTGCGTGGCTGCGGGCTGCAGCAAAAATGTTTCTAACCGGCGTCGTCCGGAACCGGAAAAACGCTGAGCGCCGCCGGCAATCCACTGTGTAAGCAATGCAAAATCGGGACCATCAGAATCCAGCCGCGTGCCGCCTTCGTGGCTGACCTGTTCCGTTGGTTTCATTAACAGCAGGCTGTCAACGGGCTGCCGGTGATTGATGCGGCGCCCTTCCAGCGCCAATTTGATTTCTTCAAAGTCACGCTGCGGTCGGCTGCCGTATAAAGACAGAGAAAACCCACCACGACCTGCGGCAGCACCGTGACAGGCGCCCGCGTTGCAGCCCGCTTTCGTCAGAATCGGCATGACCTGCGTATCGAAATCCACCACTGGCGAACCATGATCCGCAGCGACAACCTCGGACGCAACCTCAGCTGCAAACGCCAATAGAATCAGGGGCAGCATGATGCGCATGGGTCACTCCTTTGGCGATCCTGATTCTGGCGTGGGGGATTCGCTGGGCGATGCAGTGAACTCCTTCGCCCACCGAGTCAGATATTCCTGACACTTCTTTGTGCCGTAATTCTGGAGCTTCTGCGCGGTGATCATTCTGCGAGCGATGTCACCGATCTGTTGGCGAGATTCCGGATTCTGTTTCGCATAGTCTTCAATTTTGTTTGCCGCTGCGATGACGTCTGCCTCGGACGCCTGTCGCTGAATCAATGGCTGCAGCAATGGCCGAAGTTTGGGATCCTGCGGCGCAGCGGCTGGCGTTGTCGGCGGTGGCGTGACGGCCATCCGTCCGTTGGGCATTAGATCGGATACTTTGGGAACTTCAGTTTCACCAAGGACGCCTGCGATCGCCTTGAAAATCTCAGGGGCATCCACCTGAATGCTGGGTTGGACCAAGGCAAAGTTGGCGGTGACTTTTGAATTTTTTGCCACCAGCACAGTCACCGCGACATGACGATTCAAACCGTACGCGCCCGGTCCTTCTTGACCATCGGGCGACATTCCCACGATAACTTTCTTGGGCAACAGCCCCTGCACCTGTCGCATCCATGCAAGTGTTTCCGTGGGATCCTCTGTGAGATAAATCAGTCCGCCGATCAGTTTCTCTTGGCCATAGCGTTCTGTCAGTCGCATGATCAGATTCGACATCCCGAAAGCCGGGCGAGTCTTTTCGTGAACGAACACAATGACGATCGGCTTGCCTGCGGCAATTTCTACGAGGTCAACCGACTTGTCAGCGTACTCGCCCAACACCACGTCTGTCGTGAACGATGCGAGTGGTTCGGAGGGCTGTGGCCCGGAGAAACTTTTATCATCCTGAACCAGTAGGCAGGCAGCAAACAAACATGGAAGGTAAGCCAACATGAACGCTTCTCCGCTGGAGTTCAAATCCGATACGATTTTATTCTAACAGCCATCTCTCAGAAACGACACAGCAGAAGCAGGTCTCGCGATCCACCACTCCTAAACAAAGCAGGGATTGAGGTGGACAATGAAAACTTTTATCCAGTAGCGAATCGCATCAACAGCGTGCCGACCACCACAGCAGCTGACAGCAACACTGCGACGACGACCACGGAATACCGAAATCGGACACGCCGATTCTTATCACGCAAAGTCAGCACAGCTTCCAGTTGGGCCACACGTTCATACCGATGGGCACCACTCACCTCTGGGGGAATTGGAAAATTTACGGCTGAAGTACTCATGGCTTTCTTCTTATCTTGTCACAGGTCAGAGACAACGAACTCAAAACGACGACGCCTCAACGAGTCAAACCTTACATCGGCTCAAGAGGATTCGGCGTTTCTTTCAATTCGTCGCTGAGATTGAAGAATTAGACATTTTCCAGATCTGAAAACACGCATTTTCAAACGAAAAGAACCACAGGGAAGGCCCCGTGGCTCATGTCACAAAATCAGCAAGAAACGTCAGTCATCACCTCTAATCCTGCATTTCAACATTCCAATAGGCATCGCTGACAAACTTTGACCAGCTTTCCAGTCGGACGCCGTATCGAGCATAAGACGGGTTCCACAGCGGTCGCACGGGCTTCTTTTTCAGCGGCATCAAAGCCCGTTCTGGTGTGCGGTTGGCCTTGCGATGATTGCAATCCACACAAGCCAGAACGCAATTCGTCCACGAAGAAGCTCCACCTTGAGCTCGCGGCAGAACGTGGTCGATCGTCAGTTCTTCGCTGCCAGGCCGGCAACTGCAATACTGACACATAAACTGGTCACGCTTGAACACGTTACGACGACTAAACGCCACAACATTTTTGGGCAGTTTGTCGTACCGCGTCAGCGCGATGACTTCCGGCACACGCAGCTTTAGCCATTGCGTCTGAATGCACGCTTCGCCATCAGCCGGCTCCAGCAGCGACCAGTCTTCCCAGCTGTATTGCTGGTAATCCACCGGGTCGACGATGCGGGCTGACTCATTCCACACTTTCACCAGTGAGCGAGAAACTGTCGCGACACCGACTGGCTGCCAGTTACGGTTCAGTACCAGCGTTGGTTGTTCTAAAACAGAAGTTACCACAGAACGATCCCTTTGTGATCTTATGCCCAAAATCAAATTTGGGAGGCAGTCTGAGGGGAATTGAACCCACCGCTTTCGGCTTCACAAACCGACGTGCAGCACCATTACACTACAGACTGCATGAACATCGTGCCACCCAAAAGACGTTGATCTCAAACCTCCGATCGCTCGAAAGCCGTTCCCAGTCAAGTTTTAGCGCGGCCGTAATTTGTTTCAACAATTTTGTTGTCAGCCCAAAACACGGTCGCTTTGCGGGCCGAGTGGAAATCTGCGGTACCGACCCCAGTGACATTCAGACACGACGTCTCAACGAAGGTTCGGAGACTCCGGCATGTCGAATCATCAATCATCAATCAATAAATGCTAGGTTCCGGATCTTGGCTGCCGTCGGCGTGAAGAAATCGAAAATCGCAACCGACGTTGGCCTGAGTTGCCTCATCGAAATACAACTTTCCATAGCCGCGCGTAAACCGATTCTCGGGCCTCTGCCAAGCCGCTTTCCGAGTCGCCAGTTCTTCGTCGCTGATTTCCAGTTGCAACAACCGCCCCTCAACATCCAGTGTGATCATGTCGCCGTCCTGAACGAACGCCAGTGGACCGCCAATGAATGATTCCGGTGCCACATGCAACACACACGCCCCATAACTTGTGCCGCTCATGCGTGCATCGCTGATGCGGACCATATCGCGCACACCCTGTTCTAGCAGATATGTGGGGATCGGCAGCATGCCCCATTCTGGAATTCCTGGAGCCCCCAATGGACCCGCATGTTGCAACACGATCACATGATCTTTCGTCAACGCCAACGCAGGATCTTCGATTCTGGCTTTCAGGTCTGGATAG
>Ga0075117_1002029_pt1 | contig 11936 bp, 11 predicted proteins | sample AntAceMetag02UKJ_FD_69789 | JGI IMG/M metagenome (GOLD analysis project Ga0075117, IMG submission 69789) | Saline lake microbial communities from Ace Lake, Antarctica - Antarctic Ace Lake Metagenome 02UKJ | ecosystem: Environmental > Aquatic > Non-marine Saline and Alkaline > Saline | place... | reverse complement strand
ACAAGACTTATAATTATAATGAAACCCCCTTTAAAATTCGACGGCAGTAAGACTATGCCACCCAGAATACCCACAGCATAAAAGAGGAATTCACCGGGATAACACTTCAAGAACACTTTATAATCAATCCGAAACATTTATTGATCCAATATTTTATTTGTATGATTAGAGATCTCTGGAATGTTTATTATTCGTTATTTGAATGAGGGGACTGGTTTTGCCAGGCGTAATTTATGATTTGTGTTTTTCATCCATCATTCGCTCGGTTTCCATAAAGCGATGTTTGGGACGCTCGAACCAGTTACGTGTCGCGGGAAAGAAGATCCACACGAGCACAAACAGCAACATCAACAGCGTCACGCCGCCGACAATCAGGTTGACGATCATTTTGAATTCTCCCGTAGCTTGTCGTTTGTTGTTTTAGCAGCTTGGTAAAAGGAACGCAAATAGCGCACTAACAAAGCTTGTTCCGATTCGGTCAGCTTGGTGTTCCAGTGCACCATGGCAGTGCCGGGAATGCCAGACTTGAGCGCCTCAGCCGCGAATTTGATCGTGGGTAGTTCATCATAGAAACTGGTCGGTCGCGGAGCGAGTGCAGCGGCAGAGATACCATCTCCCTGTCCCTGCGCGCCATGACACAACGCACAATGTGTACTGTAGAGCTTTGTCGCAGTCACCAATTCGTTAGCTGTCAGAGATGGGGGAGTTTCATATTTTGGCTTGGAAATTTGATTCACGAAGGCAGCCAGCGCGCGTAAGTCGGACAATGGTAGTTCGCTCCATGCAGGCATCGACGAACCCTCGATACCATTCCACAACACATCACTTAAATGCGTCTCAGACAGCCTCACCACGGTCAAATCTTTCGGTTTCGGAAACAGGCTGGCTGCACCCGGTGCAATGCTGCAACCACAGTCGGAATGACAGCCTGAGCAGTTCGCGATAAACAATTTGTGTCCATCATTTGCCAGCGATGCCCTCTCACGTTCCGACCATTTGCCCGCCAGCATCGGAGCCGGGCCGCGATCCATGGGAATCAGCGATTCATCAAAACCGCCCGTATGCGCATTGCCAGCTGCGACGACTTCACCTGTCGTCAGTTCCATGGTGGAAGTGGATTCGAGCCGACTGCGACCCAGACCCGCCAATACTCCATTGCGACCAAGCGACTCCAGATAGGCGACCAGATTCAGCGCGTCCTCAGTCGGTGAATCGGGCGAACCATTAAATAGCCACGAATAACCGGGCATCATCGATTCAGGAACCACATAACGCGGACTATAGAGGTGGGTCAGTTGCCAGTCTGTCGGACGCTTCCTCGTTTCTCGAGCCAAGTCAGGGCCAACACGCCGCGTGCCCCACATTTGCGGATATTCATCCTCTGTCTCCCACGCACGACTAACGGGTCCAAATCGGCGTGTGTCAAACTCGGTTGATCGTACCATTTGTGTGTGACAATAAGCACAACCTTCGCGGGCGTAGATCGCCCGGCCGCGGAGTTCACTCTCCGTCATCGGAACTGCGAATGCGGGCTTGGTCTGAGCAATCGTTCTAGACAACTCCTGATTCGGCCAGACAGCCAATACTAAAAACGACATCGCAAAACAACCAATGCCGGCAACACCCGTCAGCACGTAAGCACTCCTCAGCCATGCGAACTTGCCTGCTTCTTCAGGCAGCACTGCTACCGGTCGCACGAGATTCACAGCTTCAATTGATGCATCGGCTGGCTCTTCCGCCTGGCTTGCACCCACTCGCTCGCCCACCGTCATTGCCAGACACAAACAGATGAACCCTGCCAGTATCGGAATCGACGACAGTGTGCGCGTCATCCAGAAAATACGCGATGCATTGACCGATTCCATCCATGAAGCCGATGACTCCCAGAGTTGACCTTGAACAAGCCCGCCGATGGTCAGGTCGATAAACATCAAAAACAAACCGACGCTTAGTAACCAGAACGACCAGTTCGCCGCACGCGGGCTATAGCGAGCACCCGCCGTGTTCTTCCATACATGCAGCAAGCCTCCAATCGCTACAAAACTGGCAAAGCCAAGCAGAGCCAGATGCGAATGCGCGATAACCCAATCTGTAAAATGTACTAATTTATTGACCGGCATCAACGCCTGTGCTGCACCCTGCAAACTGACGATGAGATACATCACGATACCCGCCCAGGTAAACCGCAACGCCACATTCGCAGCGACCTTGCCTGTGCTGCCGCGCAGCGAGAGCAACTGATTTGTCACAACCAGAATGACATCCATTCCCAGATAAACCGACGCCACAATCGCACCCATTTGTGCTTCCATCGGGATCGATGAAAAAATGTAGTGATGTGTGCCATTCAGCGGATACACAAAAAACAGTAACCAGAATCCAATCATCGACAGAAAATGGCTATAGATCGGTCGGCCCGTCGACGCGGGGATCACAAAATAAGCGATGCCGACAGCCAAAGGAGTGACCCATAAACCGATCGAATCATGAATCCACAATCCACTAAAACTGGCACCGCGCGCACCGGGAACAAATTCAGGAACCAGATTACCAACGGGATATGCTAACGTGGTAAACGTGATCGCGCCCAGAAAGTACCAGCCGGTGACGTACAAGTCAGAGAGCTTTCCGCGCAGAAACGGCACGACAAACTGCAAATTCAGCAGCACAAAGCAAGCGATGACAACAATATCGACGATAATCGGAAACTCCGCCCACTCCAGCGGCTGACTGAAGCCGTGCATCATCAACATCCAGCCTGGAATCACCATTCCAAAATTCCAGACCACAAACATCAGCCAGCCAAGCGAACGGCTGCTGACCGGTTTCATCGACAGTCGCGGCACTGCATAATAGAGGAACGCCAGAAATGCGTTGCCTAACCAGCCAAAGAAAATGCCTTGTGTGTGGCAATAACGCATACGCCCCCATGTCATCACAGACGAACCACCCAGAAACTCGGGCCAGTTAAATTTGATTGATACCGCGATGCCAAACAACGCAGAGATGACAACCATCACCAGCGCCATATAGCCGTGAGCGCGAATCAATCCATTTTCAACGCGCGGCGTTAATAAATCGGTTGTCGATTCGTTGGGGGTGATATTCATGGTCGATGAAATTTCTGTTGAGCTTATTCTGTTTTGCCACGGATCGAAACAAGATATTCGACAATCTTCGGTTGGTCTTTTTTGTAAACGTGCCCGCCAAATGTCACGACCATCTTATTCACGATTTCTTCCCACTTCTTTTGTGAGAAATGGGGTTGATCTATCACGAGACGTGGCGAATGGCATGTAATACAGTTTGTCATGAATACCTCGCGATGTGGACCCAGTGGCATCATCGGTTCGAAGTGCGGCAGCCTGATTTCATCAACGGCAATCAATGCCAGCGGCGGATTGTCACTAGCTGCTCGAACCGCATTGGAGACAGGTGATTTTGATTTACTGGTCACGATCATTTCGTTACCCGGGCGGATTCCATACCACGAGATCGCGCCCGCTGTGATTGCGAGCACAATGATCAGGATCACCGTCGTGCGTTGAGCACGATGCTGCTGATCTGTTTCAGTTTGTTCTGATGCTGCCATTAAAATATCCGGTTAATTACTCGGTCGTGCTAACTGACTTCGACTGCCACTTCTTCAATCACGTTTCGCATATAGCCGCCAGTGTTCCACTTTGATTTCATCGGCTGCGTCTCGCCTTTATTGTTGGTGGCACGCACCAGCAGGCGATAGCTGCCACGTTGGGCGGGAGTCCAATTCGCACGCCAGCGACGAAACGAGTAACGCCCCAGGTCGGCTTCGAGCGAAGTTGCGGTCCACGTTTTCCCTCCGTCGGTCGAAAATTCAACCGCTTTGATTCCCGCTCCCGCATCAAAGGCGATCCCTTCCAGTGGAATCGGCTTGCCAGGCGGAACTCGGTTGATAGCCGTTTCCGGATTCGGATTCACCCACAATGACCGTACATTCATGAGGCTGATCGGGATCTTCTGCTTGGCATGATCATCCGGTTGTTCCGAGCCATCTGCATTGTCGGGTACGTGGTACGCCTTAGCCATCCAGTAGCCGGTATACTTTTCAGGTAGCACGTTGATTTCCCAAATCGACTTGACCCAGTACGTCGCATACCATCCAGGGACGACCAGACGAATCGGAAACCCATTCAGTAGCGGCAGTGGTTTCCCGTTCATTTCGTAAGCAACAATCACATCGGGTTGCATCGCATGGTCGATCGCCAGCGATTTGATAAAGTCGGGAGTGGCCGGCAATGGCCCGGTATCGAGTCCGTTGAATGTCGCATCGACGGCCCCCGCTTTGACACCCGCTCGCTTCAAAAGATCCCGCACGCGAACGCCTTTCCAGCGTGCATTGCCCATCGCGCCATCGGCCCATTGACCGCCGGGGACGCGTGGTTCGAAAAATTTTCGTGAGTTGCCCGAACATTGACAGACGGCAACGAATTCCGTGGGCTCCATCTTTCGCAGCTCATCCATCGATAATGCCAGCGGCTTCTCAACGTGGCCACCAAGCTTCAATCGCCATGTATTTAAATCGACTTTGGTCGGAATCGGCTGCAAGTGCCAGCGCACAAAGAACGCTTCATTGGGTGTCAGATCTTCCGCAAAGTACTCTCGCGGCGTTTCCAGTTGCGGCGCACGATCATTGATCATGTGCATGGGCACTTTTTCCGGAAAACGTGCGATTGGTTGATCAAATGAGGGACTTGTGCTTTGTTCGCTTGTTTCCGATGCGCAGCCACCGGGAAGCATTCCAGCCACACTAGCGAAGCCGGCCCACTGCAGTAATTGTCGACGAGAGAGTTTCTCGTCATGCGGCACGTCGCCGGGAATGTTCATGAATGGTTCCGTCATTTTAGCGGCCAGAAGTAGTTGTAAGATGCAACAATGTGCCGTTTTAGAATGGTGTTGTTCGGTAATGATAGTCTGTTTTACTGGGCATGTATCACACACTACTTTCTAACAGGCGTTTTCGTGGTCGTCAAGACAAATGTATTCGCGCGCAAAGACCACATGACAAAATATGGAATTGATGACATGAGCCGGCGCTCTGAATCGAATCGAGTGCAGCGAATATGCTTGTACTGGCCTGCCCGCTGATAAAAATGAAGAGGTTGAAAAATAGACTCGCGTCTCTCTGGAACTCGTGTATTATAGATGTATCGTCCTGCGCATTTATTTCCGGCGGAGCACATCTCAATGTCAATTCGTATCGTATCCGTATTTGTTTTCTGTTCAACAACTCGACTTGCACAAGCGGGAATGCCGAGTGGTTCATTCGACCTGACCGATATCGCCAGTCTGCGTTTGCAGTCGATTTCCTTTTTTCTGCTGGTGTTATTTCTAAGTGCCTGGGTGATTAAAAAGCTCTGGAACATGTTGGCGTGCGATTTTCCTAAAATGCCCGTTCTCTCATATAAGGGCGCTTTAGCCGGAACCGTTTTATGGGGTCTCATGTTTCTATTTGTACTGACAATGATCTCGGGAGCCCGTGAATTATTAACGCCGGGTGCCTGGAAAAAAAAGGGCCGTACTTATCAGTTAGTCGCTCCCGAATTAGACAGAGCAATAAAACCAGGAGCGTCGTTAGCAGAACGTAAAGAAAAGCTAAAAGAACTACGCTCGGCACTGTTTATGTATGTCGCCACTCACGCAGGAAAATTCCCGGAGAAAGTTGACGACGCGGTTTTCGCTGAAGAATTCTGGTTTCAGCCCGGCGAGTTGCATGTAAAGTACGGTTACGTAACAGGCGAAAAGAAAACGGAGCCCGCGCAGCCACTGGCGTTCGAACAGGTTGTGTACGGAGATGAGCAACAACTGGTGCTCTTCACTGATGGAGCCATCAAAGTACTGTCGCTCAAAGAAGCACAAGAGGTACTCAATGGAAAATGAACCGGTTGCAACAGTGGGGGAATACAAAAGCTGGGTTCCCGTTCTGATCGGATTGCCTCTCTTCGCTGCTTCTTTTCTGATCTGCGCCGGGGTTCTGTTTCCGATTCAAGCCCTGTTTTATCTGGCCTTGGGTTGGATTCCTTTTTTAATACGGGTCGTGCCACAAATGGCGGTTTCGATCTCCGGTCTGGTGACGGCTCTATTGCTGATTGTCCTGATGGTAGTCCTGATTCAACTGCTGGGAACGTTGATCACCCGACAAATTCGGAACAAAGACACAGCCACTACTCTGCCTCGTTGGAGGCTGCGCTGGACCTGTGCCGTTTTAGTATTATTGAGTATTTCCTTCACCGGTGGTTTTGCTGTGGTGGGAGTTGCCCATCAAACATCGTGGTTATTTACGACTGAAAAAAGAGTGCTTCAGACATCCTATGAAAGAGGTGACCTCTCTCGTAAGATTGCTACTTTGAACACTGTTCGGAATGTCGGACTGGCGGTCGTCAACTATTCATCAAGCTTTGAAAATCATCTCCCCACAGGTGTAATCAGTTCGACAGGTCAGCCGTTGCATAGTTGGGCGACACAAATTCTACCATTCCTGGATTCCATCCCTCTTTATCGCAAAGTCGATTTTACACAGCCCTGGAACTCTTCAGCGAATTCAGAAGTATTCAAAACGTCGCTTCCCTTTTTTTTAACGGCAGGATCAGATCAACCTGATCACAATGAGGACGGTTATGGATTGTCTTCTTACTCATTAAACAAACATGTTTTTTATCCCGGTTCTACGATCAGGTATGATCAGGTTCCAGATGGGTTAGCCAATACAATCATGGTCGGCGAAGTGATCAGCCGGGTGCCTGCCTGGGGTGATCCGAATAATATTCGTGATCCCGCTCTGGGTATTAATCAACATGCGGATGGTTTTGGTTCTTCGTGGAAACAGGGGGGCGCCTGTTTCATTTTCCTTGATGGCAGTGCCAAAATTCTCAGCGATGACATTGATCCCCAGATTCTCAAAGCCCTCAGCACTCCTGACGCGGGTGATTCGGTGGGGGATTTTCGAAAATGATTTCAAACCCTCAGGTGGCACAATGACCACAGAACCTGACTCCCCAGACCAACCAGCTACACAAAGTAGAACCATCACAGTGGTTTTTATCATTGTTTTGTGCGCGTTCGCTTTTTGTCTAGGTGTCAGTTTTCCTTTTGTGGTCATTTTTCAGTTAGTCGCAGGTTGGATCTTTTACCTGAATAGAACAATTCCGACATTTACTATTTTTTTAGAACGCACACTCTGGTTTTTAAGTGCGTTGACCCTGTTTACAGTGGGCCTGCACTTCGTGTGTCGGAAATATATTTCGAGTACTGAACCGGCACAGAGCAACTGGCGGAAACAATGGACGCTGTCTCTGGTCGCGATATTGTTGACGCTGGTAATGAGTGGGATTTGTGTCATCGGCATCACGCATCAAGCCTGGTGGATGGCGGCGGGTGAGGACAAAGTTCTCATCCATCGCTGGAGCATGATGGCTGCCAGAGGCAGCACATCCAAGAATAATCTCAAACAGGTCGGTCTGGCAATGCATAACTATCATGAGACCTATGCTGTACTTCCTCCAGGTGGAACATTCAACAAGACCGGTCAGCCTCAGCATAGCTGGGTTTCGCAGGTCTTGCCCTTTCTCGACCAGGCGTCTTTGTATGATCGCATTGATTTTAATCAGCCCTGGGAGGCTGAAGTCAACCAGAAACCATTTCAAACAAGAATCTCCACCATCTATAGTCCGGGTATGAAATCGGATTATGACAACGGTAAAAGCAGCGAAGAAGCGTTTCAGGGCTATCAACCCACTCATTACGTGGCCAACAGTCGTGTGTTGAACGTGAATTCGAACATGAAGTTTGATCAAATCAGTGATGGGATATCAAACACGATTCTGGCAGGTGAAATCAAATCCTACATCAAACCCTGGGGCGATCCTAAGAATTTTCGCGACCCGGCGCTCGGCATCAATCGCCAGAAAAATGGTTTTGGGAGCCCGTTCACAGGCGGGGCGCATTTTTTACTCGGCGATGGCAGCGTCCGTTTTATCTCAGAAGACATCGATCCAGCGGTGCTCAAAGCACTCAGTACCCCCAACAGCGGAGAACCGGTCGGCGAATTTTAGTGAGTCCCTTCGGGTTCAAAATTTGTTGCAAACAAACATATGATTGAAAAAAACACCATCCCCTATGAATATGAGGAACGCCCTGATGGAGAGTATCGGTACGATTATTACTTCATGGATATCATGCTTTGGTTAATTGGTTTACCGCTCGTTTGTCTGATTTTGACCATGCCGGTCGCCGGATTAATTCGATTGTGGGATGTGGAACAGAATCTGTTCCTCAATCGTATCCTGGCATTGACTGTGGTCTGCCTGGCCATGGTTTTCGGCTTCAGGATGATAGTGGGACGTCGAGCCGAGGATTATCAATTGTGGTCGAATGCGAAAGAGCAGCATCAACAAGATGTGGCGGGTGCCTATGCTGATCAATATTTGATTCGGAATATTGTTCAATACTGGCCGATCTCAGCTGCGGAACCTCTGCCTGGATATTTAATTCGAACCAGTGACGACGAGTGGTTCTATCTGATCTCGGAGGAATTGGACGAGTTCGAAGAAGACGCGTTTCCCAAAAGTCAGGTGACGATTCTAAGTTCACCCTTTTCAAAAGAGATTCTGAAAATAGAAACCACAGGCGATGAAGTTGAGTTCGTCGACTGGGTCGAATTCGATCTGTTTATTGACTACTACTCTGATCTCAGTTTTGCGATTCTAGAACCCGAAGCATGTCAAATGTTGAAAATCAGCCTGCTATCAGAGAATCTATAGGGAGTCGCTCAACATTATGGATCGTTTACTAGCCATCGGCGACATTCATGGTTGTCTTACTTCGCTGAAGTTGTTGATCGAAAAAGTACAACCAACGTCCGAAGATCTACTGGTCATTTTGGGTGACGTTATCTCGCGCGGCCCTGACACTAAAGGCTGTATCGATCTGCTCATCGCTTTGGACGAGGAAATTCCCATGGTCTTTCTGATGGGCAACCATGAAGAGTTTATGCTCGATGCCCATGAAAACGAGATTGCTTGCGGCAGTTGGATGTATTTTGGAGGTGAAGAAACATTGCTGTCTTATGATCCCGATTATCAAAGTGCAGACATCCAGAATGTACCCGACAGCCATTGGGAATTCTTCGCAGGCTTTCAGGATTATTTCGAAACAGAAGAAGAGATCTTGGTGCATGGTATGGTCGAGCCCGATGAACCCCTCGATCAGCAGGATTCCACAGCGTTTCGCTGGCTCAAATTTACAGACGCGCAGCCTCACATTTCCGGTAAGCAGGTGATCTGCGGACACACGGCACAGAAATCAGGAATCCCCGCCAATCTTAAACATGCAATTTGTATCGATACCAACGCCTGCAGAGGCGGTTGGCTGACCTGTTTAGATATCAAAGCAGAAATAGCCCATCAAACAAATGAAGAGGGGGAATATCGAATTCTGGATATGAATTCGTTGGATGCCATGGGAAATAGGGAAACTGAATTTTAAGAGTCCCATGGTGAAAGTTTTGATTCAGTCTCTGCTGGTTTGAACTGTCGCAGCTGTTCCAGCCGATAGCTGAAAATACGCTCGACATCTTTTTGGACGATCAGCCAGTTTATCAACGCGCCCCCCAACACGGAATATTGTACTTTGTCGTTCACAAGCGTTCCGTCCGGCTGTTCCTGAAATGTGTGCTCATGGTGCCACAAGCGGTAAGGCCCTTTAAGTTGCGTATCAACAAAGCGATAGGGGGGCTCCCAGTCGGTGATTTTTGTTTTCCATTTGATCGGAAAACCATGCAGCTTAAGTTGATAGTCGATGAGTGCTCCGGTACACATTTTGATCGGCAAGGGTGTGATAATTTGAAAGTTCAGCCACGGAGGTGTGAGCGCTTCCAAGTTCTGGGGTTGCGCAAAAAAGTCGAAGACTTCGGTTATAGAATGCGGAATCAAAATTTCGGCATCGACTTCGTATATGCCAGCGGGGGTTCTGTTGATCTCAATCATCTCATGCTCCAGGATGTTTCATAAACCATCGAATTCAAAAAAAGGAGTGCTTGAAATTTGTTGCCTGACCACTATGAAACCAGAGAGTCGAGATCAAATCGAATTCAGATCTAGTTCAATCAAACCGTTTTTCAGTAGGATTATGGACTTCAGATTGGAATTGGGAATGCCTTTTTTGTAGCAACTTTTTGAAAACCGACAGGAATTAGAATCATGAGTACAGGCGATGCAAAGACAAAAACACAAAAGTTTGTGGTCCTTGGAGCAACGGGAGCTGTGGGATCTGAATTGAGTCGTCGATTGATCAAGGCTGATCACGATGTATTGCTCTGTGGACGTGACCAGGAAAGTTTGCAGGATTTAAAAGAAGAATTATCGGCACTCACACAAACCGTTGAAGCATTGGAGCCCGAATCGATTGCGGTTTGTCTGGAAAGAGCCGTCGATGAATTTGGCCGAGTCGATGGAGTCGTGAACTGTATTGGTTCCGTTCTTCTCAAGCCAGCACATCTGACTTCAGATGCAGAGTGGTCTCAAACTTTAGCTGTTAATTTAACGTCTGCATTTGCCACAGTGCGGAGTAGTGTAAAAGTAATGGGGCGCTCAGGAGGATCGGTCGTGTTAATCTCTTCGGCGGCAGCACAAATTGGTCTTGCTAATCATGAAGCCATTGCCGCCGCCAAAGCCGGAATTATCGGTTTGACACAGTCGGCTGCCGCCACTTATGCGAATCGTGGCATCCGCGTGAATGCAGTGGCGCCTGGTTTGATAAAATCCAAAATGACACGCAGCCTCTGGCAAACCGAGGCAGCCGAATCTGCATCGAGTGCGATGCACGCGCTTGGCCGATTAGGGGATCCTGCAGATGTTGCCTCTCTGATTGAGTGGTTATTGCAACCTTCAAATAACTGGATCACAGGACAGACACTGGGAATTGATGGAGGTCTGGCAACACTTGTTCCACGAACCAGACCAAAAAAATAGCAGCCCAGAATAAGGACTAGCTCATAAAATCTTCCCAACCTTTTCGGAATTTGGAATTTAGAAACGGTTTCGCGTTGTTATTTCCTTTGGCCGTCAAAGTGGATGCATCCCAGTCGAAGCCGCCACCTGCACGATAGGCGGTGTTTCCCAGCAGCACGGTTTCCGTTAAAGGGCCGGAGTAGTCGAAGTTGCATGTCGCAGGTGTGGCACCTTTGCAGGCATCTGTCCATTCTTTGTGGAAGCCGGGAGAATCGGGGATGGTCTGTTCCGGGGCTTTGTATCCTGCATAGGTTTTTTCAGGAAACAGTTTATGAGAACCGAAGCCGGTTAAGAGCATGCCTTTTGAACCAATAAAGAGTGTGTTGGCGCCTTTCAAGCTGACTCCTTTTTCTTTCAAAATCGCGGGAGCTGGTTTGGATTGAGACCAGTGCAGTTGAATGGCGCCCCGCTTGTCGTTCGCTGGAAAGGCAAAACTGGTTTGCATGGTGGTGGGGGTTCTGTCTGCATCAATTTGTGGCCCGGATGCATCGACGCGCGTGGGATATTTCAAATCGAGGGCCCAGAAAGGGATGTCCAGAATATGACAACCAAAGTTGCCTGTTTCTCCAGTTCCATAATCCCACCAGAAGCGCCAGTTGTAAGGTGCCAGTGCGCCCTCGCCTTTGGCGTTCAGTGCGTAGGGTTCATATTTTGCAGGTCCAATCCACAAATCCCAATCGAGGGTTTTCGGCGGAGGAACGGTTTTGACAGGCTGTGCTGGCATGCCACGGTCTGAGCTGATCCAGCTGTGAACTTCATTTACTTCGCCGATGGCACCTGATTGGATGAGTTCCACCACGCGATGCATATTTGCCAGAGCATGCCTCTGCATTCCCAGTTGTGTTGCCAGATTCTTTTTGGCGGCGAGTTTCGTCATCTCGCGCACTTCCCAGA
>Ga0075117_1002021_pt1 | contig 11980 bp, 13 predicted proteins | sample AntAceMetag02UKJ_FD_69789 | JGI IMG/M metagenome (GOLD analysis project Ga0075117, IMG submission 69789) | Saline lake microbial communities from Ace Lake, Antarctica - Antarctic Ace Lake Metagenome 02UKJ | ecosystem: Environmental > Aquatic > Non-marine Saline and Alkaline > Saline | place... | reverse complement strand
ACTTAGGCTTCACCACTATTTCGGGTGAAAAAAAGAGGTCTTCAGTTTCATCATGTCCAAACTTAAGAAGCGCATCTTCATCAGACAGCACAAAATCACTCCCAACGACGGAAGAAAAAAAGGTCACATCAATGGGGGAAATCTTTTGATAATTCATAAAAAACAAGAATGCCCCACTTTAAAATTGGGGAAAGAAACTAGAAATGGCTTTTAGCAGCCTCAGCTTTATCCACAATTTTCAATACATTGTGCAATTGTGAAATTTCAATTAATTTTCGAACATTAGGTTGAAGCCCTGATAGCACAAATTCACCTCCTGCATCTTTACATAAGCGATTACCAATAAGAATTGCGCTTAAACCAGATGAATCGCAATAGCTGGATTTAGACAAATCAAGAACAATATTTGCCACCGAAGTCTTATTTAACAGTAAGAACAGTGCTTTTAGCTCCGGTGAATTGGTTGCATCCAATTTCGGGACAAAAGCACTCACGAGTGTATAATTATCTTTGGCTTCTTGATTAAAATTCATAATTCCTATTGGTTTCAATTTAATGATTTGCACTCGAATTCTACTAAAACCAGCCAATCCATGAAAATAGCAGGTGATTTTAAAAACTCTTATCTCAAATTTATCATTTTTTTTAGAATATGAGATTCTGAACCTGTAAAATTTATCGGTAAATCACGAATAGATGGCTTTCGCGATTAACTAACCACGATTTATTTGAGAAGCCAATAAATAGATAACAGCCATACGAATCGCCACACCATTTTCAACTTGCTGAAGAATAATTGATTGCTTAGAATCTGCAACATCAGAAGAAATTTCCACACCTCTGTTAATTGGACCGGGGTGCATCACGACAATTTCTTTCTCTAAACTGTCCAACATTTTCTTATCCAAGCCATAAAGCATGGTATATTCACGTAGAGATGGAAAGAATTGAATATCTTGACGCTCCAATTGAATACGGAGCATGTTGGCTACATCACACCATTCCAATGCTTTTCTTAAATTATACTCAACTCTAACACCGAGCTCATTGATATGTTTTGGGATCAAGGTCGTTGGCCCACAAACCATGACTTCAGCCCCTAATTTTTGCAAGCAAAAAATATTGGAGAGTGCAACGCGTGAATGTTTGATATCTCCAACGATTACCACTTTTCTACCCTTAAAATCTGTTCCTAATTTTTCACGAATTGAATAGGCATCAAGCAGTGCTTGAGTAGGATGCTCATGAGTTCCGTCCCCAGCATTCACAACTCTTGCATTGATTCTTTCTGATAAAAACTTTGCTGCTCCTGGATTTGGATGACGCATCACGACCAAATCCACTTTCATGGCTAAAATATTATTGACTGTATCAATCAATGTTTCTCCTTTTTTTACAGAAGAGCTTGCAGCGGAAAAATTAACAACATCAGCCGACAATCGTTTTTCTGCCAATTCAAACGAAAGCCTTGTCCGCGTTGAGTTTTCAAAAAACAAATTCGCAATGGTCATATCACGCAATGAGGGAACCTTTTTAATTGGGCGATTAATCACCTGTTTAAAACTATCAGCTGTTTTAAAAATTAATTCGATATCCTCTGCTGTGAGATCCTTAATTCCGATTAAATGCTTTACACTTAAATTGTTCATTCTATTTGTCTTCCGTAAATAAAACCACTTTATCCTCTCCTTCAATCTCTCTCCATTCAACTGAAACTCGCTGACTCGAGAGTGTATCCACGACCTTGCCTGTATAATCCGGCTGGATGGGCAAATGACGCTCAAATCGGCGATCAATAAACGTTAAAAGTTCAACACGATTGGGCCGTCCGAAAGCCAATAAAGCATCCAGTCCAGCACGAATCGTTCTTCCTGAAAACAGCACATCATCAATGAGTACAACGTTTTTGTTCTCGATCATGAAATCAATATTTGTTACACTTGGAATGATTGGTTGTTCCCTTCTTCGAAAATCGTCGCGATAAAAAGTGATATCCAATTGTCCGCACTTAATTTCACGTTGAAGATCTTCTTCTAAAATAAGTCGCAACCGATTTAAAACATGAATACCTCTAGGTTGCAGACCGATTAAAACCGTATTTTCAAAGAATTGGTGATTCTCCTTTAATTGACTCGCAAGACGATTGAGTGTGATCTCAAAATGCCTGCTATTGAGGATGGTTCGTTTGTCCATGTTATATTGATTAGGCAAATGTAATATATTTCGTTCAAATAGCCATTTTTGAAGCGGGATAGTTTAGCGCTTTTTTTTGGTTGATTAGCAAGCTTTAAATTGCCGTTAAATCAGTAAAATGACGTTTAAGTCAACCAACCTAACGGATTAGATTTTTCTAGCATAGAAACAAATAAAAGAAACATAACTTTGAATCAAGGGTTAGTCACTGGTCTACCTCCAGTGCAATATGAGTGCCGATTTCGAAGGCGATTTTCATAGGTTTAAGTTGGTTAGTCTCGCCCCAAACGAGTTTTTTAAAGGCCTTCGAGATCGGTGCAACTCATATTTTATTTTCAGGTAGAACGCTTCTCCAATTTTAAAGTGTGCAGCTCTATTTTAGGATATTTCGCAACTCAACAAACTCAATCATTTGTTTTTAGATAATTCGGCTCCCTACTTTCTGCAAATCGAATAACGCTGAATTGATTAGAAAAAGCAGTTGAACAGGGAGAGAACATAGTGCATAAACCACTTGGCGCGACATTTACCTCCGAAGCATTTAACTCGAAAAACACTGGAAATTTAGAACTAATTTTAGCCGATATTCTCCAAGATAGGATCTTTAACAAAGGAATTCCAATAGTCTCTTGCAAACGCATTGGCTACAAAACCATTTACATGGCTCGGGTAATAAAGATTAGGGTTCACAAAGGTAAAATTGTCGCGCTGAATAGGATGAAAAAACAACCATTAAATGAACTAAACACCCCTTTAAATCAACGAATAGAGCAGATCAGGTTTTTGCACGAAAAGAATCAGAAATACCGCCGTATATTTGAAACAAGGGTAAGTACTAACAACGGTTTAGTACTCAAATGAGCGCCAGTTTTGGCAATAATTTTCTTTTCATAGGGTTTAAATTGGTTGGTTAGGATGCTTCACATCCGCAAGTCCAGAACTGAGCGCTCATTTTTTTCTTCCATCTTAATTCCCACCACTTTGTTTTGCTTTGTAATTTGCTTTTATGAGCAAATCCAATATTTTCTGAAGGTGATTTCCTTGAATAATAATTTCACCCTCTTTCACTGATCCACCAACACCACATTTTTGTTTCAGCAGTTTACCGAGGTCTTGCAAATCGACTTCGGATCCAATAAATCCGGTTACTAATGTAACCTCCTTGCCTCCTCTTTGCTTTCGATCGATTAATACACGAAGATTTTGATGTTGAGGAGCCAATGTCACTTGTTCATCCTCCGATTCGTCATTAACACTATAATTAGGATTCGTGGAGTATACGATATCGATTCGTTTTTTATTTTTATTCGCCATAACTTATTTATATTGTTTGCGTGTGGCTGCAATATTATCCGTTATTATCTCGTCTGGAGAAAAAGAAGCAGCCCATTTAATCTCCTGAAGGGTTTTAATGTTAACCAAACAATATTGGATTTGTTTTTGCCTTAAAGTCTCCATCATCCCTTGGGTAAAAATATCGGATCGAATCATTAATTTATCAATCCCAAAATTCTCACAATAATTAATTCCAAGTTCAACATTTTCACTTTCGAAGCAGCGCACAATAGCCGTATCATCCAAGGCAAATAATAATTCAAATTTACGACAATTGACGGTTATCAGCTCCTTTTGCTTCTCCGAATAAGCTGACAAGGCTTGGTTGAGCGACCAATTAAACACCTCAAAATTGATCGATTCTTCTTGACAAAAATTATACGGTTTCACGTCCAATATTACTTTTTTTCCATATTTTATGGAAAGTTCAAGGACACGAGAAACAGTTAACAATGTTAATTCATCATAATACCTTGCCTCCGCCAATTCCGCTGCCGTGTAATCATTGACGCATCCTTCAAAATCAGTTCGAGAATCGAGAAATTGATCATGATAAATCACTAAAACGCTATCCTTCGTTAATTGAACATCTACCTCTACACCATCCGCATTTAAACCCTCTAAAGCAAATCGAATAGACGCTTCGGAATTTGGTGGATAAATTGCCCGTTCATCAGCGAGCGTTAATCCTGCATGCCCATAAATCGTTGGAATAACTCGAATAACCTCCTTTTTGCAAGCCGAACAACTAAGGATGATTGCGATCAAAACGATAGGTAAGTCCAATTTTAAATTCATAATTAAGGAAATAAAAATGTTCCGTTAACGGTGTTGTAGGATTGTTGGCATATATTTGTGCTGAACCCATTGAAAAAACAGTTGCCAATTTGAGCTTCCTGCCAAGTTGCCATTGTCCCCCTATTTCGACTTGAGGATCAAGGAATCTAAAACGAACTTCACCTTTCTTCTCTTGCCCGTATGAGAATTGAATCCCTGACAGGAGGTTAAACGTTTTAAAAAGTGGGTGATTATAGCGATACCCTAACTGCGCAACGGGGAGAGTTGTTTCGAAGACTTGATTTGGCCCGTAAATTCTCACTCCTGCGCGCATTTGATGCCCTTTGATTTCGCATTGACCTCCGAGATCAAAAAGAAAACCCATCCTGTTCAACCCAGCATTACCATAAAGGCCAAAAGCAGGTTGCCCATTCGATTGCAATAGAATCGCAAAAAAAACCAATCCGATCCAATACCTCATCCCTTTACTGCCGCACTACTTTAACGGAATCAACCAAAATCCCACATTTATCTTTTAACTCAAAGCAAAAACGTTTGTTGAGACGCGACATTAATTGTGCCTTATCATCCTCTTCCACATCCTCTTTAAACCTCACGGCAATGGCGAAAGTAGTGTCAAATTCATTTTTAGCGTTGAGGCTAAAACTATGATTAACGGTTAATTTACTAATCTCTGCATATTCCGTTTTACTGCCTTCTAAGAAGTAATTTAAATCCAGTTTATCTTCAAGACTTTGATTTGAAATTTTGTACTGATCAAACTCCTCTTGCATTTGTGCAATTGATAGTTCCTTCTCTCTTACCAAATTCACCAATTGATTTTGATCTCTTGTCAGTCCCAACGCCTCATTAATCTTTCGCTCAGTCAAAGCGTTAATATCTTCACCTTGTTTAATCACCAGCAGGGCATGATCAAGTTTGTAAGTGACCAATGACCGATTCCAGATTCCCAGTTGCGTTGAATCGATATAGACATTTCCAAAATCAAGTTCAATTTTAGGTTCTTTTCGATCAAAAATAGCTGTATAGGTCAAACTCATATTGACTTCAGTGGGTTTTACAATTTCCTCTACAAACTGATCAACACGTTCTTGAAAATTACTTTTCATAGACATGAGGTAAAAGAGATAGCCAGAAGGGATAATAATGATCGTTGAGAAGATAATGATATAATTTCGAACTTTACGCTCTATTTTCTCACTTAAGTATTCAATCTTTGGGAATCCAACATAACGAATTAAAACCAACGTAGAAAGGGCAATGAATAGCGAGTTGAGCAAGAATAAGTAAGAAGATCCTAAAAAATAAGTCCATTCACCATTAGCCAAACTAAAACCAGCGGTACACAAGGGCGGCATTAGGGCTGTCGCAATAGCTACGCCGTTTACGACCGTATCATTTTTACCATTTGTCGCCGCAATTATTCCTGCTAAACCACCAAAGAAAGCGATCATAGCATCCAAAAAATTCGGCTCAGTTCTGGCGAGCAATTGTGAATTGGCAATATCAATTGGAGATACTGCAAAATAAAGAATTGAAGTGACCAAGCTTATACCTACCATCACCCCGAAGTTTTTGAGAGACTTCATCAACAGCGGAAGATCATTCATCCCTACACCAAAACCAATACCTCTAATTGGCCCCATCAGCGGAGAAATAAGCATGGCCCCAATAACAACGGCCATAGAGTCCATATTTAAGCCAATTGAGGCGACAACGATTGAGCAAATTAAGATCCATACATTATAGCCTTTGAAGACTATATTTTCTTTCATTGCCTCAACGACCTTCTCGTAATCGTACTTTTGTCGTCTAAGGGAAAGAGTAGATCGAATGAAACCCACGATTCCATGTGCTAAATTACCGAAATTTGGGTCAATATTGATTTTGGTTGGATCCTGCTCTATGGTCTTCCAATCAACTGAATTAATGTCTTCTCCAGCGTCGCTCGATTGATTTTCAACCGACTTATCAGGCTTATTAGCGTTATCTTGCTCATTCGCTTGCTCTTCAAAATCGTTTATATTGTCTTCCATGTCCGATTAAGGTTTCAACAAATCTATTAATTTCTGCAGTTCAATCTGATTTTTAGTGTTCAGAAATATTTTTTTTATGTCATTTTTTTCACGTTGAGTTAAATGCCACGATAGTGCTATTTTCTCTGTAGGATCTTTTCTCAAAACAAATGTAATGACCTCGACATCTAGATCTCCGTGTGTTCCACATTCAACCAATTCACTCGCGTTAAACTCCTGTGTTTGATAAAAATTGCCATAAAAATTAGAGGCGGGTTTAGTCGCTCGATCAAAGAGCGAAAAGTCTTGCGACCGAGCTAAATCATAATCTTTATTGATATCTCGAATCTCTACAATCACAACGCCGCTCGTATTTTCCTTCAGCCATTCTTGCAGCGCCACAATATAACGAACCGTACTTTTAGTTCCATAATTATCTCTGATTCCAGCATCCATTACACGGATTTTTGGTTGCGTTGGCATGGTCACCATGGGCAGGATATAGGGAAAGGTTGAATTCATTCGTAAAATAGATGTATACTTTACATTCATGGGTTTATTTCGTTCAAATAGTTTAATAAATTCCACATTTTCTGGACCGATTTCCTTGTTCGAAAAATCTGTCCCATTCAAAAACGAATACGGCTGTGCCCCTATAATCATTCGCCGACCATCATTAATAATCGTTGGTGAAAATATCATTAATGGAATCTCGCTATTAAATTCTGGTTCTTCATAATCCCCGAGTGTTTTATCCATTACAAATTCAGTATTTGCATTCAATTGGCTTTCGAATGAGTAGCCACGATCTTTGAGGTAATCATTGCCATCCACATTCACGCGTCTATACCGCAGAAAAATATCGTGTGAGGCTAGATTAAAGGCTACATTATTCAGGAGGTCTTTCGAAATATTATCGAGGTATTTTTGTTGATTGATTTGTCTTTCTTCAAAGGTCGTGGTTTGATAGAGATCTCTAAAATAAGCCGCACCAATCATTCCTCCCGAAGCGCCAGTAATCAAATGCGTACTGGCGAAAAATTGACCATTTGTTTGAGCATCCATTTCTTGCAACATATAATGTGTCCACATAGCTGCTCTTAATCCTCCACCCGAACAATTAATCATCACTAATTTTGGGTGATCCGTACCCTGAGCTTTGGCCGCTTTAATTTTCCAATTCTCTAAAATTTGAATGTGTCGAGCAAGATCATTTTCCAAGCCAGCCTGATCGAACGCTAATGCTTCTAGAGCGGCTAAATTATAGTTGGCAGTTGCACTGTAATCAAGACCAAAAGCTTGATTTTCTGATTTAAGAAACCCCGTACCTGTCGAAATAAAGTTGAGCAAAATAAGTGCGCCAAAAAGTATCGTTAAGGCCCAACCTTTAAACCAAGAATAGAAGATAGAGACAACCATTAGTACTATGGTTGTTAAAAGGAAAAAACTTGCACCTGAGGGAATCATCACGAAGCTATAGTCTTGGAATAGACCCATTGTTATAAAGGAAATCACCAAGGCGAGCTCGAAAAGAGAGGCATTGAGGTGGTTTTGTCTAAATATTTCTCGAATAACGTTTCGATCATAATGTTCGGCCGCTCTTGCGCGATTAATTTTGTAAATCGTAGAAAAATAATAGGATGGCTGATAGGTCACTGTTGGAGCAGAATCAAACCAATAATTTTCACGCGTAAAAAGCGTTCCAGCAGTACTGTATAAACTTCTTCCTCTATTTTTCTTTGCGCGTCCTTTCACTTTGAGAATATCAAGGTTTGTTTTAAAGAAATAGAAGACGGAAGCAAAAATAAACAAAATGATACCGATAGTCAATGCAAAAATTTCTATCAATATTTCACTAATCGGCACTAATTCTTCGTTACGCTGGACGGAAAAAATATTAAACACAAGCAGCGCGTAAAAAACGATTGGAAAAAAGGAATTATTGATCGAAAACTTAAAAAAAGGGCGTGAAAAGGTAATTAAGAAGGGAAAATAAGGGCCTAGAATGATGTAGGTATAGAGATGATAGGCCATAAAAAAGCCTCCAATTGAAAAGCCGAGTATAAAATAAGACGCCCAATTCACATCACCAAGATATTCAGGTGACAAAAACAGGTAAGGGATACCGTATTTTGTTCCAACATTTTGTGTAATTAAAGCGAAGAATAAAAGCCATATACCTACAATAAAGTGACTTTTTTTTAACTGAAGAAACACCAATTGCAGCGGAAAAAAGCTCCAGATCAACTTTATGACTACTTTTATTTTCTTCATCTTAATTATACCCTACTATACCCACTTAATATCAACAACTAATTCCATTTGATTGGCCCACCACATTTCACCTTCAATTCATACCGAGTAGAACGTCCAAATTTAGCCTTTAAGCTATCTTGAAAAGGGCTCCAATTAAATTTATCATCCTCACAGCGATAATCCGCTACAAGAATAACCGTGTCATAAACCATAATAAAAGAGGGCGGCATTTTAATTGCAGAAGAATCGTCAAAAAGTTTTATTTGTTGGCAATCCGTTCCAAAACAATCGAGCCAATTGTAAAAGGCATTTTTAGTTTTTGTAGAGTCTGAAAACGAATAATAAAAAAAAGCAGCCTTTGGTGTTACTGTTTTATCCTTACCATAGGGCACATCTGTTTTACTTTTAAATTCAATTTTAAGCTTTTGGCTATACGTAAAACGATCAATTGGATTAAATTTTGAGTGACTCAAGGTATCAAATTGCGCCAATTGACTCTTGAGAAATTGATTGAGTGGTCCACTTATATCAGCAGGAATCGTATCGAAAACCTCCGTGTTCTCATCAACTATTTCACCGGTTTCGCCCGCAAAATCTTCCATTGAAATAGAGTCTCCCGATTGCTTGTCATTTCCACATGAAAACACAGTAACACAGATGAGAAGTATGGCTATTTTATACATTATTGACAATCAATTGATAATTCAACTGCGGATTCAAAATCAATGGTTTCAATATCTTCCGCATTCGGATATTGTTCCATGGCATGCTTCAAATAACACTTGCAATAAGATGACGTTCCTCCTTCAGCTTCGCACCGATCAACTAATTTACGTTGATCTTTCCTACTCCATTCATTTCCACCGCAAGCGTTTGTGATACTTGTAAAAATAAAGATAACTGCCAAATTGCTATATAATCGATTCCACTTCATTTTAGCGCTTCAATTGATTTGGCAAACGATCTTCCAAGGCGTCGATCATTTCTGATGACACATCTAAATGCGTGGTAAAACGCACCCTGCCTTTACCAAACCCTACACATAGTATACCCAGTTCACGCAATTGAGTTACAAGTTCGAGTTCATTTATCCCATCCGCAACATGCGCCACAACAATATTCGTTTGCACAGGTAAAACCTCTTTAATCCATTCTTTCGTTGCAAGCATTTTTTCAATCCTTTTCGCATTCGCATGATCAGTGGCTAAACGCTCAATATTATGGTTAAGTGCATAAATACCGCCTGCCGCTATAATTCCTGCTTGTCGCATACCACCACCAAACACTTTGCGCACCCTTCTTGATTCAGCAATAAACTCCTTCTTACCAATTAAAAGTGAACCAACGGGCGCACCAAGACCTTTTGAAAGACAAACGGAAATCGAATCGAATTGTTGTCCATAAAGTACAGGATCAATCTTTGTTAATTCAAGCGCATTAAACACCCTTGCGCCATCTAGATGGAAGGCTAAATTATTTGCTTTACAAATTTGACTAATTTGTTGAATCTCCTTGAAATCGTAACAATATCCTCCACCACGATTTGCAGTATCTTCGATACTTACGAGCGTTGTACGCGGATAGTGTTGATCATTTGGATTGATATTGTCAATAATTTGTGCAGGATCAATTCTTCCGTTATTTCCACGAATGAATCGAACAGAAGCGCCCGAATTGCGTGCGATTCCTCCACCCTCATAACGGTAAATATGTGCTTCTTCGTGACAAATCACCTCATCACCCGGGTTCGTGTGTACATTGATGGCGATTTGATTCGTCATGGTTCCTGAAGAACAGAAAAGCGCCGCTTCCATTCCGAAAATTGAGGCCCCTAAAGCTTCCAATTCGTTGACTGTTGGATCATCACCGAAGACGTCATCACCGACAGGCGCATTTGCCATAAACGCTCTCATTTCAACACTTGGTTTCGTTACGGTATCGCTTCTAAAATCTAATATTTTCATTCGTTTTACTTTTATAATTTTCTGATCGCCAAAATACCATCTCGAATTGGAATGAGGACATTTTCTACGCGTGGATCCTCGTGAACTTTGCGATTAAATTCATGCAAAGCAAGTGTACTCTTATCATTTGCTTTGATTTCTTCAACAATCTTTCCACTCCAAAGCACATTATCGGCTAATAGTAAGCCTCCTGGATTTAGTTTGTCGATTACCAAATCAAAATAAGTGGTATAATTTGGCTTATCCGCGTCAATAAAAACTAGATCTATTCCATCAGGTAAGGTCGGTATAATTTCTGCTGCATACCCAAATCGTATATCAATTTGATTCGCTTTTGGTGATTTCAAGAGGTATTTTGAAAGAATCGTTTCCAGTTCATCATTCCGATCGATTGTAATGAGTCGACCGTCAGGATGCAAACCTTCTGCTAAGCAAATAGCCGAATAGCCTGTATACGTTCCAATTTCGAGAATATATTTTGGCCGCATCAAATGAGAGATCAAACTAAGTACACGACCTTGCAGATGACCAGATAGCATGCGAGGGCTAAGGATTTTTAGGTGTGTTTCACGCTCTAGCAACTGCAGGAGTGGTGAATCAGCAGTGGTAAAATCGTTTGCATATTCCTCAATTTTTTCTGGTAAAAAATCCATGACATTAAATTTTCTTTAAAGGTAGGATTTCTAATTTTGATAGCGACGGAGAAGGTCTTAATTTTTTGGAGACACAATTCGCAATTACCAGATTCGATAATCCAATTCAATATTTTGTATACGCGAAGTTGGTGTTTGCAGACCCTTAGACAATTCTCTTACTTTTAGTTGCGTATAAAGCTGAATTTCTGAAACCAAAATTTGGCCATCTTGATTCAGGTCAGCAGCACCACTCATTAACCCTTTCATGAGTACCGCTGTAAAAAGTCCATTTTTTAGTCCGTTTGTTTCAATTGACAATTCTGCACCTCCCGAACTCGAGACCACGGTGGCTCCAGTTCCTTTTCTCAAGTCTGTAAACAAGAACTTCATTAGATCATTTGTACTTTGTAGATTTAAAGGATCCTCTTTAAGGGCAACGCTAACGCCGGCTCGGCGAAAGATAATTTCGCCATTTTCTCCGTCCTCTTGCGAATTCGAATTTTCATCAATAATAAGCTCATCCTTATCTAACTCTCCGCTATGGCAGGTATCCATTAAGAGTATTTTTTTTAATACCTTTAATCCATCCAATAGTTTCTCAATTTCTTCATAGGGAACCCCTCTCTTTCCGGGATTGTTAAAATCTATATCATGGGTAGCAAAAAAATAATTAAAGTCGACGTCCAAAACACCATGACCGGCAATAAAGAGAACCACAATATCGTTAATTGTGGCTTGTTCAAAAAAAGTTTTGATCTGATGTAAATTTTCTAAGATAACCGCT
>Ga0075117_1002020_pt1 | contig 11980 bp, 9 predicted proteins | sample AntAceMetag02UKJ_FD_69789 | JGI IMG/M metagenome (GOLD analysis project Ga0075117, IMG submission 69789) | Saline lake microbial communities from Ace Lake, Antarctica - Antarctic Ace Lake Metagenome 02UKJ | ecosystem: Environmental > Aquatic > Non-marine Saline and Alkaline > Saline | place... | reverse complement strand
GGAACAAACCGTTAAGGAAACAGTTACTTTTGAACGTGAAAAGAAAAGTCACCCTGGTCGTTATAAATTACCTGATAATCTTCCAGAGCACGTTATTGTAATTGAGCCTCAAGATTCAACCCAAGGGCTAGTTAAAATAGGCGAAGAACGTACCGAAATTTTAGAAATGGCTTTAACGTTATTAATACTATTAAAATTCTCATATTCAATTTTTTAAATTTATTGCCCAGATGTATTTACTTCGGTTACTGTTTCACATGCGGGACTGCCTTCAGCTGTAAGTTCATGAGGAGGTGAATAACCCTGCAGCAATTTTTCTTCTGTAAATCCAATTGATTCATAATAATCTCTATTCTCGTAAAAAGCAAAGTAAACTGCGTGATCAGAAGCACCTCCAGTAAGATTCGACGTCAAATCATTTGTAGTTACACCTAAATGATCTGCGACATGCGCCTCAAACTCATGAAAAGTAGATATTAATACGTCATTACATTCTGCTTGTTCAGAAAAAGCAACGTCAATATTAACGAGTATAACATCAACCCCACAGTTATTTTCAGCATCTTGTTTTATCTGATCAACAAACTCTTGACCCAATGCGTCAGTCACATTTTTACAAGCCAGATATTTTTTAAACTCTGTGGACCTGTAAAAATCCTGACCTGCGAGAGTGGTACCGTCTAATTTATCTGCATTTACTTCCTCGAATTGATCAACATAATTAATAATATCTAGAGCTTGATATGTTGTATAGCCATTTTCACCCCTAAAGTTGCTATAACTGTTCGTTACATAAATTTTTGCCTCAGCAAATAACATAGGGTTTGAAATAGACTCAATAATACAACTCAAATGTTCGCTATTCTCCATTCTTATTTCAATTTCATCACCAATCCACTCAGCTTTTTTTGTATATATTATTTCTTCTAAACCTTCTAATTCCATAAAAGCTATTACCTTATTTCCACTAAAGCTGTATGGAGTATAATGCGGGTATTTAGAAGTCAAAGGATCAACAGTAAAAAACCTACCAATCCTAGGACCATGCATTCGAAAACTATAGTTCACTGAATTATTCTCCCCCTTAATCTCATCATCCTTCTCCTGTCCTTGGAAAGAATACCTATACTCATCACTCCCTTCATTCCTATTCGGCAACAGCATCCCAAACGGATAATAATCACTTTGACTCACCACATCTGCCACATAATAATCCACAATTCCCGATTCGAGAGCAGTTTCAACAGCTAACTTCCTATCCGTCACGACCTCAAGTACGTTTCCTAAGTGGTTAGAAAGTTCATAACGTTTGTCTCCAATGGTTTGAACGTAGTCAAATTCATGCACTAAACTTTCGTCGGAACGTGCAATTATCACATTTGGATTTTCTGTACCCACACGGCTAGATCCATAGATTGATCTTTCTGTTAATCTCAATCCAATTGCATCCGGTTCTTCGGGTAACGTAATTAAATGATTTAGGGTGTAAATACGCATAACATTGCCTTTAACCTACGTGATATTTCGGATAACAAGTGGGCGTTTTAAAGATAGGATATTTTTTTTGGATGTTTGCGTTTGCGGTAAAAAAAAATCTTACAGGGGGACGGACGAAAAAATAATGTAAGCTGCGACTGAGCAAAACAGCAGTGCTACACTGAGCGCAGCTGAAGTGGGTAGAGGAAACATCTATAAAATAGGTTAACCATACACCTTCGAATTTATACCGAAACCGATTCTTTAATCAATTGAATCGTATCGCCAACTAAAATAGGAATGACAGGCGCTTGATTTGGCGTCAGGCAATATTTAATATCTTCGTTCAGGTTGAGATTCTTGAGCCTACGTCTATGAGAAGAAGCTTTTAAATACCCCAAAATATTATCTTTCGCACTTAAAAATAGATATTTGGCCGCAATGGATGAATCTTCTTCAGATCTAAATTGTCCTGTATTTACAAGATAATCGGTGATCGCTCCCGCACAGATGGTGTCTTCAAGGTTGAACTTGTTTTGCCAGCCAGAACAAAGACAAAGGATGTGCTTATCTTGTTTTGCCAACCATTCGCAAAGGACATCTAAATTTAAAAATGAACCGATAACAACTTGCCCAGATTCTTTTGCGATATTAATTGATTTTGTGCCGTTTGTTGTACTCAAGACTACAGTTTGGCCTTTCAATTCAGGAACCATATAAGAAAAAGGAGAGTTTCCAAAATCAAATCCTTCTACAATTTGACCTTGACGCTCAGCGCCAACTAAATAGCCTTTCGCCTGATATTCACGTGCCTCCTCAATTGTTGAAACGGGAATAAGTCCTGCTACACCATTGTCAAACGCTGCGCAAATAGCCGAGGTGGCTCGCAGAACATCAATGACAACAATAATATCAAACTCATCCTTAAAAAGTGGAAATAAATAGGGGCTAAAACAAACCTCAATTTTCTTCCGTGTCTCATTATCTTCCATGGATCGAAAATAGTAATTTTTGAGAGAATCTCGTCAGATTAATGCACAAAAGATTCGTGCTTCATCAAAAGCAAAAGCTACAAGTCTTGCAACTTCCTTATAAATGCATAAAATCTTTTTTCGCTAAAAGTTGATCCTCAGTTTCTCGCACATCTTTGTCATCCACACAACAATCAACCGGGCAAACAGCAGCACATTGGGGTTCGTCATGAAACCCTACACATTCGGTACACTTATTCGGTACAATATAATAGACATCCATATCCACAGGGTCATTGTCGTTGTCTGCATTTGCATGCTCACCTGAAGGCAGCGTTACCATTCCAGTTAGTGATGTACCATCCGAATAACGCCACTCTGCTCCACCTTCGTAAATTGCATTGTTAGGACATTCAGGTTCACAAGCCCCACAATTGATACATTCATCCGTAATTATAATTGCCATTGTATATTGTTTACATTCGTTAACTTTGCAAATATAAACCGTATCGAGATGAATTTGTTGCAAAAGATCAAAATTTTATCCAATTTAGGAGAAATACTTCACGCCCTTGGTAGTGAAAAATCTTGGCCTGGCTATCAAATAGGGATCAATGAAGAAGAATATTTAAATCTTGTCGAGCTCACAAATCGTGTACATATTTACAACGGTTGGTTTACCGCAGATGCAGTGAAAAAAGGTTTTTTGGGTATTTCAACGTGGCTCAATGAAGAAGATTTGACCAATTGGGTAAATGCTTATCCCGTCAACCAAAACGCACCTAAAACGGTTGCTTTAATCATGGCTGGTAACATTCCTCTTGTAGGTTTTCATGATTTTATTTCCGTTTTTTTGAGTGGAAATAAAGCCTTGATTAAACTTTCATCTGACGATAAACACCTCTTTCCTGCACTCGTTGGTGTACTTCATTTATTTGATCCGGCAATAGACAATTGGGTTGAGATTAAAGATTTTAAATTAAGTGGTTTTGATGCGGTAATTGCGACAGGGAGCAATAATTCAGCCAATTATTTCCAAAGCTATTTCGGTAAATATCCCCATATCATTCGCCAAAACAGGACTTCAATTGCCGTGTTGGACGGAACGGAAACCAAGGAAGAATTGGAAGCATTGGGAGAAGATATTTTTACATTTTATGGGCTTGGTTGTCGAAATGTTTCGCAAGTTTGGATGCCTAAAGGGTTTGACCTTAATCGACTTTTTGATGCACTCTTTAAGTTTAAAGAGGTTGTGAATCATAATAAATACGCAAATAATTACGATTATAACAAAGCGGTATTCCTACTGAATCTCGAGCAATTATTAGACAATGGGTTTATTTTGTTGAAAGAGGATGAGCAGCTGACTTCGCCATTAGGAATGTTGCACTATAAATATTACGAAGAGAAAAAGGAAGTAGACCAATTTATTTCAGCAAACAGCTCAAAAATTCAAGTCGTAATTGGTCATAACCATGTTCCTTTTGGAAAAGCACAACAACCCGGTTTATCGGATTTTGCAGACGGAATAGATACGCTTGCGTTTTTAACAGGACTTTAATCCTCATTAAATTTTGGGATAAACAGCGATTCGTTTAGAAAAATTAGGACATGGAATCGTGTCGTCCTAATCGGATTTGTATATTTGCAAACATAATAAAGAAAGTAGCAAGAATGACGAAGATTAAATTCGGAACGGACGGATGGCGTGCCATTATAGCAAAGGATTACACCGTTGATAATGTCGCACGTGTGAGTCAAGCAACCGCAGAATGGTTGAATCAAAATTTTGATCATCCAAGTGTCGTCATAGGACATGACTGCCGATTTGGAGGTGCACTTTTTGCTGAAACGGCAATTAAAGTATTTGTTCATAAAGGCATAAAAGTGTATACAACGGACAAAGGGTTTGTTTCCACTCCAATGATTTCTCTAGCTACACGTGTTTTAGAGGCCTCATTGGGCGTTGTGATCACGGCGAGTCATAATCCTCCTTCATATAATGGATATAAATTAAAAGGACATTTTGGTGGACCGCTTTCACCTGAGGAAGTGGATGAGATTGAATCGATCATTCCAAGTGAGAATGAATTAAATTTGGAGATGATTTCCTTGGAAAAGGCGAAAAGTGAAGGTTTGCTTCATTTTGCGGATTTCGAGCAACTTTATGTTGACCAAGTGATGCGTGTTTTTGATTTAGATTTAATTAAAAATGCAAAATTCGGTTGGGCGTATGACGCCATGTATGGAGCAGGACAAAAGGTGATGCAACGCATATTGCCAAATATATCTTTCTTGCATTGCGAAGAAAATCCTTCTTTTTACGGGCAAGCTCCCGAACCGATTCATAAAAACCTAATCGAATTTTCAAATTTGCTTGCAAACAATGAAAATTTGCATTGCGGTTTGGCAACAGATGGTGATGCAGATCGTATCGGCTTGTATAATTCAACAGGTGAATTTGTAGATTCGCATCATATTATTCTTTTAACGATTCATTACCTTGTTAAATACAAAGGATTATCGGGCAAGGTTGTAACTGGTTTTAGCAGCACGCCTCGTATTAAAAAGATGTGTGCACATTATGGTCTTGAGCATGTAGAGGTGCCGATTGGATTTAAATATATTTCGGGTTTAATGGCGGATGAAAGTCAGGATGTTTTACTCGGTGGTGAAGAATCGGGTGGTATAGCACTAAAGACGCATATTCCTGAAAGAGACGGAATTTGGATGGGATTAACCATTTGGGAATTTATGGCGAAAACCGGTAAAAGTCTCGAAGAACTTATTGAAGAGGTGTATGAAATTGTTGGCAAATTTGCGTTTGAACGCAGCGATTTGCACATCACTGATTCGCTTAAAAATACCATCATTGATAAATGTAAACGAAAAGAGTTTAATTTATTTGGCAAATACAAAGTAGAGCGAATTGAGGATTTGGATGGCTATAAATATACATTTGATGAAAATAGATGGTTGATGATTCGCCCATCTGGAACTGAACCTGTATTGAGAACCTATGCTGAAGCTCCAACATTGGCCGAAGTTCGAACAATTCTTGAATCCTGTCGCTTGACAATAGGCGCTTAAAACACAATGAATGGCTGGAAATACTTTCGGTAAATTATTCCAACTCACAACTTTTGGTGAATCACACGGTGGTGCGATAGGCGGAATTATTGATGGATGTCCTGCTAATGTTAGACTAGATCTGAACGAAATTCAGCTCGAATTGGATCGTCGTAAACCCGGTCAATCTGCCATTACCACGCAACGCAAAGAAACAGATGAAGTCCTATTTCATTCAGGAATTCTAGATGGAACCACTTTAGGAACACCGATTGGTTTCACCATTCAAAATCAAGATCAAAAAAGTAAAGATTACACGAAGATTGCAGCCGTTTTCAGACCGTCGCATGCCGATTATACCTACGAAAAAAAATATGGCATTCGAGATGCAAATGGCGGTGGGCGAAGCAGCGCGCGGGAAACGGCTTGTCGGGTTGTTGCAGGAGCGATTGCCAAACAACTCCTAGCACAAGTCGGAATTACGATTCAGAGTTTTGTTTCGCAAGTGGGGGACGTTCGATTGAATAAAGATTTTTCAACCCTTGATTTAAAGCAAATTGATTCAACGCTCGTACGTTGTCCCGATCCTGAAACGGCGGAAAAAATGGAGGATCTTATTCGTGCCATTCGCAAAGATGGAGACACGATTGGTGGACAAATTACTTGTTTGATTAAAGGAACGCCCATTGGTTTAGGTGAACCTGTTTTTGATCGTCTTAATGCTGATTTGGCAAAGGCTATGTTTTCGATTAATGCTGTAAAAGGTTTCGAATTGGGTGCTGGTTTTAACGCCGTCACCATGAAAGGGAGTGAGCACAATGATGCATTTGTCAATGATGGGGATGGAATTCGAACCTTAACCAATCATTCAGGGGGAATACAAGGTGGCATTTCGAATGGAGAAGAGATCTATTTCAATGTTGCTTTTAAGCCAATTGCAACCATTATGCAAAAACAAGCGACTGTTGATAAAAATGGAAAATTAGCCGAAATAAAAGGGGAGGGGAGACATGATCCTTGCGTGGTGCCTCGCGCTGTGCCAATTGTCGACGCTATGACGGCAATCGTTATCTTGGATCATTATTTACTCGCTAAAACAACGCAATTGTGATTCGTTTCAGAGTCTCTTGTTTCTAGTTTCTAGTCTTTAGTTTCTAGTCGTTAGTATTTAGGAAAGAGGCAGAAGGCAGAAGTAGAATGTACCCAGTAAAGGGTAACCCAAACTCCTCATTCCTTAAAAATCAGTGAAAATCAGTTTCATCAGCGTATGCGCAGCATCAGTGTTCTATTTTTCTACCGCAAAGGCGCAAAGGACGCTAAGTAATTTTCTAGTCTTTAGTCTTTAGTATTTAGGAAAGAGGTAAGAGGATGAAGGCAGAAGGCAGAAGGCAAGAGGCAGAAGGCAAAAGGCAGAAGGCAAAAGTTTTAGGCGAAGTAAACGTTCCCAATAGGCAGAGGTTGAAGCACTATCCACAACTCACTAACCACTAACCACTAACCACTAAAGACTAACGACTAACGACTAAATCTCACTTCACTCGATTCATCCCCATAGCTTTCAACATCCAATCTGGAAGTCTTTTCTTAGGGTCACGTTTCTTTAAATTGATGTACCAACCCAAACTTTTCATGACAGGTACTTTATGTGTTTCCACGAATTCTATCCACGTTCCATCAGGATCTTCAATATAAGAGAATCTTCCACCAGCTTCACCCATGTCGAAGGTTGAACCACTGTCTACAGTGAACGGAAAGCCTGCTGCTTCACATTCTTTCTGTAAAGCATCCATTCCTTGGACATCAAAACACAAGTGAATGAATCCCCAATCTCCCCAAAAACGATCTTCAAAAATCTTGCGAGGCACACGCTCTAATGCCTGCACTAGTTCAATACGTGTCGGTCCTAATAATTTTGAAAAAGGGCCTTGACGCTCTGATTTATGCGAAAGTAAAACCCTACGATAGTGTTGTTCGCCAGATAAAAGTCCTTTGAAACAATCAAATGTTCCCGTTTCATCATAGACCACCGTTTCGTAATCCAAAACATCTCTGTATAATTTTAATGAAGCTTCCATGTCACTCACGCCAATAATTGTACCGGCAACCGCTCCTGTCTTTGCAGGATGATTTGTGTTTTTGAACCAACCTGTTCCTTCAACAACATTAAAAATATTCCCATTTGGATCCTCTAAAAAATAATTGAATTCTCCAGCGGGATTTTGGCTGAGTTCACCCAAAATTTTAACACCTTTTGATTGATGATAGGCATAACTCGCTTTCACATCTTTTGACTTGATTTTACAGGCATATAAACCAAGATCACCTAATTGGATCGCAAAATTTGCGCGCTCTGTCGGTCGACTAGTATATTGCCAAATTTCAAAACCACCTCCACTTTCCATACTGAGCGCTAATGTCGCCGTTCGACTGTGAACTTCTCCACCTGTATACCGTGTCATGAGTGGAGCTTCAGCTGCATCTTCGAAAAGGCGCACATCAATTCCAAACATTTCTCGGTACCACTTCCAAATTTTTTGAACGTCCGGTACGCCTATGCCCATTTGTTGAATTCCTGAGATGATCTTTTCCATTTTCACAATTTGTCGGCAAATATAAGCAAGTTGAGTAAAATGAGCATTTTTTATTGTTGTCGATTTGTGAAAAACTAATCGAGCGCTATGGCCTAATTTTTGTTATTTTTGAACCATGAAGCATTTATTTTTAATTGGATGTCTCTTCTTGACAACATTGGTGCAGGCGCAGTTGAAACTTTATCGAGGGGATAGCTCTTTCGATAGTGATATCGCCTATACGATTGATAATGGAACCGTCTATCATGGTGACAATAGATTTTCTTCTAAGATTTATTATACCATTTCTGACGATAAAGTGTACCTCGGTCGCTCGACCACCTCTTTCGATTGCTTGTACACCATTAAAGGGGACAAAGTCTATCGGGGAGATTCTAGTTTTTCATCCGATATCGTCTATACCATTGCAAATGGGAAAGTTTATCGTGGAAATTCAACGTTTTCAAATGCTTGCATCCTTACATTTGAAAATGAGCGTATTTATAGTGGTGATTCTACGTTCTCAAACGACTTACTGTTTACTTTAGCTGGACAAAATCAACTCTCCGTTGCATTATTAGCATGCATTGTCGGACCATACTAAACTTATGATTCAAAAATATTTACTTTCGTTTTGTTTTTTATTCTTCTCTTTTTATTCCACAGCAGCGCTCGAATTATCGAAATCTAAGTCAAATGACGTTGATAGTCTTTATGCGAAAATTGAATTTGATGATTTAAAAGACCAACTTTTTTATCGCAGTGAATCACCAAATTTAAAAATTGGCTTTCCTGATTCTTTAGTGGGTATGGAGCTTGAACTGGATGGGTTTCAAAGTGCGATTAGGGCAGATACATTGGTTAATTTGAATAATTTGGAGCGAGGGGATCATAATGTGACTGTTTATTATCAGTCGCTTCAGGGGGAATTGCAGGCGATTAGCTATTCGTTTAAGGTGAAGCAGGCCCCACCAATTTTTGGCAATGATGCAGTTGTATTTGGGATATTGATGTTGATCCTATTTTTTGTTTTTAGAACCTCTTCAAGCCAAAATCGATATTTAAAAGGATTTTATAGCATTGTTCCGGCGCTATTATTATGCTATTTTATTCCTGCCGCTCTAAATTCATTTGGTATCATCTCTGCCGAAGAATCCAATCTTTACTTTATTTCTTCACGTTATTTGCTGCCGGCAAGTTTAATTCTGCTGTGTTTAAGTATCGATATTCAGGCGATTAAAAAACTAGGATCGAAAGCTGTAATTATGTTTTTTGCCGCAACAATTGGAATTATCATTGGCGGACCATTGGCATTGTGGCTGGTTTCTCTAATGGCTCCTGAAGTTTTAGAGGGTGAAATCTGGAGAGGTTTATCTACTGTTGCTGGATCGTGGATTGGCGGTGGAGCGAATCAAACCGCTATGAAGGAGATTTATGGCGCAAGTGATACCTTATTTTCTGCTATGGTAGTTGTAGATGTTTTTGTCGCCAATATTTTTATGTCTGTCCTGCTTTTTGGGACAGGTAAAAACAAAGAACTAAACAGGTTCTTTAAAGCAGATGATTCAGCAATTGAAGCCTTGAAAACCAAGATGGAAAATTTTCAGTTGAGTGTAGCCAAGGTAACCTCTTTAAATGATTTGGTGTACATGTTGGGAATCACTTTTGGTTTGGTTGGCTTAGCACATTTCCTCTCGGAATGGATCGCGCCCATTATCAACAGTGGATTAAAAGGGATGAAAACAGTCTTTGATCCAACCTTAGGAACAACATTTGAACAACAAAAAGGATTTAATGATACACTTTCTAACTTAATGGTCTCTTTTGGCAATGGTTTCTTTTGGCTCGTGGTTCTTGCAACACTTTTTGGTATCTTATTATCGTTTACTAAATACCGCGCTTTTGAAGGAGTTGGTGCGTCTAAAATTGGAAGTTTGTTCTTGTATATTCTTGTTGCAACAATCGGAATGAAAATGGACATTATGGACTTGATCGCGAATTGGGGAGTCTTTCAATTTTTATTGATCATTGGCCTCATTTGGATTACCGTGCACGCTATTTTCCTTGTCATAATAGCCAAATTAATTAAAGCGCCATTTTTCTATGTGGCAGTCGGAAGTCAAGCGAATGTTGGAGGAGCAGCTTCTGCGCCCATTGTTGCGGGTGCATTCAGTCCTGCACTAGCTCCTGTTGGTGTTCTATTAGCTGTTTTAGGATATGCTGTAGGCACATTTGGTGCCATCTTATGTACGTTTATGATGCAATGGCTTTCTCATGGATAATTCATGATCAAGTGGATCATTATATATTGTTTACTGACTTGCTCATTGCTAGTTGCGGGGCAAATTCGTGTCACTGATCCCGTTCATGATTTGGGTGAAGTATACGAGCATGCAGGACAAGTTAAAACGTCGTTTATATTGCAAAATCCGTATCGAAACGACACAATTCGCATTGTGAATATCGAAACTTCTTGCGGTTGCACCGCTATTTTGACAAAAGATACCTTGATTCTGCCCCAATCGCAAATTGCATTGGATATCTCCTATGATCCGACGGGTAGGTTGGGACTATTTGTGAAAAGTATCGAAATCACCACGCGAACAGGTGTTGCGGAGCAAAATAAATTATTTCTCAAAATCATGGGGAATGTGGTCGCAGAAAATTTTACTGCGCGTGAGGTCCATTCGGATTTGATCGAATACAAAGTCACTCCCATCTTTTTTTATCCCATCACGCCTTTTGATACGTCTTATTTCGATTTTAATTATATCGGTTCTTTTATCAATGATTTGACGTATGAAATTGATTATTATCAGTTCACAACAGTCGGGATCGCCGTCGAATTGGCTGCAATGGAAGAATTAGAACGAGTTGAGCAATTGCTCAACTTTGCGCGAATCAAGATCAAACGTGAATTTAATAAAAGGGGATTTTCGGATCGTGTCGTCTTTTTCAATGAACCCATTTTTACATTAAACACCGATTTGCCTGCCTGGTCGGCGGCTTCGATTCAATTGTATTCGTTTAATTTTAATGACGCCGAAGGCACGGAGAGTCTCATTCGGGTAAGTACTTCTGAAGTCATTCAACGAGGAAAAGTGCTATTGGATTATCAACGGTTTGCAGAGCCTAAAATCGAAGAGATTCTAAAGGCAATTAATTTTGATAATATCGAAAGTAAATTGTTCTTAAACGGAACGATTGATCTGCGTGGAACTGTATTGGTGCCTTATAAAATAACAGACGCTTACCGCGCAGATTTGGCTAAAAATCTCGAGAAAGCAATCTTAAAGGAAGTCAAGTCGACAACGGGTGCAGGAAAAAAGGATGTGAACGTTTCTTTTGATTCACTTGGGATACATCCTGCTGATAAATACCGCTTTATTTTATGGGACATGGCTGATTTGGAAGAGGAGGAATCAATCGCTTGGGAAGTTAAAGAAGATCGAATCATTCCTCCTTTATTACCAACGTATAAACAAGCCTATAGTCGGCCTGTCCAAGTCGATTCATTCAGTGTTGCGTTCATCCATTTTTGGTCAAATTTGGTGTTGAATCATAAAATGGGGAACCCAATTGAATTGTTGGTTGAGTCCTCTTTATCTAGCACCCGAACAGATTTTGAAAAAGGTCAGGATGAATTTGCACATGAATATGGTGAGGAAATCATAGCCTGGTTGAAACAACGATTTATGAACGAAACTGGCGCAGAACTGAAAGTAACGCTCAAATCGTTCACGCGTGGACCTAATTTCCCACTTTTGAATGATGTTGAACAAGTTGATTTGGACCAATTTAATTACTTTACATTGATTCCACTTGTAAACACAAGGAAGGATCTTTCCGCAACCACACCACAGGCGTATATGGTTAATTTTGATTATTTCTTCA
>Ga0075117_1002017_pt1 | contig 11991 bp, 12 predicted proteins | sample AntAceMetag02UKJ_FD_69789 | JGI IMG/M metagenome (GOLD analysis project Ga0075117, IMG submission 69789) | Saline lake microbial communities from Ace Lake, Antarctica - Antarctic Ace Lake Metagenome 02UKJ | ecosystem: Environmental > Aquatic > Non-marine Saline and Alkaline > Saline | place... | reverse complement strand
GTGGCTAACTTTACAATCGATTCCGACATCGAGGCAATCGAGCCGGACATCAAGAATTATGGAATCCAGGACTACTCGGATCTCCACGCACTATCATCAGCAGACGTAAGAAGAGACATATCAATCGAATGGTGGCCCAGGGCCAACTTCGGACGTTATGACCTAACAACGGGTTCGACGGCTTCAATGAACGAGGACCTACTGGTAGACGCACAATGGACGAGGGCCGCTGTGTATCACGTGTTGGGTTATTTTATCTACCCACGTCTAAGTACTTTCTCCCCAGAAGGCGATGTATTCAGAGAGAAGATGGCCTACTACAGGCAGGAATACAAGACCGAATTTGACAAGATCTTACAAGCAGGAGTAAAATACGATTACGATAGCAGTGGTGAAATTTCAGAATCAGAGAAAAAACCCACCCACTTCAATCGTCTCGTAAGGTAACAACCTATGAGTGCAAGAGAGAACATAACGACGGACATCGTCGAACAATTGAACAACATGAGCGATCCGGCACCGGCGTTGGTGACCAGGGAGTTCTTTGAATTCGAGAAATTGGCGATCACACAGTTCCCCGCGATACTTGTCGTGTCAGGCAACGAGGAGAGGGTGGACATCAGCATGTCAGAGAGACAGGGGACCATGGACATAGAATTGAGATGCTTCGTCAGGGGATCTGAACTGGACACGGCCAGGAACCAACTGATAGAGAACATTGAACAGACGCTGGAGGCCAGCAGGAGCAGGAACACAACGATCCAAGACACTGCCACGCACTACGTACAATCATCAATCAACAACATAGAGATAATTGAGAGACAACAACCATTGGCGCAGTTCAACGCGACGCTGTCAGTTACCTATGCTTACAAGAGAGGTAATCCATAATGTCAATACAGATGTATGATAAGGAAGGGAATTCAATAATAGTCGACAACCCACAGGTTCAAGACCATTTGAGATCAGGCTGGAAATTTAAAAAACCTGCTGTGACTACAAAGCCACAGAAAGAGATCCAAATCAAACCAAGACAAAGGCAGATGCGAATTACGAAAGCAGACGCTGAAGTCATTAACAACAAAAAAGAGGAGGAATAGGCAATGGCTACTAACACGGCAATCTATTCAGGAACACAAGGAGTCGCTAAATTTGACGTTGGCGGTTCAATAACAAATGTTGCTTCTATCATTTCTTTTTCTGTGTCACAGACGGGTGACGCGATTGAGACTTCAGCAATGGGATCAACATCAAGAACTTATCTACCAGGGTTGACAAACTTCACTGGTTCAATGAGTCTATACTTCAGAGATGACGATGCGGCACAATCGGCATTGTTCGCGGGCGCGGGAGCGGCGGCGGCATCCATCGAGTTATTCCCAAGTGGAGCAACTACGGGTGTCAAACTATCTGGAGAAGTAATCATCACTTCGCACGAGATTGCGGCGGGGAATGATGGGGCAGTTACGGCAGAAGTATCTTTCCAAGGTACAGGCGCTTTAACAAAAACCGACCTTTAATAAAATGAGGGTTATCTTTAAGTCATTATTACTCACCAAGGCTCTGACCAAAGGCGTTGAAGGCCAAATTCAGAAGACCAGTGAGGAAGTGCTTAAAGAGGTCAAACGTAGATCACCAGTGCGTTCAGGCCAGTTCAAGAGGAGTTGGCGTATGAGTGGTAGTGGTACAAAACGTACTATTAGTAATCCACAGTCATACGGACACGCACTTGAACATGGCAAGAGCAGACAGGCCCCGAGTGGTATCGTTGGACCAACAATAAGAAAAATAGCAAAATAGAGGAGATATAAAATGAGTATAATGGACAACATAGGAAAACACTATCAATCAAGTATTGCTGGTGAAATGAAGAAGATACACGTGGAGGAATGGGGCACTGACATTTATTGCAGAACCACATATCCACTCAAAGACGAGGCCAAGGTGATGGAACTGCAAGCCGCAGGGAAAACTATCGAGGCGGTCGTTGAAAGTATAATTGTTAAGTCTAGAGACAAAGACGGCAAACGATTATTCCATGACGCGGACAGGATTAAATTGATGAACGAAGCGGATCCACTTGTAGTGGTGAAGGTTGGTACAGCAATTAACAATGCGAAAATTTCTGGAGATCAGGAAACAATCGCAAAGGAGTAAAATCCAATGTCGAGCTACGGTTTGTAATGGTGCTGGCCGACAGATTGAAGAAGTCTGTCGAAGAGATATTACAGATGACGACATTGGAGATAGAACTGTGGTCCGGGTATTTTTTGTTTGAACACAATGAGAGTAAAACAACAATGGGAAAACAACCGGCACCAACGCCAACAAGGAGACGTAGATAATGGCCGATGCAAAACAAAAATTAGTAATAGACGTAGTTGCTAAGAACACTGCGGCTCTGGGTGGGGTCGCCGCTGGACTGAATGGCATAAAGGCATCAGCACTCGGCGCCGGAACGGCCATGAGGATGTTGGGACCATTACTTGCCGTCATAGTGACAGGCAAGGTCATCAAGGACATCATTACAACCAATTCGAGATTTGAAGACCTAAGGACAACCTTAAGCACGGTCGAGGGATCAGCACAGGCCGGTGCGGCGGCATTTGACAGGATTAGTAAATTTGCGACCAAGACACAGTTCGGCGTCGAGGACCTTACAACAACATTCATTAAACTATCAACATCTGGTATAGAGCCAACAGACAAATTATTAACAACATTCTCCAATGCGGCGGCCGTGACCACCGATCAGGTTGGTACATTGAGCGCACTAACAGATGTATACACAAGGTCATTGGCGTCAGGTCAGGTTGAACTGCAAGAGTTTGACAAATTACAAGACAGGGGTCTTCCTGTGTATGACATCCTAAAACAGAAACTGGGTGTAACGAGAAATGAATTAGGCAAGTTCAGTAAAGAGACCGGAAACACGGAATTGATATTACGAACGCTATCGGAGACCATTGAAGAACGTTATGGTAACGCCACGGCGAACCTACTACAGAACACATCAACAAAATTCAGTAACCTAGGCATCGCACTCAAGAATGTTGCGGACAGGATGGGAAATGAATTCAGTCCATCATTCAAAGACGGATTGGATCAAGTTACGGAGTTCGTGGAAGTCAACGAGGAACTGATGGCGGGACTGGGCCAGTTCATTGGTAGCACGATCGGATTGGTTGTCAAGGGCATGGGTCAAGTGATCAAAATATTCTTCAAAGCGGTTGGTCAGGTCAGCGACATGTACAATGCCTTTCAGGAGTTCTTCCTGAACAATGAATTAAACGGCGGCATACAAAACGCAATCAACCTGTTCATGGAGTTTGGCGGGAAGGTGCTAGGCATAGTGATCGAATCATTAAGAAAAGTATCTAGATTCCTACGAATGGTCATTGATGGAATAAAGGGCGTAGGTTCGGCACTAGGGAAACTAATATTTCAAGAGAAAGAACAGATCAAGCTTGACGACCAACGTATAGAAAATTTAAAATTATTCCACGAGGGCTACCAGACGGTTACAGAGGACATCAAGGCCAACAACAAAGCAATGAGTGAAGGTGTGGTCGTGTCCAAGACAATGGCGATGAAACAGGCGGAGATGAATCAAGTCTTCAAGAAGACAGAGGTAAGTGTATCAAAATACGAGACAGAGTTGAATAAATTGCTAGAAGGATACACCCTCAACAACATCGCGATCGGCACCTTGATCGGTTCAATGACTGCATTCGCCAATACTACTGAATCGGCATTAACTGATGTCATACTAAAGGGCAAATCTTTGAAAGAGGCATTGGGTGAGATAGGCCAGGCAATACTACGTGAATTGATAGGTGGCATAATAAGATTGGTTGTTGTAAAACCAATACTAGACCAAATAGCAAAAATATTCAAAATAGATATGGTCAATGGTGTGTTGGCGCAGGCGAACGCACAGGCCAAACTGAACACAGAATTAAAAAGAACCATAGGATTTAAACTGTTGTTGATGCTACTTGGCGGCGGTGCGGATGGTGGTGCAATGGGTTATGGAAACAAGAAAGGCAATGCCAATGGAGGCAAGATAGGATTTGGTGGTGCCAGGGCAGGTGGCGGTTCGGTCGGTAGCGGTGCTTACTTGGTCGGCGAGAGGGGACCAGAATTGTTCATACCCAACTCAGCGGGCACGGTGGTATCCAACGAGACCATGGGCGGTAGGATGGGAGACACCACAGTCAACTTCAACATCAGCACGGTAGACGCCGCGGGATTCGACTCTTTGTTGACCAGCAGGCGAGCTCTAATAACTAATTTAATAAATGATGCCATGAACAGGCAAGGAAGGAGATTTGCGTAATGTCAGGAACATTCCCAACAACAAATTTTAAGTCAATCAATTGGCAGAGCAACAACAACATCATATCAAGTCAAACTCTTACAAATAAAGTTTTCACCAAGGACCTAGGTGGCCACTTTTTCAGTTTCACTCTGCAGAGTGTACCTTTACAACGAAGTGAATTTGGATCTATAAACGCATTCATCACAACACAACGTGGCAGTTTTGACACGTTCACTGTGGTGCCACCTGTGATAGGCAGTTCAAATGGCACATTCGTCAACGATAACACTAAATTGCCATTAACTGGAACTAGTAACATAGGTAACAGTTCTGTTAGTGTTTCACCAACTGGTTCTGGTACTTTGAAAGCGGGTGATATAATAAAATTTTCAAACCATGCCAAAGTCTATATGTTGACGGCCGACGTCACTCTATCTAACGGTGTTGGCAACACGTTGAATTTTTTCCCAAATCTAATAGAACAGGTGACAAATGCACATACCATTTTAACTGATGATGTACCAATAACTGTTAGATTTGTCAATGACTCACAAGAATTTAGACTAGGTGTGGATAATTTGTATCAATACGAGTTAGATGTAGCGGAGGCATTCTAGTGACCAGGGATATCGGTTCATCAGCACAAGACGGGTTGTCTGCCAGCACAAGGAGAGTTTTTGATTTGATATCTATCAAATCGCAGGATGGTAACAATTTGTTTGTGATAGGGACAGACAGCACAGTGTCTGAATTGCTATTCACTAATTGCGAGGTAAATCTAACCCATGCGGGCGAAACATTCAACGCAAATCTTGGTTACATCGCACACAGTCCTATCACCGAGAGCAGTAACGCTATCAACGAAAAAGTATCTTTCACAATTGATGGTGTTGATCTATCAAATGCTGAAACAATATTGAATGCCAATTTCATTGGAGCAAACGCCAATATCAAGAAAGTGGTAGTAGGTGCTGATTATTCTTTCACTAGTGATGAAGTGTATGAAGTTTTTGACGGTTTTATTAACTCATTCAATCTCACAGCGGACAAAGAAACTGCCAACCTGAGATTGGAATGCGGAGGCCCTTTTAGTGCATTTGAAAAAAATAGCATCTATGGTTATGCATCTGTTTTAAGTCATCAAGTGGTGTTTAACAACGACAAGGGTTTTGAATTTTCAAACAAGACACTGACCGACCTACAGTGGGGTAAACAATAATGGGTTTTAATCCTTTCAAAGCGGTAAAGAAGTTTGTTGACAAAGCAATTGATGTAGTAACAGACACTGTTAAAACTGTTTTCAGCATTGCAATGAGTCCATTCACTGGTGGATTTGATATACCAGACTTCGATGTTGATACTGGTGCTGATATCGACAACACCACCACGGTGGATTTCACACCAAGTAATAAACCAATACCGGTGTGCTATGGTGAAAAGGTCGAACGTGCAGTGAAAAATATTTTCGTTGACACCGCAGGCGATAAAAATCAATACCTATACATGTGTGGCGTGATAGGGCTGGGCATGACACAAGATTCCGCTAATGGTTCGAGATTGTTTGATCTGATCGTTGATGATTCGGTAGTAGACATAATTGATGCCAGTGGTAGTGGAATAATTTCAGATTATATAGCAGGCGAGAAGGTAGTAAGGTCAGGCCCATCATTAATGAACCTTTATGGGGGAGGATTTCCTTTGTTTGGTGGTAAAGGAGGACATCAGCCACCTAGGTACAAGGTCAAGCACGGCCGATTCAAGGACAGGATAGAGTTCCAATTGTTTGATGGCAGTGATGACCAACCCACATCAGACCTTTTATCGGAAAGTGACAAATGGACATACAATCACCAATTGCGTGGTGTACAATACATCGCCCTTAAATTTACTTGGACCAATGACGAGATATTAGACGACGACGGTGAGAACCTTACCAATCCATTCGGTAGCCTACCAAGGGTGGTGGTCGTTGCCCCTGGCAAGAACGTGCCAAAATTAGTTGAAAGAAAGCAATCAGTTACTGATGGTTATATACACGACACAGACACATCTAGATACAACTATGGTTATATACTAGTGTCATCCCCATCTGATTGGAGCGTGGCGTTCAGTTCTGGCTCTTACAGCCACACAGCGTCCAGGAGGGATGGTTACGGTGTTTCAGGGAATCCAGTTGAAATATTGTTGGATTACATGCTCAACGACCGTTACGGTGCCGGCTTGGCCTTGAGCAAGATAGATCAGGCCAGTTTCGTGAATGCGGCAGTGGCTTGTGAGAGGTACAGGAATGAGACCAGCAACAGTATTTTTTCAACCAACTACCTGAATCAAGTGTACGTGCCAACTGTCTACTACCAGGATAGACCAGACTTCAGGATACAGAGGGTTCTTGGCAAGGACGGGGATCGAGAACAAGAGACCCTGGGTGTTCCAAACAATCCTTACTTCAGACAATTTGTTGTTGACACGGGCACCACACACCTGCAGAACATAAATCGATTCTTATCCAGCATGGGTGGTATCATGCCTTTCGTGAATGGAAAATTTAAATTGATACTTGAAAACGCAGGCACTCCAGATAACAGTTTTGACATACCAAGCGATGCGGATCTCAAAAGCAGTTCAACATTCACTTTCACGGACGACAACATCATTGGTGGTATACAATTCCAAAGCGGTTCGTTAGAAAATTCATTCAATCAATTAAAATTAAATTACACCGACCTAGATAATAGATCGCAAAATAACAGTGTCGTGTGGCCACCAAAAACTGATCAGAATTATGCCGTGTTCAAGAGGCAAGACAATGGCATAGATCTCATTGGCAATGTAACACATTCTGGTATCATGAATGCCGCTCACGCGGCCCACTTCGCAAAGGTATTGGTCCTAAAGAGCAGGAACAAACAAAACATTGTGTTCAACACCACCGAATCTGCCACAAATCTAACACCGGGTGATCTAATCCGTGTGAATTCAAATCTTATCGGTATAGATCACATGTTTAGGATCAACAACTTGACGATGGATCAATATGGTGAGATAGAAATTAATGCCTACAGGCACTACCCAGAGAACTATGATTTCGATGCGGGCACCTTGTTTGATAACGGTCAGTCCTACGTGGAATTCATAAACAACAATCTCAAGAGGCCAAACACGATTAACGCTGTGCCCAACACCATAAAGGCACCCAGCAATTTTACGGCCATAAGGGTGATCGATGAGAACCCAGCAAGCGGGTTCACATCTTCGTTTGCCAATTTTGAAATAAGATGGATAGATGAAAGCGTTAACGCTGGATTAAATTCATATGAACTACAGTATAAGAATCCCCTGACTGATTTTTACCATTCCGCAGGTACAGTAAAATTAACTAGCATTAAATTCAGTTCCATATTGTCCTCCTTTTACGGTGGCACTATTGAGTTTAGGGTCAGGACCATGTCGCCGAATGGTTCTTCCAGCGCCTTCACAACGACTACAGCCAACACCCAAGCACCATTAGGAAACAGGATTGTAGACGGTGTGTTACCAATCAATGCGAATTATTGGGCTGATTTTGCCACGCTCTCGAGTGGTGCTGGTGTTGGGACTGCAAACACTGACGGAACAATAACCGCGGGCGAATCAACGGAGGAATTATAATGCCACTAATCAGAGCATATAGAGACCAAACTGTGAATCCCTTTGGGTATTACAGAACCAGGGAAGGTATATTCCCCAGAGAATTAACTACTTGGGATCATTATGGCAATGCCAATGGCGACTACTTCACTATCGCATCAGTCAACGGTGTCGCTTTGGCCGGTTCTGGAGGAATAGGCAATTCTGGTGTTGCGGTATTTGCTGACGAAAACGCAGGATACTGGCGAATCAATTACACCGATGCTTTGCGTTTGTCTAGCAGGAGTGAATGGACTATTGATTTCTTCGTCAGGATTGACACAGACAGCACCAGCACAACCAATTTCCAAACAGCCAATGAAGGCGTCATCTTCGCATCTGGAGAAGGAGGGTTGCTAACAGATGACGGATCAACACGAACTGTGGACTATGCTGGCACTATCGATGCCAACAGAAAATTTAAATTCTACTACAATGACGGGGCGTCATTGAATTCAATAACTTCAACAGCAACCATAGGTGTTGATGATTGGTTTGATGTCAAAATACTCTACGAAAACAGCGAGATTAAAATTTACATTAATGGAACATTAGACAGCACAACATCAGCATCAGCCGGTGTGACCAACACGTCAAACAACTTCGTGCTTGGTGGCAACAGCACTGGGGATTACCTCGTGAATGCAAAAATAGATTCATTTAGGATCAGGCGAGATGCTTTCTCAACAGCTAATACCTCAACAGGGGTAGCAGTCAAGAAATGGAACAGCATAATTGACACAGTCGAAAGCAGTGGGTGGGATGAAAATGTTTTAATATATCTTTTGTTTGGTGAAGGTGCTGGTAACACACCAAAACCTAGGCAGACCAAATTGATACCACAGACTTGGGACGATTGGCAGTATTGGTTCCAGGTGCCGGAGATCAACATCCATGCCCAGTTGAGTCTAAGTAGACCAACCAACAACAAAGGTTTCTTAAGGACCACAATCCGAACCAACGACAATTTTATTTGTGCCTATGGCGCAGGTGATTTCTTGTTGCAATCCAGTGGTAGTAGCAGTAGTGATCAACAATGGCGTCCGGATTTTGATGCCACTCTTTTAGCCGATTCTAAAGACCACGGTCACGCTATGCATTTCACCCACGGTGATCCTTTGTCACCGCTTGAAACTGAAAAAGGCTACATTGGTCTTATAAACTTTTTTGCACCGACGGTGGGCGTCAGCAATTACACAAGTTGGGGCGGTCTTGCCCTTACCAGTGTATCACAAGACCTGGTCATCCCTGCCAGGGGTTACCTGCCAGTTGAACAACGAACTGAAAGCATTGCCCAGCTGGATACTACTAAAATTGATAGCGTCAGCGCCGGAGCCCGTTTCAACCAAGGAATGAGACCACGTGCATTGAAATCAGCCAGTATAAGATTCGACCAAGCAAAATCAAGGAATGACATCGTGGTAGATGACAACAACGAACAAAGATTCTATCATGGTTTACCTTACTACACTTTAAGGACCACAGACAGTTCTGTGTTTGAAGGCACCGGTTACTCTTACACTGATGTGATTTTGTCTTCCATCAACAACAAGCACGATCACGATTTCCGGTTAGGTAACACCAACACCAAAATCATTAAAAGTATCAGCAGTGGAACAACACCAAGGATAACAACACACGTGGCACACGGTTTAAGCACGGGGGACAAGATCTTGATAAGGCCTGGTTTGAGTGGCAAGTTTAAGAGCTATCCTTTTGATTCAGGCACCACGATCGATCACGCAGATGCAATGCACCTACATGGCCAGGCGTACGTCAGTGTGGTTGACAGCACCAGTTTTGACATCTACTATGACAGTGGTAGGACCAATCAAATCACAATGAGCCAATCAGGCACCTTCTTCAACGTGCCTGGATATATCATAACACCAAACGATACTGGTCAACCATACATCAAAGATCTTGGACACAAGATGGTGAATTGGACCACAGATTTTGGAGATATCTCAAGGATAGAGACTGACACGCCTGTCACACAATACCCAACACCACAGAATCAAGGGCCTTTCTTGTTTGACGCGGACGCAGGTGGCACGTCAATCACCCAGTATGGCACACAGACAACCTACATCAGTTCCCAAACCGTTGATTATTTGAGAAGTGGGGATGGCGCCGGTGTGTTATATGAAGAAATAAAAAGCATTCCAAAAGGTGATGCCAACGATCCTATCGTGATCAAAACAGAGACAACAGGAACCACCGACAGCACAGGGGCAATGATGGCAATGTGTATGGTGGATCTGGATCTGCCTGGTAACGGCACGCTTTCGGTCAGCATTTCAAACATTGACACTGCTGATAGCACGACACCAGAGATAGAATATTATTACACCTTGAATGGTGTGCGTGAGAATGGCACCGGCACTGTGACACAGAACACCGATGTGGATGGGGTTTTCAACATCACCATCACGGGTGAATCAGACATGGAAGCAGATGATTTGAGAAGTGTCCAACTATGCATGGGATTGAAAGACATAGTACACGCCAGTGATAGTGATTTTAGCAGGGCCACTTACTCAATCAGTTTCTTGAACAGCAATACCAACGGAGACCATAGAATCTTCTGGGCGGGAGGGCATCCTCCTGGATATGAGACATTATCAAATGGTCCTAGGTTCAGAAACACGACATCAAAATTCAATGGCGTGATCCGTAGGAGGGGTAGCATCATCTACAAGAGCACGGCAGACACGGCAAATTTCTCGGTTTTTGGTATACCAGACGTGATATTGACCAACACCGGTGATACCTACATCGCACCAAACAGTGTGGCGGATTACACACAGATCGGTTCTTCATCACCACAGGGCAAATTCTATCAATTGGAAAACGTGAGTGAGACAACAACGACGGCCGAGCCAAACAACTCGTCATACACTGACATAGCGCCTTGGACCCCAAACACCAGCATGACTGCCGGACAATATAGGCTATACCAAGGTCTGAGATATGAATGCTTAATCTCACACATTTCAGATGTGATCAATTTCAGCACAGACGCAACCTTACGTGGTTATTGGAAGGTTGTGTAAATAAACAACAACACAAGGAGAACAATATGGCTTGGGCCACAGTAGGAATCGTAACAACAACAAACTTCGACACAAACAGTTCACCAGCGGCGGCCAGGGCAGAACTCAAGACAGCCTTGGAGGAACTGCAGAATGTGATCAATGGTAGGGGCGCAGTGAATGGCGTGGCTTCATTGGATGCTTCATCAAAGATACCATCGGCGCAGATGCCGGACGAGATAAACTCCAGCACATCAACCGATCTAACGTTAGATCCTACCACGGGTGTGGTAGTGATCCAGGACATCATCAAACTGAATCCCATAGCGAGATCAGCCGCATATGCGGTCAGCAACAAGGTGGATGGCATGATGGCCATGATGAGTGACGGTGACTCGACGGTGACCAAACCCGCATACTACTCGGGTGGCGTGTGGAGATACTTCGACGACAACTCTGAAGTACCTAGCAGTTAATCTTCCTTAAGAATTCTTTATGTGATATCTGATCCACCTGCATGTCAATGCGGTGATCTGACACGAACACCAGACCGATGTCACGATGCACCTGTTCTATGTAACGACGTCGCGGAATGCTCTTCTTCTTTGGTTGTCTTGTCCTTCCATACAGGTGATCATAGATGCTGATGTTGTTGCGATCCCAATCACAACCTATCACGTACACATCACGGAGTGCCAATTCACGGGCCAGGCCGACCGCCATGGTTCCCGAGCAGAAGTATTCCTTCGCGGAATGTAACACGCTCCATCCTGGAGATCGCATGGCGGGTCTGGTCCAGCACTGTGTTGATGGCTTGGGCGAGATCCGTTCCATCACGGGCCTGTCATAGGCACACACGTGGTGCACACTCCTGTCCTTCTGAATAAAATTGCAACCTATCTCCAGCTCCTGTGGTGGGATCCAATGCAGGGCCTCGGAGGAGGGACCATTAAACCACACTATGTTCAT
>Ga0075117_1002015_pt1 | contig 11997 bp, 6 predicted proteins | sample AntAceMetag02UKJ_FD_69789 | JGI IMG/M metagenome (GOLD analysis project Ga0075117, IMG submission 69789) | Saline lake microbial communities from Ace Lake, Antarctica - Antarctic Ace Lake Metagenome 02UKJ | ecosystem: Environmental > Aquatic > Non-marine Saline and Alkaline > Saline | place... | reverse complement strand
CATCGTCTTACCCATCAGCCCCAGCGTCTCGCCGGTCAGGGCAACCCATCCGTCATCGATGGAATAGGCGTCCATCTCTTCGGTGATGTCGTCCAGTCGCTTGGTGTCCGGGTCGCTCAGCTTGCCGTCGCGCATCAGCTTCCAACCGAGCTTCCCCTGCTCGACCATCAACTGCCCACGGTCGAGACCCTTGCCGCCGCGCTCATACCACGAGAGGTTGTCGAGGTCATCAGCAGCGATCGCCGCAAACTCAGGGTCGTTGATAGATCGGTAGAGCGCCGGGTTGTGCTCGGCATACTCCGCGTTCCGTGCGTCGAGCGCCGCCGCAATGCTCCGTGCATCACCAGCGTTCTCGCGGATCGAACTCATCGAAAGCCCAGTCTTCAACTGCAACCGCTCGGCCTCAGCAACAGCGTCGTGATCGCCGTCCTTGATCGCCTGACGGATACGCATCATCACTTGCGTGTCGTTCTGGTCCTTCTCCGCCTGCACCTTCGCAGCCCACACCGGGTCGTTGCTGAACGACGGCTGCACGTAGGCATTCGTCATCGGCTGGCGCTCGAACAACTTCACCTCGCTCAACCTGTCAGGCTGCGGGTTCTTCGGTTGCTGCGGGCCTTGGGGGTTCTGCGGCAGTGGAGTCAGATCGGTCATTAGTTCTTACCCTGCTCGAGCGACTTCTTGATGGCCTTCAGGTGAGAGACGAGCTTCTTGTATTCGTCTTCCTTCTTCAGCGTGTCGGATGGCACACCAGGGAACATGCTGCGGACGTGGAGCATGTTGTCAGGGATGTGAGTCGCGCCGACGAACTTTTTGAAGTCAGGGATCGTCACCGTGTCGCCGTCCACGTAGAGAGAAGCCATCGCTTGGATCGGTGCAGGGGTGATGCTCAACGAGATCCGCATGTCAGGGTCGCCAGCGGTCTTCGCGTCGATCGCCTCCAGCGCCTTCAACTCCGGGATCTTGTGCGTCCTCCCCTTCATCACCCAGTCGCGGGCGAACAACAGCGCATACTTCGACTTGGCTTCTGGCGACATGTCATTGAAACCGTCTTGCTTCTTGGCGTAGTGATCGAAGACGTGCTCAGGCATACCCCCGCTCTTGCCGCCATCGATGTCCCCGAGGTCGATAAAGTTGATGTCAATGTCCGCGTACGGAATGCCAATCGACGTATTCGTAGCCTTCGCCGCGTCGTCCGCATCGATGTATTTCATCAGCGGGTAGGGGATCTTGGAACCTTCGATCACGCCGTGACCGTCGAACATCACCGACTTGACCAAGATGTCGTTGACCTGGCCCATCACCTCGGAAGCTGACAGTGCCGGGTCTTGCCGAGTTCGCTCAAGGATCAGCTCCTTCATGCCGCGCACGACCGCCTCGTTGAGCGGGTTCTGAACGCCTTGGCCTCGTGGCAGCCCACCGGGACCGACGACCGCGCGCGCCCAGATGTTCGGCATGAGACTCTGCCTGATCTCCTTGTCGAGACTCTGAACCTTGGCCTCGGGGGTGTCTTCACCGTAGGCCGAGTCAATCAATCCCTTCACGGGCGTGCTGTGCGTCTCCCAGTCAAGGCCGACGACCGAAGCAATCTGAGCATGCCTGAGCTTCGTGGTCTTGGCGTTGAACACTTGGCGCAGTTCAAGCGGCGTCAGGTTTGACAGATGCGCAACAACGCGCTTGGCCTCGCCCTTTTCGAACGCTGGCGTCGGCTGGCCGGTTGCCTTGGCTGCCATCCAGTTGCGCGCGCGCTTCTCAAGACCTGCCGCGATGATCACGTCACGCTCTTCGCCCGACAGCTGCTCGAATGATCCGGCGCTGCCTCTGATGGTTGCGACCGCAATGGAGCGGATCGCATCCTTCTCGACATTCACCGCGTCAATCCTCTGGCGTGCGGCGACTGATGCAGCTTCGGCGCGCTCGGGGCTGATCTTACCCTGGCGAAGCTCTTGGGCGATGCCGCGGAGAACCTGCAAGTCGCCCTTCGTGTCGCCGCTGATGCCCGACACCCGGTCTTGTGCGTATGCGCTGTTCTCGGCAGCCTTCACCGACTTGCTCAGCGCCTTGCGAGACTTGCCCGTGAGGTCGTCGCCGAACTCGTTGAGGTATTGGCGCGCGCCGTTCGGGTCCTCTTCGCCGAGCAAACGGTTGACCGTCTCGGAGTGAAGTCCAGCAGTCGCCGCATCAACCTCGTTCTCGATCTCTTCCGGGCTTCGGCCCTTGAGTTTGCCAACGGCGCGGACCTCATCCTTCATCATGTTCAGCGCGAGCAGATGGTTCAGCTTCGAGCCGAGAGGGTTCGTGTCGCTGGGGTCGTAGCTCTCCTTCGCGTCCTCGCCGAACTGGATGGCGCGCGCCTCGCTCCGGCCAATGTTGTAGGCGCGAACCTGCTTGACCTCGTGAACGCCCATCGAGGCGGACGATGCGCTGATCCGGCTATTCGCCGACTTCAAGAACATGTCCCGCTGAGTCTCGTTGTCCAGGCCAGCCGAGATCCGGTCAGCTTCCTTCTGGATGTTCGCTTGCGCAAGCTCGCGGGGCGACTGGGTGCTGCTGTTGGGCAGGGCATCCGGCCCAATCTTCCCTTCGTAGTCAAGCCTCTGGTCACGCGCATACTCGAACAGGCTGCTGTCGCCGTCCTTTGCGCGAGCAGTGTTCAACTCGTCCTCCATCTCGGTCCCGAAGCGGCGCAGCCCGACACCGATCGAAGTCACCGCGTCGCCCGCTTGCTTGATCTGCTTGCCCGTAAAGTCTTCGCCCGACTGGACGCGACCTGTCTGGACCTCTAGCGAACCGCCCACTTGGCGAGTCTGTGAAGGGATTCTGATTGGCATCTGCTACCTCTGTCTCCGGTAAACGTCATCTGCAAGCTGTCGCGAAACGATCCCTGCGCTCCCCAGTAGCGTTGTGCCAGCCTGTAAGCCAGGGTTGATCGATGAGGCCGACCTGTCCATGTTCCTCGCTGAGACGCCCGCCAGGAGCGCCTCGTTGCGCAAGCTCGCGCCCCTCAGCCTACGGTCAGCCGCGCCGCGCGCCGCGTTGCTGTCAATCGTAAGCTCGTCCATACGCTGAACCAGAAGCTGGCTGACCTCGATCTCCGCCGCGCTGCCAGTCCCGACGCGACCGCCGCGAGCAGCCGTAGACGTTCGGGTGCGTGATCGATCTTGGCGACCCTGTAGCTGAATCTTGCCCTTCTCGACCTGAGCCGAGCGCATGATCTCTTGAGCGTCGAACTCAGCCTGCCGGGCGTTCTGGTTCGCGATGTTCTGCTGGTGACGAAGCGAGTCGGCCTGCATCCGGGCTTGCTCTTTGCCCGTCTTCGCTCCGTAGTAAGCGCCGATGCCAGACATCAAGGCACCGCCGATCGTCGACCATGTGCCGATCGCCGAAAGCGCCTCGGCACCGGCTAGGCCAGAGTTGGCTGGGGATGGCGCTCTAAGCACCGTGTTCGTCCCGACTGGCTGTGAAAAGTTGCCCATGATTAGTCTCCAATCACTGTCTCGGCAGTGATACTCACGACCGTAGCTGGAAGGGGTTCGTCTTGCACGATCGTGATCTGCCCGCCGCGCTGCCACTCGGGCGGCAACGTGATCTGGATTTCCTTCGTCACCATCTCGTCATTGGCGGCGACCGGCGTCATGTCGGCGTCAGTCGGACCAATGCGAAGGCCAGCCGACCGATAGACGCGCAGCCAGACGCGGCTGACGTTCTTCTCGCGGCCCTGCCCTGCGCCATCCATCTGCTGGATCGCGCCCGGTAGCGTTCGGATCTTGCCCGAGTAACGGAAGCCAACGTGAACGTCCGCCGCTGGTTCGCTCAACGTGATGTTGCCACTGGCTGGCACGAGGTAGGTGTCGGGGAGACGCACACCATCAGCCATAACCGAGAGGGTCTGACCGACGTGGTGCCATAGACGTGTGAGTGTCCTTCGCGCCCATCGCCAGGAAGTGATATTGCTGTTGCGGCTCTCGGACGGAATCGCATCTTGCAACTCGGCCAACACCTTCTGCGACCAAATGAAGGTCGTGACCCGTGCGCGATACTCGATGCCATCCCACGTCAGCACAACATCGTCGCCGATGTCCTCGGGGCTGAACGCCACGTTTGTCGCCGAGAGAGTCACCGTGTCGCCCTTCTGAAGATTGACACCGCCCGTCAAGACCATGTTGATCAAGTAGGTCTGCTTGCGCCCGCCAGATGTCGATGTCGATGCGTCCAGGTGGTTGAGCTTTGCGATCGGGATGTCCTCGTTGAGAACCTCAGACATGCGCTGAATCGTCTTCACGCCATCGCGCACGACGACGATGTAGACCGCGTCAACGTCACCCTCGGGGACGACTGCGATGCTCTTGACCAAGCCGTTGACCTCGTGCAAGTGCCACGCGCCAACCTGCTCCTCGGGCACGTAGGTCAGGCCGAGCAGTTTGCCATTCGATGAGACCGCCCAGACCACCGGGAAAGGCGATTTCTGGTAAGCCATGTCGACAATCGTGTAGGAGTCGAACAGGTGCGCCGCTCGGATCGACAGGTCATTCGTGGCGTAGCCGTTGCGATCCTGCTGGTAACCCATCTCACGGATGTGACCGCCGCGCGCCGCCGGGAAGATCACGACGTTGTTGACCGTCACCGGCTGGACCATCGAGCAACCGATCGTGCTCTGCTGCCTGACACTGATTGACTCCGGTGTGATCGTGTCGCTGTTGTTCGCCGTCACCCGCCACTCACCCGAATCGGTGAAGACCAGCAAGTCTGCCAGCGTGACCAAGTGCCGGATCGTCTGAGCCTTGTTCGCAGCCAACTCGTATTCGATGCGGTCGTCGTCGATGACCGGAAGGTGATACGAGAAGTCAGACGGTGCGCCAGTCCGCGAGCCGAACAGGGTCTGGGGCTGCGCCGATGTGCCGGCGAAGAACCGACGTTGCTCAAGGAAGCCCACCGCGCGCGGCGAGAAGGCCGAACCCGAGATAGTTGCGTCTACAAACGGCGGCGTGCGGTCGAGGTTGGCACCGATGTTGTTGTCGACAAACGTTAGGTCTTCAGTCTCGCCGATGAACCCGTAAAGGCCGGTCTCGTCCTGCTTGTAGACCCTGTATTGGACCGCTTCGAAGATGCTTCCCCAGTAGATCGTGTTGGAAGCGCCTTCGACGAACAGGACGTTGTCGGCCTCACCGACAGCAGAGGCCTCCGATTCCAGGCCGTTCTTGTCGACCGCAGAGACCTTGTAACGCTGGGTGGTGCTGCCCTCCAGCGACGAGTAGTAGACGCTGAACGGGGAGAGGCTGGAACCCGACCATGTGTACAGGAACCCATCCAGACGGCGGAGGGTGAACCTCTTGTTGTTAGCCGTCGGAAAGTTGTCTTCGACGATGTAATAGCCCTCGGGAACGATGAACGAACCAACGCCGAGACCAACGTAGACGACATCGTTTTTGGCGAACTGGTGTTCGACCTGCGTGATCATGATCGGGACAATCGACGCGTTCTGAGGGCCACCGCTGATGGTCGGCCCGTTCGTCGATCCCTCGACCAGGATGCGGCGACCACGGTCTTCGTTGACCGCCGAGATCACAGGAGTCGGCAAAGTCGCTGCAAAAGCACGCTCGTCGAGGACCCACTTTGTCGCACTGAACCGCTGCAACTCATGCGGTCGGTGCTGGTCGTTCGTCAGCGTCAGAACGTCGTTGCTCTGGACGTAGTGAAGGTCCATGACCTGCGTGGCCAAGTAGGGCGTCGGTACCGTCAACACACCGTCACCGGTCTGGAGATACGCGCGCGTGACATCGACGTTCGTGCCCGTCGCGTGATCTTCAACGACGTAGTAGACGCCAGGGCTGACGCCGGTCTCCAGCGGCCAGTAGACCAACTCGCCCCTCTCGTAGTAGCGCACGACGCCGAACGTGCCCGGTGAGCCGACACCCGACAACGTGACGATGACCGGGTTCGCCAGACTGGTCACCAGCTGGAACGAATCGGCCGTAATGTTCCAAATGTAGTAAGTCTTGGTGGTGCTGAGTTCGACGGGAAGTTGGGCACCGGGCGTGCCCGTGAACCTGACCGCAACGTTGCCCTGGCCGAAGAATGGGTGAGCCGTGTAGTCAAGCCGGTTGTTGCCCACGTTCCAAAGCTGGCCAGCGGTCGTGCCGTCGAGGCTTTGCGGGGTGACGTGCCCAGGCGGTAGCTGGCCGTCAGCGATGAAGCGCAGGTAGCCGACGTTGGCCGCTGAGATCGCTTGCGCCACGTAGCTGCCACCAGACAGAACTTCGAGCGAGATCGTCTGAGCGTCGACCAAGATCACCTTGTAGGTCTCGGCCCTGGTGATACCGGTCGGCATCGTGCCCGTCGACATGAACCGACCGAGTTGGTTGCTCACCAAACCGTGGTGGGCTGCGAACGTGATGGTGTTCGCTGTCGCGTCGACCTGGTCAGCCTGTTCGCCGACATCATTGACGATGCCCCAGAGCAGCGTTCCGCCATTGGTGTGCATCCGCAGGTAGCCCTTGCCGCCAACAGTCCCGTTCTTCTCGCCGACCTCAACAACAAGGCTCTGCTCGTCGCTGTAGACGAACGGGATCAAGGCCACGTCGCCGTTGGCCTGGTCGAACGTCTTGTTGACATAGCCGAAGCCAGGGCGGAAGAACGCCGGGCCTTGTGGCTTCGTGATGAAGTTGACCTGCTCGGCCACCGCGTTCGCGTAAATGCGCGAGTCGAGGCGACCGAACATCTCGGGGCTGATGATGCCCCCGACGAACGAGAACTGGTTGGTGCGGATGCTTGTCATCGACTATCGGTCTCGCAGGTTGGCCGGGATGTATTCGCCTTGGATGTCGTGGCGGTCGCGTCGCTGTTCACTGTCGTGACTCTTCGCCAGTCCGCCCCAGAAGCGCGCGGCCTGCGAAAGCTGCATCGCCTTCTGCGAACCCTTATCGCCCTTGATGATCGGACCAGCCGCCAGCGACGCCAGCTCGTAGCTCGCCGCACGCTTGAACAGCGCAGAGAACTTGCGAGTGTCGGTGGTGTGCGCGTTCACGACAGCCTCAGCCGCGTCGATGTTGCACAGCAGCACGCGCTTGCCGTTGCCATCGATCGATGTGTCGAACGGGACGCCGATCTTGACGCCCCCGTTGCCGATCATGTCGTCCGTTGCACCAGCCGGAAGGATGAACGGCGTGCCTGCAACGTTCTCCGGGTAGTCGTAGGCATAGTTCCAGTCAGTCCGGTCGTTCGTCGCCCGCTGCACCAACGTGACCCGCTTCTTGGCGAAGTCCCAGAGGTGTTCTTCGAGCATCGTCGCGATGGCCAACGGGTAGAACTGAGCGCATATCTTGGCCTGCACGGTGTCGTCAGGCGGGTCGATGCTTGTGATCCCAGCCTTCTCGCCGATGTGCGCCATCGCAGCGTTGCAGATCTCGATCTCGGCGGTGCCGGTGTGACGTGCGTCAAGCCACTCGTCGAACACTTCTTCGCCCATAGCATCAAGTGAGCTTCCGGGTAAGTGAACAGTGTCCGTATCGTATGGGTTCGCAGCATTCTTTGAGTCGAAGTCGCTGCTAGCACTCGGTGGCACGCGCGCGTAGAGGTCGCTGCCGTGGACTTCCTTCACAGCGGCTTCGACGAGAGCGGCGTAGGTGCCGAAGTCGCGTCGCGGCACGGCGTGAACGAACACCAGCTTCTCAGGAGCGTGATCAATCAGGCCCCGATCGAAGATCGCCTTGCGGACGGCGTCCTTGAACTTGCGGATGTTGATGTTGTAGCGGTTGGCTAACTTCTCGTGAGACTGGTCCTCCTCGCCTTGGTTCATCCAAGCCAGTTCGATCACCGACTGCACGGACTCTTCTTTGTCAGCGATCACGATGGCATCGAGAACGTCGAGCAGGCGCGCGAAACAACCGTTCTGGTCGGCGGGGTCCCAACTAAGCTGCTGCTTCGGGTCAGACCATCCGAACCCTGGGATGTCAGGGACACCTACAGCACTACCCTGAAAGTAGTAGCCGGGGACCAGCTCCTTGTGGCCGAGCGATGTGCCGCCGAACGCGCAGTTGACCACGTAGATCGGCTCGCCGAAGTGATGCTGCATGTTGACCGCGATCGTCGCGACCGCAGACACACCGTTAGAGTGACCCAGCGCAGGCCCTGAGTGCGGCTGATACTTCTCGGGCAAGCTGTGCTGGTTCGGGTAGCTGAAGCCAGGAGGATGCGGGTTCCTCTTGCCCTCATGCAAGCAGCGGTCTGTGTAGACCGTCGAGCTACTGCCGGGCCAGTAAAGGTCCATGTCCAGCGTGCCTGTCGGGTCCGTCAGCGCGACCACAGTGCCGTCAGGGAAGTCGAGCAGCTCGATCGTGTCCGCATCGACCCACTTGACGTAGAACGTGCCCTGAGCGAATAACTGGCTCGGCATGTTCGACGACGCAGCGCCGATGAACTTGACCGGCTCGTTCGGGTTGAGGCCGTGCGCCGTCGCAAACGACAGCTGGTTGGATGACTTCGAGGCGACCGCCAAGCTCGGCGGCTGATATGCGGGGCCGTCGTAGGTCTCGCTGAAGAACACCGTGCCGCCTGCTGCCGCAGTCACGTAGTAGGTGCGACCCTGCACGAGCTTGTTCGGCAACCACTCGCCAGGCGAGTAGAACTTGATCACCTCGCCAAGCTGCGCGTTGGTCGTGGCCCCGACGCCGTAGTCGCCGTTGGAGTTCGCAGACACCGCAGACGATGCCATGGTTCCGACCTTGGTCGTGCCAGCGCCTTGCCCTCGGCCCTCCAGTGGTGACCACGGCAGGAACTTGGCCCATTTTCGGAACGGTACCGGCTTTCCATCAACCGGCGGCGGCTCAATGACGATCTCGTCACCAGGTAACGGCGTGTTCGGCCACTCGGTCTTCTGAAAGACGAACGACTGAGACTGAATGTCCGTCGAGATGGAGTTCCAGCTTTGCCAGCCGACATGGGTGAGCATCACCGTGGCCCCCACGTTGGCTCCAGAGACACAACGTGCTTGCAAGCCGGTGAACGTCCCTGCGAACGATTCGCGGCGCTGTATGTCCACAGAGAAGGCGTCTTGGCCATCTGTGTCGCATGTCAGCAGTTCGCCTCCCGGTCGCTTCGAGATGTAGAAGCTGGTGGGGTCCTCGATGCGCTCAAGGATCACGTTGATCGATGCGCTGTGCGTGTAGGTGATGACCGCCCCGCCGCGCGACTCCGACAGCTGCAGCTTGCGAGTTTGGCCAGCAACGTGCCGGACGTAGTAGGTGCGTCCGAGAGTCAACTCGGGTGGCATCGTGCCGCCCCAGACCACAACCTTTTCGTCGTGGCCCATCTCGTGGTCAAAGAACGACGAAGTGAAGTCAGTCGCACCGCTGTCGGTCTTGAATACGATCGTGCGGCCAACCGCTGGTTCCTCCGCTGACGATTTGGTCGAGCAGTAGTAGACCGTGTCGAAGTCCACGCCTTCAGGCAGGATCGTGTCGACCAACATGGAGACAGCACCGGGTGACAAGAACGTGCCAGCCAATGCCAGAGCCTTGGTCGACGAAACGTAGATGCCATCGGCGACAGTCTTGCCAATCCAGTAGCGGGTTCCGTCAGTCAGACCCGCGCCCGATCCGGTGAACGTCACGGTGTCGCCAACCTGCTGCGGCGGGACGACAGCGGTCGTGATCTTGGTCGAACCGTCAGCAACGCCGACGATCGAGGTCTTGCGGAACGACAGCATGTTGCCCTCGCGGATCGGAAGGCTCGGCGAAGTGATTCGGACAGGCGGGCGAACCGTGGCTGTCGATCCTTGCATCAACGTGCGGACCTTCGCTGTCTTGTAGACCGCAGTAGTCCCTGAGTCGACAAGACCACCGAAGCGCGTGCGCAACAGCATCGGTCCAGCCTTCGAGTGCGCGTATGCCAAGCCGCCATAGAAGCCGACGTTGTCGCCCAGCTTGATCGGGTAGGTTATCGTTTCGCCTTTCTCCGGTCGCGGCAGGAACGGCGGGTGAACGCTGACCACGAGCTTGCCGTCAGACAAGTCGCCGGGTGCGCCCATCGCTGCGGTGTGTTCCGTCTGAGTGCGCTGGCGGATGACCGTGCCAAGCTCCGCCCTGTAGACCATCAGCTGCAACTGCTGGCGGATGATCTCGTCGCCGTTGCCTGTCTCGTCGACCAATCCAGTCGCGTCAGTGACCGTGATCACAAGGGGCGTGACGGATGCGATGATCTTGGTCTGATTGTTGGTGCCGCTCGATGTAACGTACCCAGAGGTCAGGATCGTCTGGCCAGCAACGAACCCGTCATCGGTGAAGTCTCCCGATGCTCTCGTGAACGTCTTGGCCGCAGCGACCACGTCGATCTGCACCGCTGCCGAGATGGGCACCGTCACCGTTACAGCCGCAGTAGTGGTGTCGTTGATGATCTCAGGCCAAGGCTTGACCGTGAACGTCGTAGCGGATGGCGTCGTCGCGATCTGGTAGACGCGCTCGACTGACAGCGGAGTCGTCGGCTCATCGCCGTTCGACCGGAAGTTGATCAGCGCCCCGTCAAGGTCGGTGTTGCTCGTCGATCCGTCGACAACGCTCGATGACGTGAACGTGTCGCCGGAGACATCGGTGATCGGGTAGCGGAACGTCGCCGCCTGCGTCATGTGGTTCGTCTTGAACCGTGACGGCGTGGGGTCGCTGACGAGATCCAAGACCGCGCGCCCTGGGAAGTCTGTCGCTGCCACGTCGGACGTGCGGAAATACGCGCTCGGGTTGTAGAACGTCAGGAAGCGAATCGACTCGACCGCAACGCCAGCCAGGTTCGACACCTGATACTGGCCGTTGACGACCGTACCAAGCTGGTCAACAGTCGGGCCACCAGGGAACACGCCCGGCACGGTGAACAGCTCGTTGTAGCTGCCCTGTCCGTATGGAGGGACGAAGCCGCTGACTGCCTTGGCTGACCTGATCGCAAGGTAGGGGTGCTTATCCTCCCAGCTCTTTAGATCGCCAAGAGGGGTCGCAATGCTCTGTCCCATCTCCAACACCACGCGCCGCTTTGGTAGTACAGTCGTTGTCACTTCGTCATCTCCAATATGAAAAACGCGCCGCAACGGACGAATCCGAAACGGCGCGAACCCTCGTCTCTAACCTGCCGGAACAGTGCTCGCGTTAGCCAGCAGGAACTTCGAGCGGCTCTCCAACGGCGACCTTCGCCGCTTTGCTTGTGCCGGGCGGGTTCTTTAGCGTCAGCTTCTCAAAACTCGCCTCTTCAGCCAGAAGCTGATCGTCGTCCTCCGAGCAGTCGACAATGGCCTTGCAAGGACCGCCCGCATACTGGAACCGCTCGCCCTTCTTGCGAAGGATGTGATCCAAGTAACAGGGGGCAATTGCCCGAACCTTGCGGCTCTTTGGCTTTTCGGCGACTGGGGAAGGCTTCGTTTTTTCGCTCATAACTAGTTCGTCTCGCCTCGGTAGAGGAACGGTGCCGTCGCCATGCCGCCAGTGATTAGCTTGGTGGTTACGCGGCCCGCTGTGAAGTTGCCAGCAGTGACGTAGATGACACTCAGGCCACTACCTGCCGGGATCTTACTGTAGCCGACGAGGCCGTTCACGGTCACGAACGACTCGCCGTCACCGTGACCTTCATCGTAAGCGGCACTCATCGGAGGAAGCCCGATTTGGATGTGCCGGTCGATCTTCAAATCTGCGGCCAGAATAGGGGTCGTCTGGATTAGGTATTTGAGAGAACTACCGCTAACACTCCCGACAAAGGCATCAGCCGGGTTGACGATGCCGAGGGCAATTATGAGGCTTGTTCCGCCTACAAATGCCTCGGTGATCTGAACGTCGAACCGCAGCGCGTTGCCTTGTGCAACGTCCGAAGCGGTTTCGAGGTAGATTAGGTTAGTCGCAGGGATAGCCCCCGAAGCGGTGTGGAGGTCCTGGTTGTCGGAAACCTGTAGGTTGATATCGCTGATCATTGGGGGCCTCCGGGTTAGACTGCGTCGTAGAACGTGTCGATGGAATCGATGCCGTTGAC
>Ga0075117_1002008_pt1 | contig 12041 bp, 10 predicted proteins | sample AntAceMetag02UKJ_FD_69789 | JGI IMG/M metagenome (GOLD analysis project Ga0075117, IMG submission 69789) | Saline lake microbial communities from Ace Lake, Antarctica - Antarctic Ace Lake Metagenome 02UKJ | ecosystem: Environmental > Aquatic > Non-marine Saline and Alkaline > Saline | place... | reverse complement strand
GGTTTTAAAAGTTCACAAATCGTCAACATAATTCCAATTCGTCAACATAAGTGTCAACACTTTCATATATTGCCTAAAATATAGTATTATTTCTTGCTTAGTTGATTTGACTTTCGTCCACTGATTGTTCAACATTAAAAGACGACAACTATGCGCACTACATCAACATTTTCGATTCTATTCTGGATTTACGCCCAACGAGCCGACAAAAACAACAATTCGATTATTTATGCTCGGATTACTTTAAACGGAAAGAAGGTCAATATCAGCCTTAAACAAAAGGTCGATGTGGATTCCTGGGATTCCAAACGCCAAAAGGCTGCGGGAAACAATAAGACTTCAAAAGCTGTAAATTATTATTTGGATGAAGTTAAATCCGAGCTCGTTTTAAGCTACAGGGATTTAAAAGCAGAATTCAAGATACTCTCGGTGGAACTTATAAAAGCGCGGTATCTGGGCGAGGACAAGAGAATACATTCCCTACAAGATATTTTTGACTATCACAATGATAAGCTAGGTGTCAAATTAGCCCCTAAAACCTTATGCCATTATAAGACCAGTCAAAAATATGTTCTGGAATATGTTACCAAAGAATACAAGAAAGATGACATATTTCTTCAAGATCTGGACTATCAATTTGTATTGGGCCTAGAAAGTTTCCTACATTCCTATAAACCTGAACACTATCAAGGAAAAATCGGCAACAACGCCGTAATGAAACATATTCAGCGCCTTAGGAGATTGGTTACACTTGCGTTTCATATGGAATGGATGGAACGTGATCCATTCGTAAAATTTAAGCCTCAATTAGAGAAAAGAGAGCGGGAATTTTTAACCGAAAAGGAGCTTGAACGAATAGAAGAATTTACCACTCCAATAGAAAGACTATCCATGGTAAAGGACCTTTTTATTTTCAGTTGCTACACCGGAATATCCTATGGCGACATCATGACCTTGGATAAAAACTGTGTTACCATGGGAATAGATGACGATATGTGGATAATGGCAAATAGAAATAAAACAGGAACGCCCTTTAAAATACCGATACTTTCTAAAACCAAGGAGCTGATAAGCAAATACAAGAATCATCCTAGAACACAATATAATTCTAAGCTTATGCCTTCTATTTCCAATCAGAAGCTGAACAGCTACCTGAAAGAAATAGCGGATAAATGTGATATTGAGAAAAACTTGACCTTCCATATGGCGAGACATACCTTTGCTACAACCGTTACATTAACAAACGGAGTGCCGATCGAAACAGTCTCAAAACTACTAGGACACACAAAGTTAGCGACGACACAAATTTATGCTAGAGTTGTAGAAAAGAAGATCAGTGAGGATATGAACACGCTAAGACGTAAACTCGATAATAAACAAGCAGTTAAATAGGAAAGCGCTGTTAATTAAAGGGAATTCATAAATGTGCTAGTGTATTTATAAATCCAGAAAATAGTTTTCTAAATTAAAGTCCCGGTATTCCCATCTTTAAATCTTAGTATTTAAAACGATTTGGATTGGACTTTCAAAATCAATTAGAAAATAGGATAGCATCTGAGGCAACCAAGCTAGCAGGTTATAATAAGGCTATAGCCTTTTGTCAGCATGCGCTTACGAGCCTTAAGCAGGAATTTTTTAGCAAAGGTGCTTTGGAATTAAAAGAAGAGATTCGCTTTTTTAAAACCACTAAGCAGCAACCGCAGACAAAGCTTTTTTATTATTGGGAATTACGGGAGTACCAGGCCAATTATCCTTTATCTGGAAATGCACATCAAAAAGAGTACATAAATGTTAAGCTTAGAGATGTGCAGGGTTTTTTGGATAGACAAAAGGGCTTCCGGAAATACCTTAGCCTTGGACACAACCATTTTGACCATCTCTATTTTACCCGAAAAGGAATACCTAGTGCGGACAAATACCAATCCATAGGAACTATTTTGGAATCCGATTTTTATACCAGCCATGATATCCTTTTGAGCCAAATCAGAGCAAATGAGCAACTGGCATCATTCTATACGACGGAACTTAAAGGTCTGAAAAGCAAAAAGTCAAATCAAATCACATCCCTAAAATGGACAGGTTCCAAAGTAGCGTTTGTAGAATTGGTCTATGCCTTATACCATACGGGTGTTTTTCAGCAACAAGAAATTCCGGTAAAAGTTATAGCTAAGGTATTAGCGGAGTGCTTTCAAATACCACCATTTGATATCTATGACACTTTTGGGGATATAAAGCGAAGAAAGAAAGAGCCTTCCGCCTTTCTCAACCAAATGCTTCTATCTTTTAATCAGGCTTTGGAGAACTCCAGTGATATCGATTAACGGTCTAACTCCGTATTTATAAAGAATATGGCCTTGGCGTAGTCCGCATACCAATCAATTTCATGTTCTCCTTCAAAGTCCACATCTAATAGATAGGGCGTATCTCCATTACCGCCCAATCCTTGCATTAGCGCAATATACTTGCCATTAGCGGACGGCGGGATTAAATAATCTTGATAATCCATAAGAAGTAGTGTACTTGGATATTTAGTTTCTGTATTAAAATTTACGACAGGGTCCAACTGTAAAAAACTCTTGAAACTTGTACTATCTGCTGTTGAACCAAACTCGTACGTATTATCTGTAGTGTCATATCCTTCTATGCTTTCGGTTCGGATTCCATTTACGGCACCGTTAAAAATTGTTAGTGCATTATATAATTGTGGCTCCGTATTGACCGCCATACCCACGTTAATTGCACCTGCACTATTAGCGTTCAAGCCTATTTTTTTTGGATGCACCCATCCTTCGTTTATCAAGAATTTTGCCGCATGGTTTAAATCTTTCCATGAATTCGGCTTGTTCAGCAGCATTCCATCTTCATGCCATTGAGGTCCTTTTTCGCCCCCTCCCCTTACATGTGCCGTAACATATATATTTCCCTGATTTACAAAATCTAAAATCGGCTCATGAAACCACGGTGTTTCTGATATTCCATAGGCTCCGTATACAGAAATAATGGCCTTATTCTTTCCTGTTTTTTTGAAATCCTTTTGGCGAACAATGCTAACTGGAACCATTACTCCATCGTGCGATTCTATTTCTACTACCTCACTCACGATATCATTGAACTCGGGATAGCTTTTTCTGATAGGAAAAGACTCTTGAACAAGTATATCGCCGGCTGTTACTTTATAATCCTCATAATTGATAGTCCAGCCATTAAGCTGCACCCATAGGTCATTCAAATAGGGAGACCTATACTTAAAATTAATTTCGCCGGGCACTTTTGGCAATACCACTTTTGTGATCAGATCATCCGAATTTATTTTATAAAGGCTTTCTTCAATTCCATTCTTGCTCACGGTATAATACGTGGCATTGCCCAACACCTTAAAGCTAGATAGTTGTTCTCCCTCGGAGCCCTCAAACAAAATCTTTGGAGCACTGTCAGGGTTTCTTAAATCAAGTTGACAAAGTTGTATGTTACCGCCCTTCAACCGTTTGTAATAAAACAGATGGTTCCTTTCGGTTCCATAATCGTTTAAGACCATATCTTTTTCATCAAATAATTTTTGCCACTTATAGTCTTCATTTCTGAAGGCTTCATAGCTCATATAGTAGCAATCCCAATATTCGTTCGCATTCGCAATGTAGACAAAGACGTAATTATCTTGCTCCGACCTAATTTTAGGTATTATGAAAAACTCTGGGAAAACTGTAACCCCAAAATCCCCATCTTTAAATAAGGATGCAGGGCTATCCGTATCTTGCCCAAGATTATAAACCGCCATAAAACTATCGTTAGTCTTCTTCTCTTCAGAAGTGTTTGGATAGGCTATAAAAAGAATAGACCTACTGTCCTGTGTCCAAACGATACCTCCTACCATATCGGGCTTGGTTTGGGCATTAATTTTAACAACCACTTCTTTTGATGTAGTATCAAAAATTAGAATCGACTTAAAAAAATCAGTTTCTTTTCCCATGGCTATGGCGATATACATGCCGTCATAAGAGGGCTTATAATAGTCTATTATCCAACCCATATCCGAGTAAGCACTTATATCAAATAACTGTTCATCAATTCCATTTATCGTTTTTCTTCTGATTAATGATTGAGCGGAATCTGAGTCTTTTAAATAGTAGGTATATTCTCGTTCATCATACTTAATAGCTGAGATTCCGCTTGCACCATCGTTGCCATAATCTTTAATATGACTCAGATACTTCTTATACGCAGGTTTAGATTCAAAATAATCTTCCGCTATACTGTCCTGTTGATGAAACCATCTCACCATGGATGAATCCTTGAATTTTTCAAGATTTACGTAGTCGTTTACATAGGACATATTAAAGTGCGTCTCCACCTTCTGAATATTCTCAATGGAGGGATATTCAAATTTTCTTTCATCGTCTAAACAGCTCATAAATAGAACTGAAGTAAGAAGTAAAAAAAGTAAGCGCATATCTATAGAGGTATTAGTGATATTTGAAAAATAAATCCAAAAAACTTATTCCTTTTTCAATTTCAATTTTCCTTTTTCATTTTCATTTTCCTTTTCTTGATGGTTCCATCATCTAAACCTCCCTTAATTACCCTTAAATTTTTGATTTCTTTGGATTTCAACCTTAGCTTTAATTTTTCCATGACGTTTTGATTTTAAAATTTATCTAGCCAAATGTATTCCTGCATAACATATAATTTATAAATGAAATACCTCGATTTATAAATTATCACTTTTCAATCGCTTTAGAAACACGGACGGCGTTACACCTATTTTGGCTTTCATACTTCTTGAAAATAATTCCTTTGATTTGAAACCGAATCGCTCAGCTAGTTGAATTACTGATTTCCCAAACGAGAGTTGAGGATTATTTCTTAATTCTTGAAGGGCGTAATCAATCCTTAAGTCCTTAAGGTAGGTCGAAAAATTCTTATGACGGTAATGGTTGATGATTATTGAAAGATAGGTGTCGTTGGTATTTAATTTTTCTGCCAGACCTTTCTGATTTATAGAAACATCCAGAAAACCGTTTTGGCTCTCCCACCTTTTTAAATTTTCACGTATTCTTTTAATGATATCTGGATGTATATCCAATTCAGGCTCTTGCCCTTTAGTTTCAATAGCCACAAATACCTGCATGTTCCTGATTTTTTTGAGTTTTGAACGTTCTCTAAAATAGAAATAGATAAAACCCAAGAGTACAGGAAGTATCAAGCTTACACACCACCATAAAATTGTATTGCTCTTTTGCCACGAAACCAATGTTTGAAACATATCCAACTTCTCATCTTGCTTTCTTGGAATATCAAAGTCTTTAAATGTAATAGCTTTTATGGTTGTTGCGATTTCTGAATTCAAACTGTCGTAATAAACCCATCTTTTCAAATATTCATCGCTCTTGCTAGTATCATGCAATGTTAAGAAATGATAAAGTTCCTTGGTATTATCGATAAGAGGGAAATTAATTTCTCCGAGGGTTTTATGCATTTTTTCAAAGTGCATCAGCTTCTTTTCAGGCTGTCCTATTTTGCCTTCGATCATACCCAAATAGAATAACAGATCAGCTTTACCCTCAAGAGACATGGTATCATAGTACTTTAAAATGGAATCCCTTGCCTTTAAATAATTTCCATCATAGTAATTTACCTGTGCTTCCATCACTCTAAACTCCTTGTAAGAATCCATATCGTTATGCCGTAAGGCCCAGGTCAAGGCTTTTTTGGTATATGACCTAGCGGAATCTATCATTTTGAGTTGAAGGTAGCCTAATGCCATATTATCCAAACTGATTAAATAGGTTTCATAATAATGAGGGATTTTATTGGCATGGGTTTTTAGATAGTCAAAGGACTCCAATTGCAAGGCAAGCGCTTCATGGTCTTCCCCATACTCGCTTTTAATGGAGGCTATGGCGTTTAGGGCATCTACCAATAATTCATGGTATTTTTCTGATCGGGCTATGCCGTAAGCTTCTATAAACTTTTCTATTGCCAAATGAGGTTGGTTGGTATTGTAATAAAAAACACCCAAAAGATATATAGCATCTCCCTCCCGATTTTTATCGTCGGAAGATTCAGCTAAAAATATAGCTTTGGTCAATAGTTCAATGGTATTATCTTTCTCTGTATGCCATGCCATTCGTTGATACGCCCAAATCAACTGAACGGTATCATTCTTCACTTCGGCGTATTGCTCAATAACCTGATACAGTCCCGTCAAAAATTCTTGATTCTCAGCATCCTCAAATCCGTTCTCCAAACTTTTCAAGGAATCCAATGACAACTGCCGCCATTCGGACATCTTTACGTCAAGCGCATTTTGTCCAAATGAATGGAAACAAAACAGCATACCTACAACCAAAAAAATCATTCTAATTTTTACCATGTCCTAATTTTTAGTTGGCCCACAAATCTTTGAAACCATATCCGATGCGCTGTATAAGGCTCACATCTTCCAATACAATTTCAGCACTTCCAAACATTTCCTGTCGAAAATCTATAGTTTTACCGTAGGTAGAAACCAAGTCTTTAAAAACCACTTTTACACTTAAAAGCCTCACACCGTCTTCCATGGGCGTTTCTGAATATGAGGCTACCCTACCTTTTAGTTGCCCCCATTCCCTACTCGGGAAATTCTCTAAATTAACATGAACACGCATACCCTCCTTGAGCCTTCCGGAATTCCAAATTGGAAGTTGACATTCTGCAATGATATCCCCATAATCTAAAGGCATTATGGTCATAATATGCTCTTGTGTTCTAACATACTGGTTAACGGCCAAGGGTTTGATCAAACTTATTGTACCATCCATGGGACTTTTGATGATATGCTTCCGTTCCCAATTTTCAACGGTTTCCAATAGTTCCTGCCTTTGCATGTGCAACAGACTCTTTTGCATGGGCAGGTCATATATTTTAGCATTTGAGGCGTTAGAAGCAATTTTTTTAAAATTTAGGTTTTCAATAGCGGCCGCTTCCGATTCACTTCTTACTTGCTCTTGTGCTGTTTTAATAGTGTTCAAGTGCTGTAATTGTTTATCAAATTCACCTTGCGAAATAACCCCTTTAGTTAGTAATGTTTCGTTTCTTAGGATACTGGCATGGGCTAGTTTCAAACGATTCTCTTCTGTCCGTTCTTTTCGTTTGAGGGTATTCAATAATTGATTCGATTTCAAGTATTTCAAACTGTCGCTTGTGTGCGCAACAAAATAAGTATCGAACTGTATGCCGCGTACGTACTGCATATAGTCTTGCAAAAAGGCACTATATTGTCGTTGTAGTTCCAAACCCAAAGAAAGCTTTTTAGGATAATAGGTATCCAACAGCCCGAATTCTAGGAACGAAATATCGTCTTTATCCAATTTATCATGTAAATATTTAATATCAGCAAAAGCCGCATCAGCCTGTAAAACGGCAAGTATATCATATTCTCTTACCTGTTGATTTTGGATGGCATCTACAAGTGCATATTGACCTGATTGCTTTACAATCAAATGGATCGGGGGATTTGAGGAGTACATCTTTATGGGACCGGTCAATAAATCGGCATAGGATACAAATGATGATAAAAAAACTAAGACCAGTAATAGTAGGGCCGACCAAGAAGCACCTTTCCTCCATACGGACTTTTCCGCAATGAATTCCAGCCTTGGTATTTGGCGTTTCCAATGTGCGCTATCCTTCCACATAATGCAATTGGTTATGAATTAATTGATGGTATACACCCCTTTGTTTCACTAATTCTTCATGATTTCCCTGTTCCACAAAAGTCCCGTCTTGCATTACTACTATCCGATCGGCATCTTTAATGGTTGAAAGCCTGTGCGCAATAATGACGATGGTTTTTCCTTGGCATACACTTAGAAAATTGTGTATGAGATTTTTTTCATTTTGTGTATCCAAGGCACTAGTGGGTTCATCAAGAAAATAATAATCGGCGTCCTTGTATAATGCACGGGCTAAAAGAATTCGTTGTTTTTCTCCACCGCTAATTTGTACACCGTTCGCTCCGACCTTGGTTTGATCGCCATAGGGCAAGGCAGCAATAAAATCCTCCAATAGCGCCACTTTGATTGCCTTCGCAAAACGTTGTGGATGGAAGGGTTCTTCAGATCGACCCTCTGTAATATTGTTCTTAATAGTATCCGCGAATAGATTTCCCTCTTGTAAAACGACACCACAAGCATAACGCCAAGCGTCCATAGAGAAATCCGTCAAACTATTTTCGCCAATAAAAACTGAGCCGTTCGTGGGTTTCAAAAACCCCAATAGAAGCTTAAATAAAGTTGTTTTTCCTGAACCACTTTCACCTACAATTGCGGTTACCTTTCCTTTAGGAATAATCAGGTTGATATTTTTAAGACCAAATGTACTATCGTCACTTCCGTAGCGAAGTCCTATATCATTTAGGACTATAGATTCCTGAACGATATCCTCCCTTTTTGATTCATTGGTTTCGATACGTTCATTCTGGATTTCTTGAAGCCTATTAAATGCCAGACGCACCCGTTGGAAATCCAAAATAAACTGGGTCAAGTTTTCCAAGGGAACGTTCATTTGTGCGATAATAAAGAGAATGGCCAACAAGGTTCCCAAGGTCATTCCTCCCACCATTACCATTTTGGCCGCAAGAAAAATAAGAAGCAGGTTTTTGAACTGATGGATTACTTTTGAAATGGTGACTTGATATTGATTAAGCTTTAAAAGTTGTCCATTCAGAAAATAGTGTTTACGCTGTGCTGTCTGCCAATTTCCCAAACGTCTTCCAAAAGAACTATTGACCTTTACATCTTCAATATGCCTCAATAATTGAAGTAGGTTTGATTTTACCTTTGCATTTGTTGTAAAGTAAGCTCGGTCTAAAGCAGCTCGTTTTTTCATAAAAAAAAGAAACCAACTTAAATACAGTAGTGTTCCTGCGACGTATACGAATAGGAGCATAGGACTAAAGAAGCCGAGAATCAGCGCAAAAAGTACTAAACTGAACATGTCGAAAATTACACCTAATGCGCCGTCACTTACAAATTCTTCCAAAACTTCATTGTCCTCAATTCGCTGAAGTAAGTCGCCCTCGGAACGAACAATAAAATACCCCATGGGCAAGCTTACTAAATGAATCAAAAAATCATTTACCAATTGCATGTTGATGTTGGCCGATATCTGTAACAAATGCCAGTTCCTTACCAGATGTAGAAATGCTTGTAGGCCAACAAGTATCAATTGTGCTACTAAAATGATTACAATAAAATCATAGCGTTGGTAACTTATTCCATAATCGACCAAGCTCTGTGTTAAAAATGGAAGTATTAATTGTACGACCGATACCAATAACAAAGCAATAAGGACTTGCCTAATATTTTTTGGAAATTGCTTTAGGAGTCCAAAAATGTTAACACTAGCTTTTGAAGTCGTCGCATATTCAATTTTCCCGAAAGTTGAATTAGGTTCTAAAAAAGCGACGACGCCCTCTATCCCATTCGACAGCCAACCTGTAAGAAAATTTTTGAGATTTAGTCTGAGATTACCCTGTGCCGGATCAGAAACATAGACCCAGTCTTTGGTAATTCTGTAAACGACTACAAAATGTTCCTGTTGCCAATGAATAATACATGGTGTCGTAAAAGTCGATTGTAAGTCCTTCCAATCTATTTGCGCACAAAAACTATCTAAGCCAATAGTATTTGCCGCATGGGAAAGGCCGGCCAGAGAGATTCCTTCAGTATTTAAATTTGACAAATGTCTTATGTGATGCAAAGGCACTTCCCTGCCATGAAATTGAGCAATGGCTTTAAGACAAGATGGTCCGCAGTCCATCCCATCGAATTGTGCAACATGCTGAAAATCATATTTTAACATTTGGAAAGTTTGATTCCTTTCAAAGTATCCCTTATCCTACAGTTTCCACCAAAATATGGTCTACAGGTTCAATTATTCCGTTTAAGTGTTCATATTCAATGATTTAAATAGTAAAAAATTACTCTTTTTGATACTTTTCTAGTTTCATTTTTGTTAATTAAAAGTTAAATTACTTCCCCTGTTGTTCCCCCCTAGGGAGTTTTTTCCAAAACCCTTTTTAACCTTTGGCCCGAAAGTCAAATCAATGTAAGGGGTCATCGACATTAAAAAATATAACCGTCTTCGGCCCCTTTTTAAACAAAAAAATTATGCCAGCAAAAATTGCAACTTCCGAGGACCTTATGGACCTCAAACTGGAGCTCTTGGACGAGATCCGAAAACTATTGACCGCCAAGTCGGTCGGGGCGCCCAAACGCTTCCTTAAATCCAACGATGTCATGGAGATGCTCAAAATCAGTCCGGGCACCTTACAGAACCTGCGCATCAACGGTACCCTTCCCTACTCCAAGGTCGGCGGGGTAATCCTTTACGATTGGGAACAGATACAGCAGGTGATTTCCGAGAACCGCGTGGGCAGAACATTTTCATGATGGGAAACGTAAACTACATCATACACCTGAATAATGTTTTTGAGCAGTTCAGGAAGGACACAAGACTGAATTCGACACATATCGCGCTGTACATGGGACTTTTCCAACTGTGGAACCTCTACAAGTTCCGGGAGCGTTTTTTTGTGGACCGGGAGGAACTTATGCGGTATTCCAAGATAGGTTCCAAGAATACCTATCATAAATGCATCAAAGAGCTTAATCATTGGAAATATGTCCATTACATGCCCAGCTACAACCCTTTTAAGGGTAGCGAGGTCATCATGCCCAAATTTTGTACCGGCTCCGTAACGGCTCCAAACCGGCAGGATACGGTTAGCGTAAAAGCTCGGGGATCTAAAGTTAAACTTAAAAAAACAAAAATAAACTTATTAAAGGGGGGGGCGCTCCCCACAAAAAATGACATATTTATTTTTTTTACAATGAAAAAATGGCCGACTGCAGAAGGCGAGAAATTCTTTCTCTACTACCAGGGCGTTGGTTGGGCGATGCGCAACGATACGCCCATACGGGACTGGAAGGCCTTGGCCGAAAAATGGATGATCCGTGTAAAAGAAGACAAACAGAAAGAGGAGCTGTCCCAGAAATGGGACAACCTATCCACCCCTAAAGACACCAACTATGGCGAACCCCTCTAAACTGAAGGTCGGCCAACAGGAATTCGTGGTCGGCACGTTCCAGAACAACCAAATGCTCTATGAGTTTCCAATGGTACTTCGTTTTTTGGAATATCAGGGAAAAACGCTCTTCGGGCAAAAGTTCCGGCTAGATGAAGCCGATCACAGGCTCATCTACAAACTAACGAACTACTTCATCGGCGATACCGAAATCTGCAATGCATTGGGACTGGACCTCAAAAAAGGCATTTTACTTAGTGGCCCATCCGGCTGCGGCAAGACTGCATTGATGAAATTGATGCGCTACCTCGTGCCACACAAACCAAGGTACGATGTTATTCCCTGCCGGAACATTGTTTTTGGTTTCAATCAATTAGGGCATAAGGTCATCGAGGATTACGGCAACGAAAAACGCTACTGTTTTGACGATTTGGGCGTGGAACCCATGGGTCATCATTTTAATATGGAATCCAACGTCATGGGAGAGCTTCTGGTCTCCCGTTACGAACTCTTTACCTCCACAGGCCTACTGACGCACGTTACCACCAATCTTACCGCATCGGTGCTTGAAAAACGATACGGCGACCGAGTGCGCAGCCGCATGCGTGAACTGTTTAATCTGGTTGCGTTTGATGAGAGAGCCGGGGATAAGAGGTAGTAATACTATCGATGAGTCCCATCGTACCAACCGTTGGCGATAGTGGTACGGGAAGAGAAAAGTGCTTCCAGACCGGCATCCTCAAAGGAAAGCAGTTCCTTAAAGGTATGGTCGCTCCCCTTGAACAGACCATATACGTATTTACGGTATTACGGGAAATGCTCAGAGCGGTGCCTATGCTACGGTTGCTATGACCGTCAAGGTGCAAGGTGACAATCTGTTTTAGGTCCATTGGATCAAGTGTGTTGGCCATATAGTGCTTTTATGTTAGCGCGATAAGGTAATTACTTGATCTCTCAAAGTGACTAGTGGTTCATG
>Ga0075117_1002004_pt1 | contig 12053 bp, 10 predicted proteins | sample AntAceMetag02UKJ_FD_69789 | JGI IMG/M metagenome (GOLD analysis project Ga0075117, IMG submission 69789) | Saline lake microbial communities from Ace Lake, Antarctica - Antarctic Ace Lake Metagenome 02UKJ | ecosystem: Environmental > Aquatic > Non-marine Saline and Alkaline > Saline | place... | reverse complement strand
TCGTCGTTTGCAGATTGTCGTTGACCTCAACGCCCGGTCGATCGTACTTCACGTTGACCGCTTCCAGATTCAATCCGTCAACGTTGGGAGTTCGCCCGACCGCCACCAGCAATTGATCGACGACCGTTTCGGTGGCAACGCCGTTCTGCGTGACCGACACGCAGATTCTTCCATCACCTGTCGGCTTAACAGCCATGTCGGCACTGTTCAGCATCAGTTGAATGCCGTCGCGTTGAAATTCTTCCTGCACAACCGCCGCGGCGTCAGCGTCTTCGCGACTCAGGATGTGGTCCCCTCGTTCAAACAAAAAGACTTCGCTGCCGAAGCGAGCGAATGATTGAGCCATCTCGCAGCCAATCGGGCCGCTGCCGATGATGCCGAATCGCTGAGGCAGTACCGTGAGAGAAAACAGGTTCTCGTTGGTCAGGTACTTGACCGAATCCAGCCCACGAATCGGCGGAGCGGAAGCTCGGGCACCTGTCGCGATCACCGCCTTTTTGAATTTCAACTCGCTGAGAGATCCATCCTTCCGCGTGACCGTGACCGTATTGTCGTTGACAAACGATCCCTGTCCAAAGAACACGTCAATCCCCAGATCCGTGAAACGTTTTGCCGAATCGTTAGCGCTGATCTTGGTTCGCAGACCCCGCATACGCTCCATCGCTTTTCCAAAGTCAAACGGTGCGTTATTCGAAACGTTCACCCCGAACGGTTCGGCGTCCCGAACCGTGGCCGCCACGCGAGCCGCTCGAATGACACCCTTGGATGGCACACAACCGACATTCAGACAGTCGCCTCCCATCAGTTCTCGTTCAATCAACGCCACTCGAGCACCCAACCCCGCCGCGCCAGCGGCCGTGACGAGGCCCGCGGTACCGGCACCGATCACAACGAGATGATAGGGCTTGCTCGGCGTTGGGTTCTGCCAGTCGGGCGGATGAACGTTCGCTTCCAGTTGCTGATTGTGTTCGTCGTGAGGTGTTAGCTGAACGAGTTCATGTGCCATGAATATGTTTTTCTTTCATGAGGAATCGCACAGCCAGTGGAAACAGGCCGAGCAAAACGAAGGCGACGACGATTTGCGTCATCTGGCCAGGAGTAAACACGGCTCCGATCCCTTTGTCGGCGAGTGTCTGCAGATTCGGTACACTTGATCCGGCGTAAATGTAAACGGCCGTGCCGGCCAGCATTCCCAACTGGCTTACCCACCAGAACGTCCGCACGCGAATCGGCGTTAATCCCATGACGGCGTTGATCACAAAGAACGGGACAGCCGGAATCAGGCGAAGCGTGAACAGAAAGAACGGACCTTCTTTTTGGAGCGACGCATTAAAGTTTGCCAAACGGTCTCCAAAGCGGTTTTGAATCGCGTCTCGAAACAGAAACCTGCTCAACAGAAACGCCATCGTTGCGCCGGCCGTTGAAGCAAAACTGACAAGCACGAATCCTCGCGCCAGACCAAAGTACCAGCCGAAAACCAATGTCAGGACTGCCGCGCCGGGCAAGGACAATCCCGCCACCAGGACGTAGATCAAAAAGGCGGCTCCATACACCATCCACGGTTGTGACTGCTGCAGACTGCGCAGCTCAGATTCCTGTCGTGCGAGGTTCTGCAGCGACAAGGCATCCCCGAACTGGGTATAAGCGATGCCGATCACAGCGGCCACCAACCCCAGAACCAACAGTTTCTTTCCGTTACCGGAAGGCTTGGATTCCGTTTCGGCTGTCTGTGTTTCCATGATACTGTTTCTCGATGAATGTCGCCGGTGAAGGACCGAACGGTCAATTATTATTGTCGTCGTGACGCAGAGCGGCCAAAGAATGCACCCCTTCAGCATGTTCACAATCGCGGACTGGACTAGAGACGAGACCTGCTGAGAATCCTTACCGCAGAACTTGCAGAATGGCCGAATCGTAAACCGGACGGTCTTTTTCCGCCGATACGCACTTTCTCGAAAATGCCGTGTAAGGGTAAGCAAGTGACGTTGTCTTTTACGTGTTTGGCCATGAACGGCGGGTGGCACTCCAGCGCGAGGTCGCCGAATTCGGGGCCGATTGTTGGATGTTCGCCAAAGTTCTGACGACTTCGGCTATCGCAAAATTGTGACTTAGTGCTGCGGTATGAGTTAACGCATCATTCGCAATCTCTTCATCAAGGCAGATCGGCTTAAACATGACTTCAACAGCACACACTTTGGAACGCCCGATCCAGCCACCTTCGGATGACGCCGTCAAGCATCGCTACTCAGCCGCCGCAGAACAGCAAGAACCGGCGCTGTGTTGCCCTGTTGACTACGACGCAACGCTGCTTGAAAACCTACCGCCGGAAATCATCGAAAAGGACTACGGCTGCGGAGATCCATTCGCCTTCGTTCGCGAAGGAGATGTTGTGGTCGACCTAGGTTCCGGTGGCGGAAAGCTGTGTGACATGACGTCGCAATTGGTCGGGCCGAATGGCCGCGTTATCGGCGTGGATTGTAATCAGGTGATGCTGCAACTGGCTCGGAAGTACAAAGACGAAATGGCGGACAAGCTGGGCGATGCGAACGTCGACTTTCGTTATGGCCGCATTCAGGACCTGGCTTTGGAACTGGATGTGTTTCATCAGCAATTGGGAGCCCTGTCAGTCACCGGCCACGAACAGTCCATCGAGATTCTGAATCTGATGCGGGAACCTTACGCCGAGATGGTCATAGCCGTTGAATCGATCGAAGATGTGTCACTGGAAGACGCGACAGCGTTTGATTGCCGACGCAATGTCTCCCGACACCCGCGCGAGACCAAGGGCCTTGAGTACCACGGAACGCGCGTGAGTGATCAGAGCGCCTGCGATTCTGGTTCTGCGTGCTGCTGATCCGGCAGTTGCTGCTGGTTGAAACGGGGAACAATGTGGCCACTGTCTGCACGTTCGCACAGCAACACGCCAGTTGTTAGCGGGATCACGAACCGGCACGGTCAGGTGTCCTGACTGGCGCACTTTTGCGCGTTTCCAACTCGGCAAGCCACGGCGACAACGACACAGAGAAAAACTTCGTCGCATTGTCGTAAGGCGCAATTCCGCTCTGCGTCAGTGATGCACGACCCGCATCCATTGGAATTGGCATCGGGCGAAATGCCACAAACTGTTTGAAGGAACGGAACAATGAAAACAGCAGAAACTTCCCCGACCGGTTACGGCTTAATCACGTTTCTGGCTTTGATTGTCACGCTTGGCATCAGTGGCTGTTCGCAAACATCTCGATGGCTGGCTCGTAACAGCGCAGATCATTCGGCGACAGTTGCCGCCACGCCAGAAGATAAAGACGAATCCGCTTTCGCGACATTTGATTCACCGGACACACCAACGCTGCATTATGGTTCTGCATCCACAGGGTTTGTCGCAGTCTCCGATCACAGCGTTGCAAACGGCGTCGTCGGTCCATTGGTTCCACCCGCTGCACCGCCGGTGCCGTCATTGTCGAGTGATTTCCAATTCACGAAATTCTCCACTCCGCGCCAGAGCCTGATTGCGCTGGGGCCTGCCGATAGCCTGCACGACGAGATCAACAACGCGTCCGGAGTTGTCGTTGTCGATTTCTATGCGGACTGGTGCGGACCGTGCCGCCGTCAGGGAGCAATTCTGCACGACATGGAATCGCAGGCAGGTTTAAGTAACGCGACGATCATCAAGGTGAACATCGACGAGCATCGTGAGCTGGCACGCAAATACAATGTGTCCAGCCTGCCGACACTGATCGCAGTGAAGGACGGCGATGTCCTGCGTCGTCAGGTCGGACTTGCCAGCGAATCGATAATTGCGTCGATGCTGCGGCTTTGAATCAGCGATGATCGCGTTTGTTCGACATTCATCACGCCACTCCGCGAGGATGCAATGCCATGGACCACCAGGCTCCAACGGAACACCACACAGACGCCTCAGGCCACGTGTTGTCGCACGACAATGCAACCGACTCGCCTGCCGCGTTTGTCCCTGCCGTCAGTGAAGCTCTCGCCGATGGCGGTCCACCATCGATTACCTGGCTGCCCTACGACTGGCAGTTGAACGACGAAGCAAACAGGCAACGCCGCTGATGAATCTCGCCGCACTGTTGGACTTTAGCTTGCCGGCAACTATTCGCTCTGAGTCAAGTATTCAAAGCGACCAACGGGAGTGCTTCCGAGCGTTAGCTCGACTTTGGTTCAAGGGCCTTGCCCTTGTAAGGCATCTCACCAACAAAGGCTGAGGCTTTAATACGTAGGCCAACCATACTACGCTTCACTCATGCTCCTAGAACAAGCACCAACGGCTTTTCTCCTAGCCCGAGGGATTCTGAAGACGGAAAGGCGGCTGGATGGCATCGGATGACACGGCAAACGGTGGGGACGCAATCGACCCATCGCGGTGGTTGGATGATTACGGTGACTTTCTGTACCGCTACGCGTGGTCTCGGCTGCGCGATGAAAACGCGGCCGAAGAAGTCGTGCAGAATACCTTTCTGGCGGGCATTCGCTTTCACGAACAATACACCGGACATGGTTCCGAACAGGGCTGGCTGGTCGGGATCCTCAAGCGGAAAATTATCGACTACGTCCGAGTTCAGGCAAAGCACAAGGCAACGTCGTCGTGGCAGGAAGGCTTGGATCCGACGAGCATGATGTTCAAAGCCAACGGCTTTTGGAAAGCGAGTGCGGTTTCGTGGGCACCAGCCGCCGATGCGAACATCGAGATGTCGGAACTGTGGGATGTTGTCCGTCGGTGTCTGGAAACTTTGCCCGTCGGGCAGGCGGATGTGTTTGCTCTGAGTGTCATGGAAGAGATCGAATCTGCCGAAATCTGCCGCCAATTGGAAATCACGCCGTCGAATTTCTGGGTGAGAATGCATCGAGCGCGACTGGGACTGGCAAAATGCGTCGGATCGCGCTGGCACGATGAGAATTCAGACGATTGACGCCGCGAAGCCGTGTTCGAGTCTATTTCAGAACATCGGCACGAATGCAGAAGGATGCACTGTGTTGTGAGGTCACTTACTGACGTGATCAGCAGATTCCTCCATAATTGGACCTGACATGGATGACATTGACGGCATCCGACAAATGCCCCGTAGTAACTTTCCGGAAGGAACCGGAAATGAACCCCAGTCGTTTATGGCTTGTTGCAGCTGCACTGCTGATTTCCATGAGTGCCATCATCGGCTGTGCTCATCACGCTGGCGGCGGAGGTTGCGGCTGTCCGTCACCGGGCGGATATGGAGGAGGATACGGCGGTGGTGGCACGTATGCTCCGCCGGGCAACGGAGGCGGGGTTGCCCCATACCAAGCGCCGCGCGGATCCGGTCTGTTTTGATCATCGCCAATCTTGGTCGTCATTGTTTTGCTGAATTCACTGCTGGTTGACTGACAACCGTTTACCCACCGGTCAGTCAATTTGTCTTCACCGTGGCGGCATTTGTCACGCCAGACGCTGCGCCTGTTGCAACGCAGATGTTAATAATCAAATCGTTCATTTTCGCGTTCGACCTAGCGACATTGTGGATGTTGATTCTGCTGCTGAAATGTGTCGGACGCCCGCCGGAATTGTCGCCTAGTGCCCACTTGTGCTGAAGGAATTTGCCAACAGCGGTTACCTCGATTCCATTGCCGTCTGCCTGACCGTTGCTTCCTTGTACTGCGCCGTGCGAGCCTACTTCCCGAAAGATTACGCAGATACTTCAGCAAGAAGCTTCTCGTCAACATGGTCGCCGAAGACATGGACACTTTTGGCGCCGATCATTCTGTCTTTGGCTGTCGGGGCAAAGATCTATCCGATCGTTCTGGCCCCGCTGCTGTCAAAACCCCGACGCCAATTCGGCGATCAGGCCCCAAGATCGACAACACGGCCACGGGGCTCGCAGCGTTCACTGGACAATGGCAGATGAATGACTTTCTGTTTCTGCTGGTCGTGGAAAACCTGAAGCCGGTCGCGCAGGTCGCGAAAGACGAAACACGGACGCAACAGCCTACTCGCAAGGCGACATGGTTTGTCGTGACATCAGAACAAGGGCGGCAGCCGTTCGTCACGACGATTGCAGCTTACATTTAGTTGCAACCTCGTCGAATTCCATTCTTGGCCGCCCGTCTGCTGACCGGCGCCGTGTTTTTCCTGTTGGCGTTGTGGTTTGCGGTTCAGGGAATGCAGTCCACTGATCCAAGTCACTGGCTGCGAATGGTCTTCCTGACGATCGCCTAGTCCTGGCTGTTGCAGCCGACTCAGAATCCCTGGTACTGGACTTGGGCACTGCCGTTTCTTCCGTTCGCTAGATCACGAGCGTGGCTGGCCGTATCCGGATTGGTTCTACTGTACGACACCAGATTCTGGTTCGGCTATCACATGGCATCAACTCCCGTGCTGGGAACGCCTTACACCGGAATCAAATTCTTCGACTGTGTTGTGACGTGGATCGAATTCTTTCCTTGGATGCTGTGGCTGATTTGGGGCGGTCAGAGAGAGAAACAATTGTAAGGAGTGAGTTAACATGCACGATGGCGTTCTTCGGTGCGGTCGCGCGGTCGCTTCGTCTCGTCATGCTGCGAAGCAGAACCCTTGTTCTCCAACAATCAGATCAGCCCGGACCTCGGCAGAGTGTGCACTGGAACTTGATATACTCATGGAGAATTCGAGTTAAACTAACCAAATACCATCCATGCGGCTTTCAGATATTCTGTTTCTGGATTGTTGCCGCCGATGGGATGACAGGGAGCCGCGCCGGATTTGGCGATGATCTGCATGTCGCGAGCGGCGTGACGTGCGCCCTTGCCATCGCGGGCGGGGGACGTTTCTTCGCCGGATTGACGCGCGGCCGTACACAGTAAGCTCATGAATTCGGAATCCGGCAACAAGCCTGCACACGTGCAGCTCAGCAGCAAGCCGCCGGGCTTGACCAGTCGCATGGCCAAGCGATTCATGTCGAAGTGTTTGCGCGTGCCTTCTTCGATTTCCATCCGCGTGCGAATGAGTTTCGGCGGGTCGAGCACCACGACGTCGAACTGTTTGTTGGCGGCCACCATGTCGCGCATGTAGTTGAACGCGTCGGACTGCACAAAGCGGGCGCGCACCTGATTCAGGTTGGCGTTTTCTTTGGCGACCTTCAGCGGTTCTTCGTCTAGGTCCACGCCGATAGCTTCTTGGGCGTTGCCAAGCTTCATGGCCTGCACGGCGAAGCCGCCCGTGTAGCAACACAGGTCCAGCACACTTTTGCCTCCGCAGAATTCCGCCAGCTTGCGTCGGTTTTCGCGCTGGTCGCAGAAGAATCCCGTTTTGTGTCCGCCGGCGAACTTCACCTTGAAACGTGTGCCATATTCTTGAACAACGACTTCGGGTGGACAGCCTTCCGACATGATTGTCGGTGGGTCGAAACCTTCCTGCGCCTTAAACAGGGGACTTGTTTGCACGATGGTGTGCTGCGTTCCCAGTTGCGCCGCCAGTCGCTGCAGAATCGCGGTGCCGCGGCGGTACATGCCCAGACTGAAGGCTTCGGCCGACAACACGTCGCCGAAGCGGTCGATCATCAGACCAGGCAGTTCGTCCGCTTCTGCGTGGACGACGCGGTACGTGTCTGTGAAGTCGTCCAGCTTCAGCACATCGCGGCGGAGGCGAACCGCCGGTGCCAGCTTTCGGTCCCAGAGTTCGTCCGTCGGCAGTTCCGGTTCGCGCCACAACATGCGCAGTGCCATTTCACTGCGCGAATTGTACAGGCCGTAACCCAGCAGCTGTTTCGTTTTCGAATACACGGCCACTAGGTCACCGGGCTTCGCGCCTTCAACAGAATCGATCATTTTACGAAACACGGCAGCGTGCGAAATTCGATTCTTGACCACCACAATCGGAATGGGGGCCGTCGGATCGGGAGACAGTTGTTCGATCTGACTCAGCGAAGGCGGCGCCGAATCGGATTCCTGTGGACGCCTGTCATCAGGATTCGAAGGGGAAAAGTGTCTGGAGCGTGGCCGGTTCATATGTGGGATGCAGTGTAAGAGCTACGAAGTTCGAGTGTTTTCAGTTGGCTGCCGCACCGAAGGACGCCACATCGCTGGGCATCGTGCATTTGCGGTCGAAGTGAGTGTACCCGCCATCGACGAACATGATCTGTCCGGTGGTGTGACTGGATCGCGGTGATGCCAAGAACACCGCCATGTCGGCCAGTTCTTCGATGGTGGTGAAGCGTTGACCCAGCGGAATCAGGCGTTCGATTTCTGTTCGAGCGGCCACGGGATCGGGCATTGCCGCCAAGCACTTTTCATAAAGCGGCGTCCAAGTTTCGGCGGGCAACACACAGTTAACGCGCACACCGTACGGAGCCAGTTCCACCGCCCATTCGCGCGTGAGCCCGTTGATGCCACCTTTGGAAGCCGCGTAGCCCGACGTTCCGCCCTGACCGGTTTCGCAAACTTTGGAACCAATGTTGATGATGCAGCCCTTCGACTGCTTCAGCGCATCGAGTGCATAATGTGCCATCGCGTAATAGTGAATCAGATTCTTCTGCAACGATGCCACGAAGGCTGCGGGCCCGGCGTCTAGGCCCGCGCCGTCGTTGACACCCGCGTTGTTCACCAGAATGTCAATTCGACCGAAGCGTTCCAGCGTCTGTTCGACTGCGTAGCGGCAGGCGTCGGTGTCTGTCAAATCGCCTTGCACAAACAGGCAATCTTTGCCCAGTGCGGCGTATTCTGCTTCCAGCGCGCGGCCTTCGGCGTCGCTGCGATTGACGTTGACCACTTTGACGCCTTCAGCGATCAGCGATCGCACGATTCCTAGGCCGATGCCTTTGGAACCGCCCGTCACGACCGCGACTTTGTCTTGAAGTTGAAGATCCATAGAACTGCTTTGATGCTTAATATCAACGGAAACACATAGGCCGACGGACCACCCTAGCGAGCCCGAACGTTTGGATACGTAGCTTGTGTACGATACGATCAGATACAATTATCGTCTTCCTTCTAACGCGAATGCCATCATATGAGACCCCTGCATGCTGTGTGCATCCTTGCGGCGTTGATTCCTGAGATTTCCGCCGATGGTGACGAATCGCAGCGGCTTCCAGAATGGATCTGGGCGGCCGCTGCCGACACTCAGCGTGAAGTTACTCTGAGTCGCAGCTTTTCGTGTGAGCAATCCATCACGGAAGCACGCTTGCAGGTCGCGTCAGAATTCGCCGCCTGTTCTGTGACGTTAAATGGAAGGCCGGTCGTAACTTTGGACGACTACGGACCCTTGCTGAATCTGGACGTTGCTCAGTATTTGAGACTGGGCAACAACACGATCCAGATTCGTGCGAAGAGCATCGCAGGCCCGGCGGCGATTGCCGTGAGTCTGGAGATCCATGCCGGAGCAAGCGTGAGCCACATCGTCAGCGATACGTCATGGAAGGCACAGCGATCTTTCGCCGTGAGCAGTGGACAGGTCGATTCGAAATTCTGGATTGATCCTCGCCGCGATCGAATCAACGCTTTTGACAACTACGAACAGTGGCGACTCGCCAGCAGTGAAGATACAGCAGACCCGCCGGACATCTTCACGTTGCCCGGATTTCAGGTGGAGTTGTTGCGAAAGGCACAACCGGGCGAAGGATCATGGGTGAGCATGGCGTTTGATCCGCAGGGTCGGTTGACGATTGCTCGCGAAGACAAGGGGCTGCTGCGAATGACGTTCGCAGCCGATGGCAAACCGGCATCCGTCGAAACGATCAACAACGATCTGAAAGAGTGTCGCGGATTGCTGTACGCGTTCGGTGATCTGTATGCCAACGCAAACAATTCGAAGGGACTGTATCGGTTGCGTGATTCCAACGGCGATCAGCAGTTCGACGACGTGCAGTTGCTGCGAGAATTTCTTGGCGGCGTGGGTCACGGCCGAAACGATCTGGCGTTGGGCCCCGACGGGATGATCTACAGTATTCATGGCGATTCGGTTCAACTGCCGCAGGCCAACATTCGCGATCTGACGTCACCGTTTCGTGACGGGCAATTAGAGCAGTCTCAGTCGCAGGGACACCTTGTTCGCACAGATCGCGACGGCCAGAACTGGGATCTGGTCACCACCGGATTACGCAATCCGTTTGGAATCGATTTCAATCAGCACGGAGAACTTTTCACCTACGATGCCGATGCGGAATTTGACATGGGAGCACCGTGGTATCGTCCGACGCGGTTGAATCAGCTGACATCGGGAGCCGATTTCGGCTGGCGGGGTCTCACAAAGCAGTGGCCGCCTTATGAGCTGGACCATGCCGACAACGCTCTGCCAACGGCCACGATTGGCAAGGGTTCTCCGACTGCGGTGAAGTTCGGGACCGGCAGCAAATTTCCGCAACCGTGGCGGAACGCACTGTTCCTTCTCGACTGGACCTACGGACGAATTGTCGCCTGCCATCTGTTCCCGCGCGGGGCGGGTTATGTGTGCCGCAGTGAGACATTCGTGAAAGGTCGCCCGTTAAACGTGACCGATCTGGATTTTGGTCCGGACGGCGCAATGTACATTGTAACGGGCGGTCGCAAGACCGAATCGTCGCTGTATCGGGTTCGTTGGGTTGGCACGACACCTGAAGATGAACCACCGACTCAACACCAAATCTCGCGGCGAGCGTATTCCACTCAGCAGCGGGAAGTCCGAGGCGAGCTGGAAGATTTGCACGTTCGGGTTGAGACCGACGACATCGTGGATCGTATCTGGCCGCACCTCGCCAGCCCTGATCCTTCCGTACGCGCCGCAGCCTGTGTTGCGATAGAACATCAAGAGCTCCAGCGCTGGCGGGAACGCGCGTTACAGGAGACCAATCCACAGCTCGCCAGCGTCGCACTACTCTCTCTGGCGCGAGGGACCGCTCATCAAGACGCATCGGCGATTGTTGCCGCGCTGAGTCGGCTTCGGGTGCAGGGCTTTTCAGCGTATGTAAAGCTGACCGCGCTGCAGGCGTGGTCGTTGTGCCTTGCGAGTCCCACTGCGTTGGACAGTGAAGTACTGAATAACTCTCACGAGTTGCTTTCCGGATGGTTATCGAAGGAAGCAAACACCGCGCTGTCGGTTGCTCCCACCGGCGCCGGCAGCGTTGTTGGAAAACTGAGTCGCTTGGTCATGACGATCGATGATTCGGTGGCGAATCGTGAGCTTGTCCAACTGATGAAATCGTCGACTCAGCAGGAAGATCGCATGCTGTTTCTGTTCCTGTTGAGACATGCGAAAACCGGCTGGGAGTCTGACGACCGCGAGACGTACTTTCGGATTGTGAATGATCTTCAGACAGGTGTGCTCGGTGGCGACGGCATGCCCGGATTCCTCAACAGCATCCGAGAAGCTGCCGTGGCAAGTCTATCCGATACTGAAACTGATCGCTTGGGGAGTCTGGTCAATTTCGCGGCTGCGGCGACATCCCAGACGGCGACCGTGGTTCGTCCTCACGTGCGAGACTGGGCGATTGACGACATCGGCGAATTGCTGAAATCTCGTGAGCACGAAGCCAATCCAGCCCGTGGTCGTGAATTGTTTGCAGCCGCTTTGTGTAGCCGATGTCATCGAATCGGACATCACGGGGGAATGATTGGTCCCGACTTGACGTCCGTTGGCAGTCGTTTCAATGGGCGCGATTTGTTGGTGTCGATTCTTGATCCGTCGGCTGTTGTCGCGGAAAAGTACCGCAACGTTCAGATCGTGACGACGGACGGAAAGTCGTTTGTGGGCCAGGTACTTTCCAGCGGTGATTATCGTTCAACGGCCTTAAAGATCGCCGTCGATCCGCTCGATGTATCGAGGGTGGTTGAGTTGTCGAAATCGGACGTGGAAGTTCATCAGGAGTCGAAAATATCGCCGATGCCGAAGGGGCTGCTGTCGACACTGGACGCTGATGAAATCGCCGATCTTCTTGCGTACCTCGTCTCGGGAATATGACAACGGCAGCGTCCGCAGCGTTCAATCGATATCCGTCGGCAGCGCTACTTGGTCATCACTGGCCAGATACACCAGCAGGTCGCGTATTTGTTCGTCGGTGAACGTTCGCAGCATGCCTTCGGGCATCATGGAAACGTTGGATTTCACTAGCTCGTCG
>Ga0075117_1002002_pt1 | contig 12068 bp, 18 predicted proteins | sample AntAceMetag02UKJ_FD_69789 | JGI IMG/M metagenome (GOLD analysis project Ga0075117, IMG submission 69789) | Saline lake microbial communities from Ace Lake, Antarctica - Antarctic Ace Lake Metagenome 02UKJ | ecosystem: Environmental > Aquatic > Non-marine Saline and Alkaline > Saline | place... | reverse complement strand
TTCATTTGCAATTGCGACCGTTTCCATGGACGCACTACTGTTCACTAACAATGTTCTTACTGACTCGCGCGCTCGACTTTCCTTTTGAGCAAGAGCCAGCTAGCAATCAAACGCAGCACGTGCAACTGACAACCATGTCTGAAATTGGAAGGTCTGGTGGATACGGTCACGCCGTTGGTGGACATATATCTGAAGACGTCTTGGATTGGCTCAAGCGCTACGCAAAAGATCTGTCTACGGGCCCTAACGTCCATCAGTCAGCCCCATTGCCACCTGAAGTTCTCACAGCGTTACGGTCTACGTGGCACAACATTGCTGGCGAGAAAATCAAACAGTACGTACGCCCAAACGATATCTATGGCTGGGTACGTGAGACCGGGGCGTTCTCAATGATTTGCTTTGGAGACGCCTGTGACCTGAGTATCTATCCAGATCAATGGCTAGATACGGGGTGTCAAACAGTTGAGTTTAGTTGTCATAACCTTGACAGTGCTGAACAACAGCTAACCCTTGTCGCTGGCTTTGCAAAGTTGTGTCAACTTGCCCGAGATGGTGCTTAAAATACCGCCTTCCCTTACTGGGTGGGCGGTTTTATCTATACAGAGGAATTTCCTCCGTAGTTATTTCCTCCGTAATTATTCCCTCCGTGGTTACATGTGCCTAGGCGGAGCTTGGAGAAACAATTGAATGTCGACCTAATGCTGACCTAGGTGGAGCTTTGGCCTAGGTGGAGCTTTGATTCTCCATGGAGATTAGTCCACCGTAGAGACAAGACGCCATTCAAACTTGCTAAGTCTCACTATTTTGCTATACTTGTTTTACTATGTCAGTAAAAATAACGTATTTCGTCCACGGGACTACAACGGACAATGAAGCTCATATCTCATCAGGATGGTATGACGTTGAGCTTTCAGAGCTGGGTATCCAACAATCAAAAGAACTTACCAAACTAACAGAAGACAAACAGTTTGATGTTGTTTTTTGTTCAGACCTGAAGCGAGCTGTAGACTCTGCTGATCTCACTTGGGGAAACAAGTACAAAATCATCCAGGACGAGCGTCTGCGTGAGTGTAACTATGGGGACTTTAACGCCAAGTCTTCAGATGAAGTGGAACCGCTTCAAGAACAATCAATCACTACCCCAATGCCTAATGGTGAAAGTTACGAAATGGTCAAAGACCGTATAGCTAGTTTTCTAGCTGACGTTAAACGTGACCATGAAGGTAAGCACATCGCTATCGTAGGACACAAGGCTCCCCAACTAGCTCTAGACGTTCTTCTTAAAGGCATGACGTGGGAGGAAGCATTTGAAACGGACTGGCGTAAAACTAAGTCTTGGCAACCAGGCTGGAAATACAACTTGGAATAGTACCGGCTGCCCGAAGGCCCGGACTATGTTGACCTAGGCAAGGCCTAGGCGGAGCTTAGTTTATTGACCCGCAAACCACCCTTCTCTTTCTGTCTTTTTTTCCTCACTGTAAGTCTGAACTTGCTTACGTATATTCGGATTCTGTATCAAATTCAATTCTTCCAATTTGATTTGAGCTGATTTTCTTGAGACAAGAAAATGGTCTGACACCATACTCACTTTGTCAGAATCACTTTCGAGCATACCTGTGTTCTCGGTAACATGTTGGAGGACAGCAAGTCTTGGCATCAGCAAAGTAGAAGCATAAGCATTTGCTTGGAATTCACAAAACTTATGGTTGTTTTCAGTTACCTCACCCAACTTACTCAAATACCTATGAAGCGACATGTGACCAACTTCATGTGCTGTTGAAAATCTATTTCTTGTCTCAAAGCCAGAATCTTCTACAACAATCTTATTTTCCTTAAGTAAAGCAAAAGCCATCTGTTCACCTTCTAACTCACCTTTATTGAGATAGACCACACCAGTTTGCCAAAGCACATCGGCAACAAAAGCAGGGTCAATCGGGAAACGACTTTGTCCAACTTTCTGCATAAAAGCGTGCAGATCGCTTTCTGCTTGAGCTACAGCAAATTGTTTCCCAAAGTAGTGCATTTTATTCTTTCTTTTTAGACATCCTAAACATAATTTCAGAAGTCTTTTTTTCACCTAATTGGGAAATCATGTCACTTACAGCGTCGCTCATTTTTGAAGCAATGAACAATTCAGCTTTTTCATCAGACGACAGCTCGTAGAAAGTAGAAATCTTTTCGAGCACATCTTCACTTGGTTCAGAAATACCATTTTCTGCACGTGACAAATACGTATAGTGAATCCCTATGGATTCAGCCGCTTGTCTTACGGACAAGTATTTTTTCCGTCTGTAGTCCTGCAACAAAATTCCTACCTTGGTGTTTTTCATATAAATGAATTGTAGCACGTGTTAGCGCATAATGCACCGTTTGTTAGACACAAATGCACCAGTCGTGTATAATACAAAAAGGAAGGGCGGGATGCTTACGCACCCCGCCCGACCAGATAAAAACACAGACCTTATATCTGTTGGCTACAGCATAACTAAAAGCTAGGCGGACAGCAAGGTCTTATTACTCAATAAGAATATATTTTTATGTACATTCAAATTACTTGCATCAATAAAGACAACGGGAATCACGAGAACCCATATGTCGCCATTAGACACCTTGGCTGGTACAACCCAAGCACTAACGAACGAGGAAAATCTACCCGATTAGATATCTACAACTACATCAAAAAAGGAAATCAGGCTTTTGTTGTAGACCGACAAGACGGTAGCCGTGTATACCTCGAAACTCGCACTTCGAGCAAAGGAACGAAGTATGTACGAACAATTCCGAATGATACTGGTCGCGACAACCTTCTGTCATTACCAGAATGTCCGTAGACGATTGCTGATATAGCGTCACAAAAATACCCAAACTGTGGGTATTTTTTGTGTACTGTATCAATGAGTTACTACAGAACACTTGCAAAAGGTATCGGTATATTTCAAGCAGTAGATGAAGTGTGTCCTGACGGTGACGAGCGTAGAAAACAAATGTGGTTGACCTAGGCAAGGCCTAGGCGGAGCTTTCCAGTATAATAAGAAATAATTATGTCAGAACGTCACTTAACTCGTACAGCCGTGTTTGTAATTCTTGAGAGAGATAATAAAGTATTCTTCCTGCGCCGTGCTAACACAGGCTGGGCAGATGGATTACTTACCATACCCGCAGGTCACGTTGACCAAGGTGACCAAGTTCGTGAGTCAGCTATCAAAGAAACGAAGGAAGAAGCTTGTGTTGATGTTGAAATGGACGATTTAGAATTTGTTCACGTTGATTACTTACGTGATGAATACACCAATTTCTACTTCAAAGCTAAAAAATGGACAGGCGAACCAAAACTTGGCGAACCCGACCTTGCACGTGAGGCAGTCTGGATTGATAAAGACGAACTACCAAATGATGTTACTCCTCAACTACAAAGATTATTTAAACAACTAAAGGAAGGTACTTACTTTTCTGAAATAGAACGAGAAATATGAAAATAAAAAATATAATATTTGATTGGGACGGAACCCTAGGAATGACACTTCACTTATGGCTAGCTGGCTACAGGCAGGCACTCCAAGACCAAGGTCACACCATTCTTGATTTAATCATTGCCAGAGACTTCTTTTATGAACACGATAAGGGTCAGTTGAAATATCCTGATGTTGACTTTGTAAAACTGGTGGATGACACTCGTGCCCACGTGTTCAGCCACTTAGGCGATCTTAAACTTTATGAAAATGCTAAAGAAACTGTGGTGACTTTACACGACCAAGGAATTAATCTTGCCCTCGTCTCCTCTAGTAGCCGACAGCTGGTTGAAAAAGGATTAGCGCTTTATGGCTTGGAGACTTACTTCAAGTCAATCATCTCAGGTGATGATATAACGAAACATAAACCTGACCCCGAAGCTTTTAACCAAACATTCGACAACATCGGAGCTATACCAGAAGAGACTCTAATTATTGGTGATGCGAAGACCGACATAATTGCTGGCAAAAACACCAACACCACGACCTGCCTGTTCACCCCTTCAGACAACGAAATGTTCTATGATTTCGATGTCTTACGAGCTACTGAGCCTGATTTTGAAATCACCTCTCAAAAAGAACTTCTTTCCATCGTAGCTGATGCAAATTCCTCATCTAGTTAATCCCGATTCCTTCTACCCTCTAGTATTCAATACTGTAGTTATGATTCTATTTCACGAGTAATCTGCGTTATAAAGGCTATTACCAAGCCAAGTTTCTGTTTTCGAGTAATGCAAAGTAATCTGACCACTCAAACATAAAGCTTTTTACTGAGTACAATAAATCACCGGCAATGTCCACGTCAAAACAACAAATCACCCAAACGGGTGGGTTTGTGTTTACCCTCCCTTCCCCCTAATCACGCTTAAACGCATCGGTGCAAATCTGTAGGTACTCGGTGTATTTTTCTTGTTGTTCTTCGGGGGACATGCCGGACATGTTTTCTACGGCGTCTTGGTGGTCACTGTCGCCGCCCTCTACTTCCTCCATCACGTGTTCTTGGCAGTTTTTCACTATAGCGGCCGGATCGTCTCCTCTGAACTCTACCTCACAGTTCTCTGGTCCACCGAGGTCACTACAGAATATTTTTTTCATACGTTTATGCTACCACGAATAAAAACGTCGTGGGAAAACTACCTATTGGACGATGAAACCATGTCCGCACTGTACAGCACCATAAAACTTGCTACACTGCCAGCATGACAACTGACGCGCCGAACCCTGACAATCTGGTAACTGAGCCAGAGGCTACGGATACAGAATCAAAAGTTGAAACTACTGAGCCGGCTACGGCTGGGCAGCTTTGGCGTGACCGACTAAATAAAACGGTGGCTGGTTCCAAACCAGCTGGACCAGCTGGCGCACCGGGCGTAGCTGATCTACGTAATAGATTCCAGAAAACTGCCGACGGGAGTACAGCGCGCAAATCCCGTAAAGGCCTACGTCCCGGCTAAATCCCAGACACCGACCCTACTGGCGGTAACACCCTACCAACCGGACTCCTTCCATAAACGTTGGCAACCCACCTGCGGTGACAGCAGCAACCCGGTCAGCGCCAACGGCTGCCTCGGCGCAGGTGATCATCTGCTGAGTGATGGTAAATGCGGTAGCGTCGATACCGAGTGTCTCGAGGAGTTGCTGTTGTCCCGCACTGAGTCTAGACACGTCAACCAGGGCGACTGGTTCGGGTGTGGCTTCTAGCTCGATGGCGGCTGGTTGCGGTGCAGTCGCCGCACAAGCCGACCACAGTCCAGCTCCAGCGGCCTGAGCGTCTGCCTCGGCGACGGAGAGCAGTTCTCGCTTTGCGGTGTTTGGGGGGATGGTCATCGTCGTGGCGTAACCGTCGCGGACCAACTGCTCGTTGAGCAAAGTGCCGTCAACGTAGACGTAGCGTAATAACCGATTGTAACGATCACGGTTTTCAACATCAGCTACTAGCGTGACCACGCCGGTTGCGAGCAGCGCCTGGTTTTTTGCTGTTGCTTGTGCACTGTAGCAAGCTGGCTCCCGGTCGCGATACGGTTCGGGCGTGTCGATGCCGATGTAGCGTACGGTTTCTGTAACACCATCAATCGAGACGCGAATGGTGTCGCCGTCAATCACCGACATGACTGCAACCACTTCAATTTGGACCGACTGTTCGGCCGGAGTCAGCACCGGCTCGACCACCCCACCACCAAACCACTGCGTCCACACCATCATTACAAAGGCTAAAATAATTTCCATAGATATAGCTAGTATAGTACAAAATGCTACACTAGTAACATGTCAGCCTCAACCATTTTAGTAATTGAAGATTCGTCGTACTTAGCCGACTCGCTCATTGATATGCTAGAAATGCATAACTACAACACACTGTATAGCGCGAATGGCACAGACGGTGTGACAATCGCACTTGAGCAACACCCGGACTTAATCTTGCTTGATATCCGCCTCCCTGACATCAACGGCTACGAGGTGTATCGTCAAATCCGCGCAACCGCCTGGGGGACGACCGCCAACATCGTGGTTCTCACCGCTTCAGAATCGATCGAAAACATAGCCAATAACATCGACCTACCTCTGTCAGATGTGATGTTTAAGCCGGACTGGAGTATGCAGCAACTAGCGGACATTATTGCCAAAAAACTAGCGCTACCTGTTACTCCACCGCCTCTAGTGGAATATGAACAGTAAACACGGTCCCTTGACCCTCAATTGAGGTAAAGGTTACTTTTCCACGCAGGACCGACACTGCTTCACGAACAATATACAATCCCAACCCAGTACCATCAGGCACATCGCGTCGAGCATTGGTTGCTCGGAACAGCTTAGAGAAAATATACTCTTGATCAACCTGGGGTATTCCTATACCAGAGTCGGCGACTTCTATTTTGAGTAGACCGTTTACTTCTTGGTATGACAACCGCACACTACCACCTGTTGGTGTGTATTTGATTGCATTACCATACAGATTAGTCATAGCCATCCGCAATAAATTGGGGTCACTCACGATGGTGATGATAGCTGGATCAAAATCTGTCTGCAGTACTAAGTTTTTTTGTTTTATTTTTGCGTCGAGTTCTTCAATCACTGCAGCTAACAGCTGCGGAAGATCGACTGGCTGGTAGTCGGCAGTAAAATTCCCCAACTCAAACCGCGATACGCGCAGAAAATCATCCACTAATACCGACATACGTGCGATACTCTCGAGTAAACGATCCATGTATTTTCGCTGTCGTTGAGTCAATGTTTCGAGGCTGTCCATTTCGAGCAACTCAGCGCTCCATTTCATACCCGCCAGTGGCGTCCGTAACTGGTGAGAAGCTAAAGAGACGAAGTCTGACTTGGCGTCTTCGGCTTTTTTTTGCTTCGTGATATCAACTAGCGTGAGAAGCCCCTGAGGTTCCTGATTGCTCGCAACAAACTGAAAGAGTGAGAGCAAGCCCCACACCTCACGATGATCAGAGCGACGCAATCGCACCAATTCATCACTCACACCAACCCCACTGGTGTATTTTTTGATCAAGGTGTCTTTGTGCTCGACGCTACTTGTTTCGATTATTTCAAATATATTAATGCCAATCACGCGTTTTTGTTGCACGCCAAGCAACCGAGCAGCTGCGGTGTTGGCAGACGTGATGACCCCAACAGTATCAATCATAAAATATGGAATTGGGCTCTTTTGATAGAGTTGCAGATACATAGACGGGTTTACCCCCGGCAAAACGGACACCGTCGATTGGTCCACTAGATGAGCAGTGCTGGAAACGTCATACACGTTTTTGGCAATCAACACGCAACATAAGAAGGCCAACAAGAACAGCAAACCGCTCAGGTTCAGAGCCGAAAAATCATACAAAAAAGCCAGCAGCAGCACACCACTAATTGACGTGACAAATACACCAGCGGTAATTAAAGCAGCGTGCTCCCGTACTTCTTTTGCGTTTACTTCCATACTGTTTATATTTATAGTGTATCACTGAACCGCTCTTTGCTCAGTGATAAAAGCAATCGCTTCAGAGCCAATTTATTCCACTGCAGTCACGGTAGTCGTAGCAGAATCCATCGACGCTGCGGGTTGATCAGACATGTCTATTCCTTCCTCTTGCGCACCCCCCATCCACAGCTGTAGTAGTGGCGATGTCCACTGTCGAGGTAGCCAGTGCTTCGGCTGCCAGATTGGCGGCGGTTTTTAGAGCTGGTGGATCAATCGGACGCACACCGATAAATCCACCGTCGGGAGCGTTGTTGCTGTTTTGTCGAGGAGCAACGATCGTTGGACCATCGACATCCACCATGTTGGCCATCGGTTCAGTTCGGTCGCTAATAGTCTTTGCCACATCTATCTGCCCCGCTTGTGAATCGGTGAACCCAACTGCCGCCGATGCTCCCACCCCAAGTGATAGCAGCACCCCAATCACGACCGCCTGGGTACGGGTGGCTTTCTTTCGAGCTACCTGATCAGCAAATTCTGTCGGCGCTTTTCTGGTGGTAGTTGTTGCTGGCATAGTCGCTACTGTTTCAACCTCCTCAACTGGTTCAGCTTTGGCTGAGTTGGTTTTTTGATCGCTACCTTGCGTTTGACAGGAGTCTGACGAGCCGTTTTTTTAGCTACCTTTTTTGGTGTGGTTGAAGCATGTCCATCGTCCGATGGTTTGGGTACCGCCCGCCGCCTGGTGGGTTGTGTCTCCACTGATTGCACTTGTGATGAGGTGGATACTCGAGGCATATATCAAACTATAGTATAGCATCTGCTACAATGAAGAGTACTTATGGAAAACCTGTTAACAACCAGTGGACTAGTTGGGGGTATCCTCATCATCTACTCAGTGATTATTTTTATTATTGCTCGTATCACGCGTGACAACAGTGTCATGGACATCGCTTATGGGCCAGCGTTTTTCATTGCCTCGGGTGGCGCGCTGTATCTGTCTGGCACGACCGAATTGTTACCAACCGTCGTGGTCGGCTGCATCGCTGCTTGGGCCATACGACTCTCGAGCCGGATTTTCCGCAAAAACCTCGGCAAACCGGAAGATGCCCGTTACGCCAAGTGGCGCCAGGAGTGGACGGCACGTGGTCGCTGGTACTTTCTCATCCGTAGTTACCTACAAGTGAACTTGCTGCAAGTTGCGCTAATTTTGATCATCTCGGCACCAGCTTTGTGGGCAATCTCCTTCCCTACAATGTATAACCCATGGTTTGTACTGATTGGTTTCCTGGTGTTTTGTTTTGGATTGACCTACGAAACTATCGCAGACCTGCAGCTCGATCGCTTTATCGCTGGCAAAATAGCCGGCACCGAGCCAGCTACCCTGATGACGCGCGGGTTGTTTCGTCTGTCGCGGCGGCCAAATTATTTTGGTGAAACGCTCATCTGGTGGGGCCTGACCGTGATGGTGTTGCCACTACCGTTTGGGTACCTCGCAATCATTAGTCCACTAGTAATTACATACATAGTAACCAAAATCACTGGACCGATGCTCGAAACCGCCTTTCTTGAGCGCTATCCAGCTGAGTACCAGCACTACATCCAGACCACCAGCTACTTTATTCCCTGGTTCAAAAAGAATAACCTTGCAAAACAAGGCCAATCCTAGTATATTTTGTCGATTAGTACGTCGCGGTGGACTTGGCCCGATTGCCTCATCGACACGTAATATTAATCTTTAAACCCCACTCACTTGCCAGCACCACAACGACGTTTTCACGGACCAGACACCAGAACCCGCATCAACAAAGCTATTCGGGCGTCCGAACTGCGCGTCGTTGGTCCCGACAACGAAAACCTCGGCACCCTATCACTCACTGAGGCACTAAAAAAAGCCGATGAAATGAAGCTCGACCTGATCGAGATCTCGCCCAAAGCCAAACCACCGGTAGCCAAAATCACCGACTATGGCCAATACCGCTATGACACCAAACGCAAAGCCAGCGTCGCCAAAGCTAAAGCACACGTTACCGAGACCAAAAGCGTCCAAGTCAAAATCGGCACCGGCGAACATGACCAGCAAATGAAGGCACGACGCGCTGCACAATGGCTCGAGGAAGGACACCGCGTCAAAGTCGACCTATTCCTGTGGGGGCGCTACAAATACATGGAAGCTGAGTTCCTCAAAGAACGACTCGATCGGTTCATGAAAATCATCCCCGCTGAGTACAAACTGGCTGACCCGATGAAGAAAAGCCCCAAAGGTTGGACAGCCACCATCGAACGTATCGGCAAGGTAAAAAAGTCAGATAAGCCCAAAATTCTGGAAGAAGTAGCCGAGAAAAAAGCCACCAAGAAAACCAGCAAAACCGACGATGGAACTAGTAAATCTAAGAAAAAATCACTCGATGATTTGCTTGATATTGAAGGAGGACTGATTTAATCAGCCCTGCAGTAGCGAAACGGAGGGGGATCATCTAATTCCACCTCCGTTTCGCTTTACTTCTGGAGCCAAATACGGTATATTTTGCCCACTTTGACGTACTTTCCCCCACGTTTGAAGCTCGATCAAAAAACAAACAATTTATGAAAACAAACAAGTCATTCACCAAACGAATCAAGGTTACCAAGAACGGTAAACTGGTTACTCGGCGACCAGGTCAAAACCACTTCAACGCCCGCCAGACAGGTCGACAGCGACTAGCCCGCAAACGAAGTAACACCATCAGTATGTCAGAAAGACTGGTGCGTCGCTTTTTACCAGGTAACGCTGGCCGAGCCAAGAAAATTGCTGCTGCAGCGGCGGCGGTTGAAGCTAACGTAATTAACTCTTAATCTATGGCACGAGTAAAAGGAGGCCTGATGGCCCAGAAGCGAAAACGAAACATCCTCGATGAAGTAAAGGGGTATCGGTTCGGACGCTCAACCAAAAAAGCCCAAGCGCGCGAAGCAATCTACCACGCCCAAACCTACGCGTTTGCGCACCGTAAAGACAAAAAGAATGACTTCCGACGGCTATGGACAGTGCGAATCAACGCTGCCCTGATGGAACATGGCATCAAGTACAGCCGATTCATCAACCTGCTAAAAGTGCGAGAAATCGCTCTCGATCGAAAGATCATGGCTACCCTAGCAGTAGAGAACCCAGAAGCATTCAGTCGAGTCGTAGCCGAAGCGAGTAAGTAAGCCAAGCAGTAAGAATAAAAAGAACCGACACGTAACGTGTCGGTCTTTTTGTATTCTTACTGATATATCTTCCGCCTATGCTCCACTCGTAGGACCGTAACAATATCCACTTCGATTTCACATATGATTCGGTACGTGCCCACCCTAATACGCTGCTTGCCTGCAAACTGGCCTTCTAAGTTAATTGCAATGTGTGACAGGTCGTCATACTGAGCTAGTTGCTGTAATTTTTTGGCAATCCTGCGGCGAGTCAGCGTGTCGAGTTTATCGGTTTGTTTTTTGGCGAGTTGGGTAAATACAAACGTAAACGCCATACTACAAAATATCTGCAAAGACACTTTCAAACGACACAACTTCTCCTCGTTTTTTCTGCGCGATGGATTCATGCAGCTCAGCGACGGCTCGTTTGTCATGAGACATCAAAACATCTTCATACTCAGCAATGTCTAAAATCACTGAAGTGGCGGCACCACGCTCGGTAATAATTAGAGGCTGTTTGCTTTCCTTAACGTGCCGCAATGCATCTTTAAGATTCGCACGCAGTTTAGTTGACGAGATAGTTTCAGGCATGGCTAGATTGTAGCATAATGAACTGTACATTTCAACTGTACAGTTAAATTTATTGGTTGCCAGAGTTTCTCTGATCAATCTAACGCCGGTAGATTTGCGGGATCTGTCACCTGCACTCTAGCCTCATCAATAGTTATCCACCGGACCTCGTTACATTCATTGTAATCAATCTCTAACCCTCCCGACTGTTCCCATCGCGTGCCTGGTATTCCACCCTGTCGCTCGCTGCAACACACCTGTCTAATGCAGCTTCAATTTCTGACTGCAGGTTCATAACGGTTATTTTAACGTGTGTAGAATCTCAAGCGTTTTCTCAAGAGAATCTGTCTGATGCCCTACTCCCCCTAATGAACGAAATACTTCAATACTTTTTTGGGAATCTTCAACCAGAATTGCATTACTGATATCACCCTGACAATACTTAAGAAACGTCTCACCGCCGTTGTCAGTTTTTAATTGCCGCTCATCATATGAATTAACGATCTCATCAAAATATAGCTCAAGCTGCAAAGCTGGGGATGTAAATCTAGAAAAACTGTCCATATTTCCAGTGATTAATACAACGTAGAAATTATTTCGAAGTGCTACTACTAAATCTAGAATGTCTACCGGTACAGACATTGTTTTACAATCAGACTCGAACGTATCCCACAGAATTTGATATAAAATCCCAGTTTGTTCTGAAACAAGCTGATTGATTTGTTCTGAAGTATACGTGCCTCGCATCCAATCTGCAGCAACTTGAGAATTCTCAGTAAATAATGATTGCTGGATTTTTATGTACTCAGGAGAGTTGCGCCAGAAACGGTCAGCACAGATTGTTCCATCAAAATCTATAAACAATGTCCGCATATCAAAAATCAATCTCAATCTCAGCGTTTGGTTCGGGG
>Ga0075117_1001998_pt1 | contig 12088 bp, 8 predicted proteins | sample AntAceMetag02UKJ_FD_69789 | JGI IMG/M metagenome (GOLD analysis project Ga0075117, IMG submission 69789) | Saline lake microbial communities from Ace Lake, Antarctica - Antarctic Ace Lake Metagenome 02UKJ | ecosystem: Environmental > Aquatic > Non-marine Saline and Alkaline > Saline | place... | reverse complement strand
CGATTCTGGGAATGTATACCAATGGAGGCACGGTCTTCACTGTTGGCAGCACCGACTGGGCACATGGCTTGCGCGGTAAAGATCCCATTGTTCAACAGATGACGAAGAATATTTTAGATCGATTATCTAAGTAAGGATCAACCTGGCAGCAACGCGTCTCTCTCCATTTTGGTAATACGATACAAAACGTGACTTCTTAATGGATCGCCTGCTGCCAATGCGGGATGCTCAAACTGATCGATATAGGACATGCCAATTTTTTCCATGACACGTCTTGATGCGCCATTTGCGGGAACTGTAAAGGAAACAATCTCAGTTAATTTACATTGAGTGAACCCAAATTCCAGAACAGCTTGCGCTCCTTCGGTGGCATATCCCTGGTTCCAGAAGGGAACATCAAGCCGCCAACCAATTTCCACGCAGGGTGTAAAATCAGCGGTGAACTCAGGAATTGATAGCCCGATGAACCCTGCGAATTGCTGTTGATCTTTCACTTCAACAGCCCAGAGGCCAAAGACATGCTCCTCAAAATGAGCGATGATTCGTTTGACCATTTGCGCGCTCTCCTCGTAAGAGAGAGTCTCCGGAAAATGCTGCATCACGCGTGGGTCCGCATTCAATTTTGCAAAGGGAGCCACATCGGAATCACGCCACTGTCGCAGAATGAGTCGAGAGGTTTCCATAACACAGTTCCTTGGAATAGATTACTAGATGTTCGTCTTGAAGTAATATCAATACGAAATAAATGGCAATCTAATGAGACAATTCCACACGAATCGGAATCAAAATCTAATTAAAGTGTCGGTAAGAAGCGTATTGAATTTCGTCTCGCAGTCTGGTTCAATATATTTAAGAAGATTTATTTATCGAGTCCCTCTGAGTATTTAACGAAACAAAAGTTGTCACGGAGCATATTTTTGATGAAACTTCTCAGTCTCATTACACCGTTTTTATTAATGGCTTCACTTCCCGGCAATTTGCTTTTGGCTGAATATTTTAACAGCAAGCCGACATTGATACAGGTCCCCGGCGCCTGGGAAGAGCAGGCAGACGGAAAATATTCTGATTTGGATGGATATGCCTGGTATCGTTGTTATGTCAAGGTTCCCAAAAATTGGGCGGATATGACAGCGCGTCCACTCTGGAGGGATTCCGTAACGCTCTCGATTGAAAAGCTTGCCGATGCGCACGAAGTCTATATCAATGGAACACGCATCGGTCAAATTGGAAGTTTCCCGCCCGAATATGCAAGCGGTTTCGAAAAATATCAGCGTTATAAAGTCCCGCCTGGAACATTGAAAATTGATAAGTACAATACCATTGCCATTCGCGTCTATAACCAGAAAGGTCTCGGCGGTTTCCGAGGCGTACCTCCGATTCTCGCTGGTTACTTTCTGGAGAATGCACTCAAAGGGGAATGGGAATTTTTGCCAGGCGATAATTTGAAGTGGGCAACAGTAGCACGCGATAAAAAACCGGATCATGCTGCCTTTGATGAATTTATTCCTGCGACTTCCACATTAAAACGATCTGCTAAACTTTCACCGGGCCGCCGAATGGCTCCTGAAAAATCGATGGAGTTATTTGAAACCGACGGCGATATGGTTGTGGAACAACTGCTGACAGAACCTCTCATCGGACAACCACTGTTTATGAGCTTTGATGAGCGGGGCCGCATGTGGGTCGTGCAGTATCGGCAATACCCTTATCCTGCAGGTCTCAAAGTCCTGAGCCGCAATAAATATTATCGCATGGAATTCGATCAGGTTCCTCCACCCCCTCCCAACCACTTTCCCGGCAACGACCGTGTTTCCATTCATGAGGATACGAACGGTGATGGCAAATACGATAAGCACAAGGTGTTTGCCGGCGATTTGAACATCGCGACTTCCGTTGTGAAAGGACGAGGGGGAGTCTGGGTACTCAATCCGCCTTACCTCATGTTCTATCCGGATAAGAATAACGATGACATTCCTGATGCTGACCCTGAAGTACATTTAAGAGGTTTGGGAATTTCCGATACCCACTCTGCGCCGAACAGTCTGCAGTGGGGCCCCGATGGCTGGTTATATATCGTGCAGGGAAGCAACGTGGTTTCCCATTTGAAGAACAGCGATAAACCGGATGCCAAATCGATTTATTGTGAAGGACCCGGTATCTGGCGTTATCACCCGGAAACCAAGCGTTATGAACTCTTCGCGGAAGGGGGAGGAAACGCCTTTGGCCTCGAAATAGATGCCGATGGCCGTGCGTATTCGGGTCATAATGGAGGTGGCACACGTGGTTTTTATTATGTCCAGGGTGGCTACTATGAAAAAGGAACTGAGAGAAAATATGGCAATGTCAGTAATCCGTATGCGTTCGGGTTACTTCCATTTATGAAACATGCCAAGACACCCCGGTTCAGTCATGCATTACTCAAATATGAAGGCGACACACTACCAGAGGAATACCGAGGCAAACTGTTATCGGTTGACCCACTCCATCAGTATCTGGTGCTTTCCAAGATTGAACCGCTGGGGTCTTCGTTTCAGACAGAAGATATTGGTTTTCCGATGCGTAGCACGGACTTTGGTTTTCGTCCTGTTGAAATTAAAGTGGGCCCCGATGGAGCCGTCTATGTGGCTGACTTCTACGAAGAATTCATTGCTCACGGCCAACACTATCAAGGACAGGTTGATTCGAACTCGGGTCGTATTTATCGCTTCAAATCCAAAGACGCCAAGCCGCGAAAAGTGGGAGATCTGAGTAAAAAAACAACGCGCGAATTGATTGAACTGCTCAAGCATCCCAATGAATGGCATCGGCGAACCGCATTACGACTGATAGGTGATCGCAAAGATGATTCTGTGAATCCCATACTCAAGCAGTGGATTAAAGACAACGAGGGGCAACTCGCGTTAGAAGCGTTTTGGGCGTTGAATTTGTGTCAGGGATTTGATGACACCATCGCCGAAGAAACACTCAAGCATCCCCATCCGATGGTACGTTTTTGGACTGTGCGACTGCTCGGCGATGACAAAGTCGTTTCCAGTCATATACGCCAGAAACTGATTGAACTGGCAAGCCATGAACCCAATGCTGAAGTCCGCGGTCAACTGGCAGCCACTGCCCGGCGACTGCCCGCGGATGCCTGTCTCCCGATCGTCGATGCATTGACCCGGTATGCAGAAGATGTGGACGACCGCCATCAACCTTTAATGGTCTGGTGGGCATTGGAATCGAAAACCGTCTCAGATCGAGATCAGGCGATTGCGCTGTTCAAGAATAAGGAGATTTGGAATCGACCCTTGGTACAGAAAGCAATTTTGGAACGATTAATTCGTCGTTATGCAACCGCCGGTGGTCGTACCGACCTGATTACCTGCGCAAAACTGTTTGAACTGGCGCCCGACTCTGTATCTCAGAAAACATTGATGGCAGGGTTTGAAAGTTCATTCAAAGGCCGCTCTCTGGCTGGTTTGCCTGAAGAGTTAGTCAAAGCACTCTCCGATGCAGGTGGTGGCTCAACGACATTACAAATGAGACTCGGAAACAAAAAAGCGACTCAGTTGGCTTTGGATGCATTAAAAACACCCGGAAAAAATCAGCCACAACTCGTGGAATACATACAAGTGCTAGGCGAATTGCAGGAACCGCGTGCACTGCCCGTGATGCAAAAATTGTTGAGTACAACAAATAATGCTGACCTCCAAACTGGTTTGCTGGTGGCATTACAAAAATTCAATCGACCTCAGATCGCGGCAACGATTCTTGATCGCTACTCCAGCTTTTCTGATGGAGTACGCGAACTGGCACAGAGCACACTTGTGAGTCGAAAAGACTGGACCCGCGCTTTCCTGGCAGCCATTGATGCAGAGAAAATCACAGCAAATTCGATACCCGCAGATCTGGTACGCAAGATGACGATTCACCAGGATCAGCAGATAGCTGAGTTAGTTGGTAAACATTGGAAGGAAGTGAAAGGTGCCTCAAACCAGCAGATGCAAGCCAAAATTGCACGGATTTCAGGATTGCTGAGTGCAGTCAGTACCGACGTCTATCGTGGTAAGGAGCTCTATCAGCAGAACTGTGCGAAGTGCCACATTTTGTTTGGTGAGGGAAAACGAGTGGGGCCCGAGTTAACTCAATATAAACGAGATGACTCATTACGCATGCTGATGCACATTGTAAATCCCAGTGCAGAAATTCGAGAAGGATACGAGACGTATCTGGTCATTACCGATGATGGTCTTGTGGTTTCCGGTTTTCTGTTTGATCAGGACAAACAAATTGTGGTGCTCCGAGGAGCCGATGGTCAGAACGTGACGATGAAACGTGAAAACATTGATGAAATGATCAAGCAACCGAAGTCAATCATGCCGGAAGGATTATTGGACAAACTCAGCGATAAGGATTTACGCGACTTGTTCGGTTTTCTGCGCAGCAGCCAGCCGGTCTTCAAATAACCGAGACTGAGATGCAGTATGCATCGTGCTGTTTTCAATGGTGGCATTAGAGTGCGCTGGTAGAATACAATTTGTTTGAAAAGGAACGGGTGAGTCATGTCTATTCCAAAATTTCTCAGTGTTGTATTCAGCTGTGTTGTTGCGCTGATGCTGCAAAGTTCGGTCCAGGCACAGTCGCGGATATTACCGGTAGAACCAGTTGAGATTGGCACGACGCCGCAATTCGTGTTCGATGGTTATATCGTCGACAATCATTATGCTCTGAAATACAAACGGCAGGCGGTGGAACGTGTCTTCCATGCTCCAGTAAAACAGGCACAAAACCCTCTGATTGCCCGGGAAGGTGGGTATGTCAATGTGCGCCGAAATTCTGAAACGGGGCAGTTTCAGATGTGGTACCAGGTGCATACTCCCCGCTTGGATGCAGAGGGAAAACATATCGGCTCGGAGTATGCGATTGCGTATGCGGAATCGAAAGACGGCTTGAACTGGAATCGCCCGAAACTGGGACTCTTAGACTGGAAGGGGACCAAAGACAACAACATTGTCTGGAAAGGAATTTCAGGAAAACGTGCCAGCGGGGCCTGCCTGCTCGATGTACCTGAAGCGGACCGTAAAGGGTATCGCTATTTGATGTCATACCACACCGGAGGCGCGGGCAAAGGTATGAACGGCATCCGAGTGGTGGGATCGCATGATGGTATTCACTGGGACAAATCCAGCGATTCTCTGCTGGTAGAACTTCATAGCGATACATTAAACAGTATCGTTTACGATCCCAAAGCCAAACAATATGTGATGTACTGCCGGGCCAAACATATCTACCGTACGTTTTCGGGTGACATTCTCGACACCGGCGCCTCTCGGCGCGTGGCCCGCATGACGGGGCCATCCCTGTGGGCCGAGTGGACTACCGAGCCGCAAAACATTCTGATTCCAGACGAACTAGACACCGCGAAACAGTTCAATTTTTTCTACGGCATGCCTGTGCGTTATCACGCGGGGATTTTCTGGGGCGCTTTGTGGCCGTTCAAAATAAACACCGACATAATAACCGAACTTGCTTTCAGCAGGGATGGCGTTCATTTCGAGAGACTCAGTTCGCGTCCTCAATTAATTGCTCTTGGTAAAGAAGGCAGCTGGGATGACGGCATGGTGTTTGGGAACAACTGGATTGAAGTGGGTGATGAATGGTGGTTTTATTACTCTGGCTTTGACGGCCCGCACGGCGATGCCACTACGCGGAAACCGGGCATTGGTTTGGCGACAATTAAAAAAGAGCGTTTAATTTCGCTACGTGGTCCACAAGGTGGAGGCGTAGTGATCACGCGCAAGATCAAATGGCCGGGAGGGAAACTCGTTTTAAATGCGGATGCCAAACAGGGCGAAATCAAAGTCCGTATCTCGGATGCCAAACGCAAAGTTCTGGATGGATTCGACTACGATGACTGTGTTCCCATCAATTCAGACAATCTTGAACAGGAAGTTTCTTGGAAAACAAACTCGATTGAATCACTGAAAGGCCAAACGATCCGACTGGAAATATTCCTGAAGGATGCAGACTTGTTTACTTTTCGTGCGGGGGATTCCGCTGCGAGATAGAACGCTGGAACGATTCAGTTTGAAAATTGAGTGACGATTTGTTTCGCATAATCGAGTTCCGGGATCAGGCAGGGGTGTTTGTATTGTTCGATACTGCCTCCCAGTTTTTTTTGTCGTTCCTCTGCAAAGCGGCTCCAGGTCCCTTTTGTAAGAGAGCAGAGTTCCAGCGGTGCAAGACGGCCTGACTGGCGTTTTTCTAAGTATTCACAATTGGTCTGCTGTAATAATAAATCGATTTGCGTCAGTAGCGCGGTCAGATTTGCGGCAGGCAAATGAGCCGCCTCTTCGATCAGCAACTGGTAATGTGGTGGTTCATCCCAGGTAGGGATCAGTGAGTATTGGCCGATTTCAACAGACGTGCTTTGGATTGCTTTGCGGACCGATTCTACCACTTGTGATTCGGTGATTTTCTCGCCTGTGAGATTGGAAATATGTGCGCCTTTATGTAGAAATTCCAGCATCGGCGTCTGTTGGTGAAACCCGGTGCAGCGGACAACATCACAGATATGATAGCGATACAGGCCCGAGGGAGTGGTCAGCAGAATGAAGTAATTTTGATCGGTCTGCAGTTGATCCGCGGTTAAGACGTTGGTCGTCGTCAGTGGATCTTCTCCTTCCGGCACGAATTCAAAAAAATGGGATGTAATATCCAGGACCCCCGTTGCTGTTCCTGATTCAAGCGGGATCGTCATACGGCCTTCGCTGGCAGAGAGTCCATGATCGCGGATCGGCAGGTCACCATAGTAGGCCGGGAGTTGTGACAGATAGGCACTGGCACTGCCGCCCATCCAGACGGCGAGTAACGAAAGGTCAGGCCAGAAATCGCGAGGGTAAAGATGCCCTGTGCGTTCAATGATCGTTTCCAGTTCGCGTGCGCGGCGTTTATATTTGCGTTTTAAGCGAGATTTCAGAGTACCATAAATGGTGGCATCAAGTTGCTCAGCTCCTGTTAGAGTGCCATCTGCAATGTCGCGCACCAGTGAGTCTCGATGCTCGTCTGTAAATCGTGCCAGGTGTAACAGCGTGCTCGGATTTGCTGTCGTAATCATTCCGACATCTCGATCAGCCAAACTCAAACGCAGTGCCGTATAGTATTTGAGATGTGCGTCATCAATCTGTGAAACCTGGCTGGGAAGAGTGTAGAGTAACTTTACAACCGGACTTTGCATCGCCGCAACCAGTCCACTGATGTTACCGCAGGGGGTTCCGCCGGGCGTGCGAAACTTATCAAAATTACTCGAGAGTTGCACGATGTTTTGATATTTTAAATTTGGCAAATCATCATAAGCCAGGATGCCCCAATTCTGCCAACCCTGGCGATAGTCTTTGAGAAACGGTTCTGTAATGGGTATGAATTTGGAATCTGAAGTCGTGCCACTGCTCAGCGTAAACATGAGCAGTCGGTTGGCTGCTCCCAGCAGAGCAGAGGTCTCTCCGTTTTTGACGCGGTCGATATACGGGCGGAAACGTTCGTAATCGGAAACCGGAAATCGGGATTGGAAGTCTTCAATCGTGCAGGTCTCATTCAGATTCCACTCTCGACTGAAATCACTATCGGCATTCAAACGCAGAATACGCTGCAGGGTTTGTTGCTGGATCTGACGGCAGTTTTGGGTAAGCGCGAGAAATGAACTTGCTGCGCGACGATAGCGTCGTCGCGTGAATGTTCCTGCAGCAGCTCGTAGCAGATACAGGGCACGCATTCCTTGCTCCCCGGTTGAATGTGGCTGCTCTTAAGAAATGGCTTGAGTGGAGAGGAGCGATCGGCGCCTGATGACTCTCCTCTCCCATAAAAAGCCAGACGATTAATCTTCGTCTTCGTCTTTCTTCTTTTTCTTCTTCTTACCAAGCGAAATTTTCTCAACGCGTACCTTGGGTAATCCCAAGGCAGGTTGTCCTTCAACCCAGCGGTCTTCGAACTTCAATTTTTCAATACGCTCTGCTCGTTTCAACACATTACGTGCACGAACCAGCGTACTTTTACTCTTTAAACTTTTGTCGAGTGACACGGTGTCATCCCCTCTTAATTAGATGTTAATTTGATGACAGCCATTTACTATAGAAATTCACTGTCAAAATTGGCATAGTGGTGTAACTCTCGCAAGATGAGCTGAATCAGCGTACTGGTCAAACGGACTTTTCACCCGAGACGCTTTGCGAAGCGACATATCGTAAAAGGAATCAGCATTGATTGCAACCGCTGCTAAATGAAACCTTTCGGCTGTTTTACGTGAAATCCAGATTTTTGTTGTTGTAACGGTTACCAAAGGAGACGAGTCATTTCTCTTTACGATACAAATTTCACCTGGTTGGACTGGTCGATCGTGGCTTGCTATCTGCTGTCATCGATCGTAATTGGTTTGTGGGCCAATCGTTACGTTGGAAATCTTTCAGATTATCTGGTCGCGGGCCGCAAACTCCGCCTGCGACTGGCTCTCGCGACCATGACAGGTACGGAACTCGGATTAATTACTGTGATGTATATGGCTGAGCTTGGATATAAACAGCAGTATGCCTCTTTGTACCTCGCATTTATAGAAGCGGGAGCGGTTCTGTTGATCGGTATGACTGGTTTTGTCGTATACCGTCTGCGTGAATCTTCGGTCATGACGATTCCAGAATATTATGAAAAACGCTATTCATCAAAGGTCCGTGTCGTCGGGGCAATCGTCATGGTGCTTTCGGGGGTCTTAAATATGGGGCTCTTTCTCAAAGCAGGATCACAGTTTTTGACAGCGATTTCTGGTTTGCAAGACGAAATGTCTCTCAAATTGATCATGACGGGGCTATTATTACTCGTCCTGTTCTACACAGTATTGGGAGGCATGGTCTCGGTCGTGATTACGGATCTGATCCAGTTTTTAATCCTGGGAACAGGCATGGTGATTGTCACGGTCGTTGTATTCTGGTCAATTGGCTGGGATGGATTCGCGGCAATCGTTACAGAACAAAACGGTTATTTTAACCCCTTCGATTCCCACAATCCCTCCGGTAAAGGGGCAGGGATAGGCTGGTTGAACGTCATCGAAATGGTGGTGGTGATGGGGACGGCAGCGATGTTATGGCCGACCAGTGCTGCCAGAACCCTTTCCTGCCAGAGTGCTGCAGTTGCTAAAAAACTCTATACTTTAAGTTCAGTTTCGTTTTTAGCCCGTCGCGCGTTACCCGTTTTCTGGGGCATTGGCACGTTTGCATTTTTTGCCTCACAGCCAGAAATGATGGATGAGTTTCAAAAAACAGTTGATGCTAAAACGAATGCCTCGATCACATCGTTGTCAGCGATGCCTCTCTTTTTGGCGAAAGTGGTGCCAACTGGATTATTGGGACTGGTCACTGCAGGCATGATCGCCGCGTTCATGTCAACACACGACAGCTACCTGCTCTGCTGGAGCGGTGTCATCACGCAGGATATTGTGGCGCCGATTGCAGGACCGATGAGTCAGCGTTCTCGTATTTTAGTGACGCGGATTGCAATTTTTGTGATTGGTGCGATGTTACTGATTTGGGGGCTCTGGTATGAAGTCAGCGGTAATTTGTGGAGCTATCTTGCTACGACGGGAGCGGTTTATTTTTCAGGGGCACTTCCCACAGTTGTCGGAGGTTTGTATTGGAAACGAGGTAGTCAGACAGGCGCATTGGCGGCGATTCTTGGTGGGTTATTCGGACTGTCTGCGATGGGACCCTGTGTCACCAGGATCAATCACTTATTTTCGTCGAATGTCAACGGAACCCATCTGATTCTGGTGACTTTTGCCTTTTCTGCTGTTTTATACATTCTCGGTTCGTTGATGTTTCCTGATAAAACAGAGCAGGGTAAGCCTGTCGGATTGAATTCGCCTACCTAACTTTGTGAGAGAAAAACCATGACGATATGGATGACAATCTGGACGATATTGCTGATCACCAGCGGTTTGGCCTTTCTGGTGGTGTTGGCATATGTTGCGTTTGGCGTGAAAGCCGAGCTGATCGAAACATTAAACGATCTGAAAGCCGACGTGAATGAATCGCAGGCAGATGAGGATATTCTGGATCGCCCGATTAAATAACCCGAGAGATCCCCGTTCATTTCCAGCCTATTTGATGTAAGTAAACCTTTAAAAATTGGGTTTTCTGAATAATTGACTGGTGAATTAGTTTCGATCCTGTTACTTTTAAGCCTGAGTAAGCTGGCTTTCTCTCTTTGTAAAGAGAGTTCTGTTGTTTAGTTACCAGGAGCCGCGTCGTTTATGATGTGCCCTTTTTGTCGTGATGGTGAGACGAAAGTGATTGACTCTCGATTGAGTCAACCCTTCAGTGTGCGCCGACGGCGAGAATGCCTGGCTTGCGGAAAACGCTATACGACTTACGAAAAAATCGAAGAGTCGCCGCTCAAAGTCATCAAAAAAGATGGCGCGCGTGTTCCCTTTGATCGCACGAAGATGGTAAAAGGGGTTGAGACCGCTTGCTATAAAAGACCGGTGAGCCCCGATCAAATCGAAGCGATCGTGGCACAAATTGAAGCAGAAATATACGAGAATTTTGATCGCGAAGTTCCCTCTCGTTTTATCGGCGAACAGGTTTCCGCTGTTCTGAAAGACGTCGATCAAGTCGCCTTTGTACGGTTTGCTTCTGTCTATCGTAACTTTACCGCAGCAAACGATTTTGTTGTCGAAATTGAGCCAATGTTACGCTCACACGACTGAATCAGCGAAAACCTCAGGCAATAATTTCTGGCACGACATTTCCCGCGACACCCGTCACGCGCATATCAAGTCCCTGGAATTTAAATGTCAGTCGCTCATGGTCCATACCTAGCAGGTGCAGTAATGTGGCATGAAAATCATTGACGTGCATTGGGTTTTCAGCAACATGAAAACCGATGTCATCTGTTTTGCCATAAGCAAACCCACGTTTGACGCCGCCACCTGCCATCCACACCGTGTAAGCGTCTTTGTGATGATCGCGGCCGGGAGTTTTTCTGTCGCCTTGAACCATGGGCGTTCTGCCGAACTCAGCGCCCCATACCACCAGCGTATCGTCGAGTAATCCGCGTTGTTTCAAATCTTTGATCAACGCGGCAATCGGTTGATCAACCTGTTTACATTTATTTTTAATGCTTTTCACCAGATTGCCATGATGGTCCCAGCCCTGGTCGAACAGTTGGACGAAACGTACGCCACGTTCGACAAGTCGTCTGGCTAACAGGCAGTTATTCGCAAAACTTGCTTTACCAGGTTGTGTACCATACTGCTCATGAATGTGTTTTGGCTCATCGGAAATATCCATCAGTTCCGGAACAGCAGACTGCATCCGATAGGCCATTTCATACTGATTAATTCGTGTTGCAATTTCCGGATCACCCACATCGGCCAACTGAACTTTATTTAAATGATTCACACTGTCGATAATGCGTTTACGGTCTTCGCCGGTCATGCCTTTCGGGTTCGAAAGGAACAGCACGGGATCACCCTGCGAACGAAATTCCACACCTTGATAAATGCTGGGTAAAAAGCCGCTGCCCCACAAGCTGTTCCCTGCGCCTGCAACGCTACCGGTGATCAATACTACGAAACCGGGAAGGTTACTGTTTTCTGAACCCAGGCCATAATTCACCCAGGACCCAAGAGAAGGACGACCGAAGCGGGAAAAGCCGGTCTGAAAAAACAGTTGTGCGGGTGCATGGTTGAAGTGGTCGGTTTTTAAAGAATGAATCATACAGAGTTCGTCGGAAACCGATCCCAGATGAGGCATCAATTCGGAGACCGGAATACCAGCCTCTCCCTGTTGCTTGAAGGCAAACGGACTGCCCATCAACTTAGGTTGCTTCCGAATAAACGCCAGACGTAAACCTTCCCAGAGTTTATCCGGAACCAGTTGCCCATCCAGCTCTTGTAGTTTTGGTTTGGCGTCGTAAAGGTCAAGGTGTGACGGTGCGCCTACCATGTGCAGAAAGATGACGTTTTTTGCTTTGGGCGGAAAGTGCGATTGTTGAGGCGCCATTTTGTCTTTGGTAGAAGGTGCTGCTGCCTGCAGGCTGTCAGACAAGAGAGCTGTCAACG
>Ga0075117_1001996_pt1 | contig 12101 bp, 8 predicted proteins | sample AntAceMetag02UKJ_FD_69789 | JGI IMG/M metagenome (GOLD analysis project Ga0075117, IMG submission 69789) | Saline lake microbial communities from Ace Lake, Antarctica - Antarctic Ace Lake Metagenome 02UKJ | ecosystem: Environmental > Aquatic > Non-marine Saline and Alkaline > Saline | place... | reverse complement strand
TCGAACGGTTGACGTCGATGCGATCTGGGAAACTGTCCGTAACGAACTCCGCGATCTGCTGAAGGGTGATGGTACCGCGGTTTGGGATCTCGAAAACCCGTTGTCGCCGCTGGCGAAAGCAACATCCGGCCCGACCGTGATTCTTGTGGCGGGCGTGAATGGTGCTGGAAAAACGACGTCGATCGCCAAGATTGCAAACCTGCTGCAGAAAAGTGGCAACAAGGTGGTGCTGGCGGCCGGCGACACGTTTCGCGCGGCGGCGGTTGAGCAGTTGACGATGTGGAGCGAACGGTTGGGGTGCGACATTGTTCGCAAGGACAGCGGTGCGGACCCGGCCGCCGTCGCTTTCGAAGGCGCGACCAAAGCCGTTGAGCTCGGTGCCGATTATCTGATCGTGGATACCGCAGGTCGGTTGCAGACTCAGAAAAACCTGATGGATGAGCTCAACAAAATTCGGCGCGTCATCCAGAAGGTGATTCCAGAAGCACCTCATGAAAGTCTGTTGGTGCTGGATGCGACCACAGGCCAAAACGGGTTAAGTCAGGCGAAGAATTTTTCTTCTGTGGTGGAATGTACGGGTCTGATTTTATCGAAGCTCGACGGCACCGCTCGCGGTGGAGTGACCGTTGCCATCCGACAGGAAATGGGCATCCCCGTGAAGTACATTGGCGTGGGCGAAGGCATCGATGACTTGGAGCTGTTCGATTCGGTCGGGTTTGTGGAAGCGTTGTTTGCCAAGTAGTCGCGTTACGATTTTTCGCCGTCGGTGTTGTCCGAATGGAACTCAACCCACCGGCACCACGCATAGTTCCACTCCATCCACATTCGCATCACGGACCACAGCAGCCGCATCTGTTCTAGTTGCGGCCCAGCCAGCTTGGATTGCTGGGCCACAGAATCGCGAGCCGCCATGTCCAAGCCCCAGCGTCTGGCTAACGCGCGGCAGACTCCATCGGCGGACAGGTCTGTTTCGTCGACGGAGTCTTCTTCTCTGAGCGGATCCGTGCGTTCATCGCCGGTCAGATTCGCTCCGTTGGCGGTGACAAACAGTTCGAACAGGCGCGAACGATAGGGGTCCACTTCTAGGGGCTTGGAAGCGGTCTTGGCTTCCTCAATCAACGCCTCGATGCCGTTCAGAATCTGTTCCGCGACGGTTTGCTGAACACTTTCGGAAATGTGAAGATCGCGATCGCTCATTGTGGAATGCCTGTATTTCGTCTTTTCAGCCGTCTGAATGGCCAAAGAAGGGTGATTTTTGCTGCGAAAAGTCGTGGGCGGACAGTATACGTCAGGGTTTTGCCGACGAAAGGCGGGACGTCGCCGGATTGGCAGATTCCCGTAGCCCTATTTTTCAGTCTCTGCCAGAATCCGGGCAGTAATAAGTTGAGCCTCGCGGCTGCCGAATTTGGCAGACGGAATCTAGGCACTGATGAAATGGGAGACAATGGAATGAAACCTTTTGCCTACGAGCAGCCCCGTCACAAGAGTCACGGCAAGTTGATTCTGATTGTTCTGGCCGCCGCCTCTTTTTCAATCTGGCATTTTGACCTGTTTCCTCAGGTGGCGCAGATCGACACAGGACGCCTCGATCCCGACGAAATGCTCGACGACGATTTTCTGGCCATGCTGGAATCGCCGACACTCGAAAACCTGCCGGACGCGAATCCGATTGTCGACCATCGCACGGGCGTACCGGATTCATCGGATGCAGCCGACGAAGATCTGCTGGCCGCTTTGGCTTCGCAAACCGAACCGATCGAAAATTCGTTCCCGGAATTCGCCAGTGTCCGCCAGCCGGATGATGCTCGGGCGCTGGATCTGACCGAGCCGAGCGATCAGCCAGCAATGCCTTCCGGCATTCAGCAAGCCGGTTTCACCGACAGCGAACCTTCGTTCGTGAAGCCCGCGATCGCTTCCGCCATCGTGTTGGATCCAGAAACTGCGGCCATCCTGCGCACGGTCGATGAAAAAATTGATGCTGGTGAAACGCTGGAACCGCATGCGATGTTGTCGGCGTTGTATTGGAAGCAGCCAGAATCACGACCGATGATTCAGGAACGGTTGGAAAGAACGGCTGCTGAAATCTATGCAAATCCCGAGGCTCATTTTGCGAAACCGTATGTTGTACAGTTCGGCGAAACGTTGGATGGCATCGCGGCACAGTTCGACGTCCCTTGGCAATATCTGGGTCGGTTGAACGGCGTGACTCCGGGAACTTTGCAGGCTGGCCAATCGTTGAAAGTCTTGAAAGGTCCGTTTGGGGCCGTTGTCGATCTGCAGCGTTTCGAAATGACGCTGATCATGCACGGCTGGTATGTTCGCCGCTACAAAATCGGCATTGGCCGAGACCATAAGACTCCCACGGGGGAATTTACGGTTCAGGACAAACTGGAAAATCCAACTTGGTATAACCCGGATGGCGGGGTGGTTCAGGGAGACGATCCCTCGAACCCGCTGGGCGAATACTGGCTGGGACTGGGCGACCACATTGGCATCCACGGAACAATCGATCCGTCATCGATTGGAGCCGCTTCTTCGCGCGGATGTATTCACCTTGCCGACGATGATATCGCGGAGGTTTACCAGCTGTTGGGCAAGGGGTCGAAGGTCGTGATCCGCAACCGATAAAGGCAATGCCGTTAAGGCTTTCGTGGCGGAATTCGTCAAGAATTTCGACGCCTTCCGAACGCCCGTCGAAAGTTTGACGACTTCCGCTACCCGAAACCGTCTGTGTGTTGTCGGTTCAAGAGCGCAGCCGATTCGAAAGTGCTACGGCCAATTTTTCTGCGCCTGCATTTTCATGATCGGCGCCAGCTGCATGGCTCAAGTACAGGCACGGTTCGATCAGTTCCAGTTCAATCAGTTTCAGTTCGCCATCGTTGCCGCGCAGCAGGTCAACTCGAGCGTACAGCGGCAAGACCTCCAAAGCCGCCACCACGCGTTTTGCCGTCTGGATTTCGGCTTCTAATGGATGGTAGGTTTCTTCTGTTCCGCCGTAGATGGATTGAATGCGATAGTCGCCCGATTTTGGCCGTTTGATGAGTGCATGCGAGTATTCGCCATCGATCATGATCAGCGAGTATTCGCCTTCGCTGCAGATGCTAGGCAGGTAGGCCTGAATCAACGCGGCGGCTGGTGGCAGTTCTTCTGTCCTTGGGAATTCGTCGTTACGGTGCAGCAGCACCTGTCGCCACGCTCCACCGCCGATTTGAGGTTTGATCACCAGAGTCTCCGCTGATAACTCAGCAAACGCGGCTGAAACGTTGGCTTCCGTCACGCGGTCGACTGTCTTGGTCAGAATCACCGGCAGGTCGCGATTGGCCAGATCGCTGAGATACGATTTGGTGGAGTTCCATTTGATGGTGTCGACATCGTTCAGCACGCGGGTCCGAGCAGACGCGCGTTCTAATTGTTCGAAGAACGGTTGATCGTTGCCTTCAAAGTAGTCCCATGTGAACAACGGCAGCATCGCCTGAAATTCGTGAGCTCGTGCAGCTGCGTCGCGCCAACGAACCAGCGAGATCTGTAATTCGTGTCGAATGAACGCGGGTTTCAACGCGGCCATTTGTAGGTCTCGTTCGAACGCATCCTTTCGTTCTTCCGGGTGTCCCGGAATCATGTTGTCTGATGCCAAAATGGCGACGGCCCGCATTGTTTTCTTTCGCTGTCATGATTGTAGGTCACGCTCCTGCGTGACGACTGGGTTGAGCGACTGGATTGAGCGACTGGGTTGAGCGACTGGATTGAGCGTCTGGTGATGTTGGCAACCGTCTTGGCCAAGGAGGTCAACCGTGTTCGGTATGCGGGAGCATACCCTACTTGCCACCATGCGACACGCGTGTTTGGCATTGCCCTGCCCCGATCACTGATGTGTGTTTTTCGAGTCGACCGTCGGCAGACAATCGTTGTGTTGCACGTTAGACTGCGGCCTTCACGATCATCTTACAAGGACTAGAACATGCGAATTGCATGGTTGGAATGTGCGACGGGCATCAGCGGCGACATGACGCTCGGCGCTTTGATTGATGCCGGCGTTGATCCGGAGGCCATTCAAAAGGCTATCGCTTCGTTGAAACTGCCCGATGTGAAGCTGCGGATCGAATCCGTAATCAAGAACGGCTTCCGAGCCACGCATGTGCTGGTGGATCATCCAGAACAACACGCTCACCGGCACTACACCGACATCTGCAATATCCTTGATGCGGCCGATGGGCTCACCGATTCACAACGTCATTTGGCTCGACAACTGTTTCTGGCGGTGGCGGAATCTGAGGCTCGAGTCCACGGGTCCACTGTCGACAAAGTTCACTTTCATGAAGTCGGGGCGGTGGATTCCATCGTGGACATCGTGGGAGCGGCCGTTGGTTTCGACTTGCTAGGGGTGGATCGTGTGGTTTGCAATTTCGTCCCACCCGGTCGCGGCTATGTCAAAATTGATCACGGCATCTGCGCTGTGCCAGCTCCTGGCACGGCGGAGATTTTAAAAGGCATTCCGCTGGCAGATGTACCGATCGAAGCGGAACTGACCACGCCCACCGGTGCAGCGATCGTGAAAACATTGGCGGATGCGTTCGGTCCGATGCCCGCGATGACGATCGAAGCCGTGGGTTACGGGGCCGGGACAATGACGTTTCCTGAACGAGCCAATATTCTGCGACTGTTTGTCGGAACGGCGGCCGCGAATGCCAACACTGAATATGTGACCTTGCTGGAAACGAATCTGGACGATGTCAGTGGTGAAGTGATTGGGCATGTGCGGCAGTTGCTGACGGAAGCGAAAGCACTGGACGTATTTGCCACACCGATCCAGATGAAGAAGGATCGCCCCGGAACAATTCTGAGCGTGCTGTGTCGGCCCGAACACGTCGACGCGATGGAGCAGATTCTGTTTGCTGAAACCGGAACGCTGGGGATTCGTCGATCGACGATTCAGCGTTCGATTCAGTTCCGCGACAAAGTTCCGGTTGCGACGCCATGGGGGCAAGTGACTGGGAAACGCGCGTGGCGAACCGGTCGTCCGCCGACGTTTGCCCCGGAATTCGAAGATTGTGCGGCGGCGGCGAAAAAGCATGGCGTGTCGTTACGAGACGTTTATCGGGCCGCAGAATCGGCCTTCCAGCAATCTCAGGAATCAGGCACACTACCTCAGCCTTCCACTGCGGGGACTTCTGCTCCGGACGACCATCATCATGATCATTCGCACGATCATGATACTCACACACACGACCACGACACTCATTCTCATGATCACGACCATGATCATCACCATTGAGTGAGCTGTAAAAAAGCCAGGCGGCACGTATGCAAATTTTCGAAAACTCGACACGTTCGCTGGAACAAAAATCGGCGGCTGAACATTGTTTGGCAGCGTTAGATGTGCTGGAAGCGACTTATGCTCTGGAAATTCAAAAGCAAGAGTTGCTGATTGCCAGTCTGCAGAAACCTGTCGGTGATCGTCGCCCGGCGAATGAGACAGACTTTACGTTTCGACGTGCGGCCTGATCTTTGCGTAATCGGATACCGTCCTTCTACCAACGGAGTTGCCCCGTGCTTTGACCGAAGGATTCGGTTTGCACATCAGCTTGGTTTAGCAGAGTGACAAACAGGTTGCTCAACGGAGTGTCGTCCGTCGCCGCAATGTATTGCCCGTGCTGGAATCCGCCACCGGCCACAACGATCGGCAAGTTTCGAGTGTTGTGCATATTGGCATTGCCGAGGTTGCTGCCAAACAGGATGGACGTTTGCTGCAGCAACGTTGTGTTGTGTTCTCGAACCGACTGCATTTGATCCAGTAGTCCCGCAAAGCAGCTCAGCAGTTCGGATTCCACGATTCGCAGTTGCCGAATTTTTTCCTGATCCTGTCCGTGATGTGACAAGTTGTGGTGATTGCCGGCCACGCCCGTGATTTCAGGAACCACATTGTGATCCTGAATCATGATCGTGATGATTCTTGACGAATCGGTTTGCACGATCAGCGGAATCAGGTTCATCAACGCTTGGACTCTGCCGACGATGTCCGCTTGGCTTTTGATATCTGACGGCGGATCTTGGCTGACGTTAGGCTTGGGACGTTCAGCCCATCCTTGAGCCTGAGTAATATTTCGCTCGGCCTGTCGCACAGAATCGAAGTACTCGTTCAGCAGGTCAACATCAGCAGCACTGGTGCGGCTGCTGATGCGTTTTAATTCGGTCGCTAATCCGTCCAGCACACTCTTTCCGTTTTCCAGTTTCTGCTGCTGCCGTTTGATGTCATCCGGACTGCCCTGCAGAAACAAGCTGGCGAACAGTTTTGCGGGACTGGTCTTGGCCGGAACCATGACTCCGGTATCGGTATAAGACTGGCTTGCTAGGTTGTTGCTGCTGAGTGTGATCGAAGGAAACCGCGTGTGCTGACCAATTTTGGCCGCAGCGAACTGATCGACCGAAATGGAATTACGGAAACCGGCGAATCCAGGGTTTCGCGCGGCGGTGAGCCAGCTGGTTTCGCTGTCATGCGGGCGACGACCGGACTGACTGTGGTGACTGAGTCCGGAAAACAGTGTGAAGTTCTGTTGGTGGTCTTTCAGCAGATTAAGATATTCTGTGGATTCGTAATTTGCACCCGCTGTTGTCGGCCACAACGATGGCGCATGCAGGCCGAGCGTTGTGCCGATCAGCACCATGCGTTTGGGAGGTGTTTCGGACGTTCCGCCCTGCGCCGGGCTCATCGATTCAAGCCATGGCAGTGCCAGCGAAACGCCGGAGGCTCGCAAGACGGTTCGGCGGCTAAGAGAAACGCATGTCATGATTCGAGATTTCAGATTTCAAATGGTTAGCGATTGCGAAAGATTTCGCTCTGGACGACTTCGTGGATGATTGTTCGGACTGCAAAGTTGGACTGCTTTGTACGTTGCAGGATGGCTGAAATTTCGTCACGGTCGGCGAACTGAATTTCGCCACCTGTGGAATAGGCCAGCAGCTGCGAAATGAAGTGTCTGGCGAGTTGTTCCTGCTGTTTCATTAAGTGCTGTTTGAAGTCTTTGATTCCACCAAATGTCTCGCCTGTTCCCATGACCCCACTGGAATCCACTTCTGGTCCGTCTTTGTAATGGACAAACGACAGGATGTCATCGAAGCTCTTGCGGTAGTGAGTTCGAAATCCTCCGATCGGGTCAAAGCTTTCCAATGCGAATCCGGGTGGATCAATTTCACGATGACACTTGGCACACGTTTCGACATTTCTGTGTCGTTGCAGCAGGTCTCGCATACTGGTGGAACCCGTGGTGTCCGGTTCGATCGATCCCACGTTATCCGGCGGTGGTGGAGGTGGCGTGCCCAACAGATCCGACAGCACAAAGGCGCCGCGTTTGACGGGAGAAGTCACTAAGCCGTTGGCTGTGACTTTCAGGACACTGGCTTGAGTCAGAATTCCGCCTCGCGGACTATCCTGCGGTCTTGGCACCCGACGAATCGTTTGTCCGGTGATGTTGTGGATGTCGTAGTGATCTGCGAGTCGTCGATTTAGGAATAGAAAATCCGAATCAATCAGGTTCGAGATACTCAGGTCTTCCCGTACGAGTTCACTCAGGAAGGCTTCGGTTTCCATCAAGATCGAGCGATGCAGAATTTCGTCGTACTCGGGGTACAGTTTTTCATCCGGCGTTGTGGCATCAATTTCATTCAGTCGCAGCCACTGACCACAGAAGTCACTCAGGAATCTTTCAGATCGAGCATCCCGCAACAGTCGCTTAACCTGTTCGTGCAGCACGGCTGGTTGCGAAAGTTGGTTTCGTTCCGCGAGCGCCAGAAGTTCGTGGTCAGGCAGCGTCTTCCACAAAAAATACGACAGCCGACTGGCCAAAGCATAGTCGTCCAGTTGGCCCGGTTTTCCCGTCAGCAGTAAGAACTGCGGTGAGCTCAGGATTGCGCGCAGGGGAGTTTTGATAACGTCAACGAAGTCTTGTTCGGCGTCGATCGATGGTTTCGCGAGATTCACAAATGCATCCAATTCACCTGCCAGCAGTGGTCGGCGAAACGCTCGCGGTGCTATGTTCGCAATGATCTGCTTGACGTCGTCCAAGGGGGCAGCAGTGGTATCGATGCTGTAGGTCTCGTCTGTTGTTTGTTTGAGTGTCATCCCGGAAAGAAGATTGCGAGTGCTGTGGGGTGGCCATCCGCCAGTCAGTGGGCCTTCGACCTTGATGGACTGAATGGCCGCACCGGCTCCGCGATATTCCTTCGCGCTGCCAGCGTCGTAGATGTCTGCCAAAATCAGGGCTGGCGACCGTTCTTCGGCCATGGCTGCGTAAAACACTTTGGTGCGTGTTAGCCAAGCGTCGACTTCGAAGGCTTGTGTCTGGCCTGGTCTAAGATCCCAGGCACCAACCAGTTTAGTCTGGCCGCTGATGTCCTTGACGACCAGCTTGAGTGCCACCGGTTGGTCCGACTGAAATGCTGTGGCGGAGATGTTGATTCGATACATCCCGCTGCCGGACGTGCGGACACGGAAGCCGTGCAGATCCGATCTCAGCAGGTAATCTACGTCTCGAAAGATGGCGACTCCGTCTTCGATTTTTCGTGAGATGTTTCCGCCGATACTGACGTCTCGATCATGAAAGTCATTCAGATGTTTGTTGTGGATAAGATCGAATGCATGGCTGCGATAGGGAGGCTTGTGGAGTCTGATCGCGGTGTCGAGAACCGCGTCAGCCGCCGTTAAGTAGCTTTCTAAGTGCAGTGCCGAAAAATGCTGTGCCGCGCCCACTGTGTCGAAGCTGCCGGTCGTGCTTTCGGGAGGCAGCAGGCTCTGGAATTCGCCATCGATTCCCAGCAGATCGCGAACAGTATACTCGTATTCCAAGCGTGTGAGTCGTCGTGCCGGCACGCGGCCTCGGCCATGTTTTGCTGTCTTGTTCGCCGACAACAGCTGTTGCTTTAGTGTTGAGAGAGCTGAACTGCGATGCTGCGCGTCAGGTGGGGATGCGTCTTTCGGTGGCATATCGCCCGTGCGAATTCGGTCGTAGATATTTTCCCACTGCCGAAAGTTGGCGGGGTCACTGAGATCGCGTTTGAGCGTGAGAAGATTCAACGAGGTTGTCGTGTCGGCAGCATGACACTGCAGGCAGGACTGTTGAAACAGAGTGTCAATGTCTGCCGAGTGCGTTTCCGGTACGAATAGCCCGGCGATACAAACGAATGTGAACAGCATCTTCATGTGGACTCCGTCGATCAAAATGCTGTGTTCCGATCAGCGACCAGCGGAATGGAAAGCTCGCAGCAGCGTGCTGCATTTTTACAGCATTGAGCTTGTTTCTGACAGGTCGGATCGTGGTGGAATACGAATCGCAATGCGTCGTACGAAGAGGTCGGGAGTCTTTTTCGGAGGAAAGCGGCCGTGTTTTGCGAAACGGTTTGACTGAAAAAGACTCCCGACCCCCTCCCATCAACGCTGCCTGCCGATCGTGAAATCGGTTGTGACGGTTCTGCGGCAAATTCCGACAACCGGCCCCCGCACGTTGGCCGTTTTCATCATGGTCTCTGCCGCTGAAATTGTTCTTGTGACTGGTTGTCACGACTTGCAAAGATGGGGGCTCTCCGTTTGAAACACATTCATGAGTTGATCGTTTCGCGACAATGCCATTGATTGCACCCCAACATTTATTCCCGCTGCCGCTCACAGCGTTCGAGCGGTTTATGTTGGCGGACGAGTCTTCTGGTTTTCCGATGGTGTTTTATCTGAAGGTCCGTCTCGCAGGAGTTGTTGATCGCGCTGTGATGCGCATGGCTGTGGACGACGCGCTGGCGCGACACCCATTGCTGTGCTGCACGGTAAACAGAACATGGCGTGGGGGTCATTGGGTTTGGGCCGGCGATCAGGTGACGGAACCGGATTGGGATCGCGATCAATGGATGAGCCAAGAACCGTGGCGGCAACCGATGGATTTAGGAGCGACCATTGGGCTGCGAGTCTGGGGAGAACAGCACGCGGATCATGCCATCATCACCATGCAGTTCCATCATGCTTGCTGCGATGGTATCGGTGCTGCGCAGTTTTTGGAAGATGTCGCCATTGCGTATGCCAGACAGTATGCCCTTTCAATGGGCCAAGACGCTGATTTGCCCGAGATGCGGGCTGTTGATCTGGAACTATTGAAAACCAGAAGTGATTCCGTTGGACGCCGCGTGGCTGACTTGCCAGGCTCGATCCTACGGCGAATCTATATCATTCTGAAGTACACGATCCGCTACTTGATTCAGGAAAAACGCCCTTTTCTGGCAAAGTCCGCAGTCAGACAGTCAGAACGTCAGACGGGTCTTGGCCTGCATTCGATTAAGTTGACTCGAGAAGAAACGCGGCGGCTGCGGGATGTCGCAAAGCAGCACTGCGCGTCTTTGAATGATCTACTCGTGCGAGAATTGATGTTGCTGTCGCATCGCTGGAACGAAAGAGTGGCCACGCGAAAACGACGTTTGTTTCGTTTTCGAATTCCAACGATCTGTGTGCTGGTGCCGACAAGCTTGCGCGGTCCTAGGGATCTTGAGCTGCCGGCTTGTAACGTTGTCAGTTACGTTTTTATGGCGCGGCCCGTGACGCTGATGAAGCGGCCGGAGGAATTGTTGCAGACGATCCGGGATGAGATGCAGTTGGTGCATCAGCACCAAGCGGGCTGGTTGTTTATTCAGGCGATTCAGTCGTTGCAACGAGTGCCCGGTATGTTCCGGTTTATCATGCGCCGCACGCGGCACACGTGTATGAGTACGACAGTGCTGTCTCACATGGGAAATCTGCTGAATGGGATCAGCAGTCGTCTGCCGCGGGAAGGGAAATCAATCAAGATGGGAAACCTGCTGGTGGAAGATGTCTGCGGCATTCCACCGATCCGCCAAGGAACAGCGGTTGCATTCTCGACCGTCATGATTCAAGGCGCGTTGTCGGTCAGTATTCGCTGCTGTCCCGACCGCTTTAGTGCTGCAGATAGCCAAGATCTGCTGAGTGAATTGGTTGCCCAGCTGCGGCAAACGGCTGCAGTCACTGATATCGCCGCTGTGTAGCACACCTGTACATGCGTACAGTTACGGCTGTGGCCAATGCTGTCTGGCGGGAAGTACTTCGCCCACACTATGACGATTAGAGCTGTAGATTCCCGACATTAACACTTGATCTGAAAACAATGCTTGCGAACCTCCCAGATTGCGCATTACCTTTATGTTGCCCATATTTGCTATTTGAGTCTGCGGACTTTGATGCCTTGTGTGTCTAGGGATAGCGAATTCTGCGAACAGTGAGGTGTCCGGATCGCAACTCTGAAGAGAAAATCTCTTCCACAAATGCTGGGCGAAAATCGAAGGATCGGCCATTTTTCCAGAGAATCGATGGGCCCAGATTATGACGGACACTGATCACATGTTCCCTTTGAGACTTTCCGATTTTGAGCATTATGCTTTTCGTGATGACTCGCCAGAACATCCCATGGTCATCGTATTACGGGTGCCCTTCGAAGGAACGTTGGATGAAGCCGCGTTTCGAACTGCGCTCTCGGAAACGCTGGAACTGAATCCCCTGCTACGGGCTGTTGTGAATGACTCCGGCTGGTCAACGAAGTGGCGCCTGTTGCCAGAGCAACAACCGCGTCTGAAATGCACCCGCTATACTTCCGAGCATCCTCCCACAAATTGTTGTCCACTGCACATTGATCTGACGCAAGAACCGGGTGTCGCCTTCGATCTGCGGATGTGTAAAGACCGCGGTGTTTTGGTGTCATACTTTCATCATGCTTGTGCAGATGGTTTGGGTGCGATTCGATTTCTCGGAGACGTGTTTGCGCGCTACGGTCAGCTGACTGTGGAGGCGGGCCAAGAACCGCCGGTTGTCAGAATCCCCGATCCTTCAGCGTTGCTGAAACGCGGTCGCAGGTGCATGCCGGGTGATCGTCGCGATCGCTGTGCGCCGATTCTTCATACGCTGCTAGAAACCGGCCGACTGTTCTTTCGGAAGAGCTATCGCATCCTGAATCATGCGCCGTCCACTGCCAAAGACACAGTCGTCAATAACATCTTACACACCGCGATCGTGCCGCGATCAATTCTGAAGCCATTGAAGAAGCTGGCGGCAACAAAGGGGG
>Ga0075117_1001992_pt1 | contig 12124 bp, 8 predicted proteins | sample AntAceMetag02UKJ_FD_69789 | JGI IMG/M metagenome (GOLD analysis project Ga0075117, IMG submission 69789) | Saline lake microbial communities from Ace Lake, Antarctica - Antarctic Ace Lake Metagenome 02UKJ | ecosystem: Environmental > Aquatic > Non-marine Saline and Alkaline > Saline | place... | reverse complement strand
CTCCTAGATTCATATGACCCACTTCAGAGTTCCCCATTTGGCCATTAGGAAGACCTACTGGCCTTCCAGATGCCTCCAAAGTACTACTTTGATAAGTTCTCATTAAGTGGTCAAAATATGGAACATTGGCTTTTTCAATCGCCGAACGCCATTCTTCACCTGCTTTAGGTATTCCCCATCCGTCCAATATGATTAACTGTACTTTTTTGTTCACTTTTTTATCTTTTAAATTCCTTAACTATTCTTAATTTTTGGAGGCTCTATAGAACATAGTATTACTATTATCTGGCCTTAAAATATCCTTTGCCATTGCCTTAAAGATATCTGGACTTATACTATGCAGCTCCTCCGTTCCTCTGTTACAAAGTTCAGCATTTCCGTAGTTAGCTGCAAAGGCTAAATTCATAGCTCTATTTAATAAATCAACCTCTGAAAAATGCTCTGAAACCTCTGCTTGATTTTTGACTTTTTCAAGCTCCTTAGTCTGCATTTCTGAAGAAACAAGTGCTTCTATTACGTTTTCAACAGCCAAGTTTCCTTCTTCGATACTAACGCCTTCATTCAGATTACCGCTCACCACTAACAGCCCAGGATCCAAAGAAGCAGTAACATAAGCATTAATATTATTGAAAAGTCCTTTTTCTTTTACAAGGGCTGTGTATAGTCTGGAAGACTTTCCCCTTCCTAAAACATCACTTATCAAATCTACTGTTTGGAAATCCGATTCGTACTTACCAGGCATATGGTAAGCCTTATATAGAGCGTCTAAGGGCACTTTTGATTCCGTCTCTAAAAACCTTGCTTTGCTTTGTCTAGCTTCCTGTGGTAAGTTTTTTTGCATTTTCTCTCCAGCTGGAATTGCAGCAAACCACTTTTCAGAAAGCCTTTTCACCTCTTCTAAACTGATATTTCCCGCAATCACTAGCGTGGCATTGTTTGGCAGATAATGCTTATAGAAAAAGGCCTTTACATCTTCCATAGTAGCGTTTTCGATGTGGCTAATTTCTTTACCAATTGTCGCCCATTTATATGGATGATTTTTATACGCCAGTGGCCTTAACTTTAACCAAACATCACCGTATGGTTGGCTCAAATAACGCTGCTTAAACTCTTCAATAACGACTTTCCTTTGCACTTCCAGTACTTTTGGATCAAATGAGAGGCTCATCATTCTGTCTGATTCTAACCAAAAAGCTGTTTCAATATTATCAACAGGAAGTGTGATGTAATAGTTAGTGACATCTGGCGAAGTAAAAGCATTATTTTCTCCTCCTACACGCTGTAAAGGCTCATCATAGCTCTCAATATTTTTGGAACCTCCAAACATTAAATGCTCAAATAAATGAGCAAAGCCCGTTTTGTTTTCGTCCTCGTCTCTAGAGCCTACATTATAGACAATGTTAAAGGCAGCCATCGGTGTGGTTTTATCTTGATGTAGATAAACCTCTAGGCCATTATCTAGTGTAAAATGCTCGTAATTGATCATTGATAATTTGGATTTTTCTTTGCGGTAGCAAATTTAGGATTTAATGAAGACTATTGGCCCAATAAATAAATAATAGACAATTACTCAACAATAGTCCTATTATGAGAACTATGGACATTAAATACTGACAAATGGTGTAAATTTACTTTGAACAAGAATGACAATGCTGTGAAATCTAAATCTTACGTTGGTGGCTGGAAATCTGTTTTTTATTCTCTTCACGTTTTACAAGAAGCTGGTCTAGGAAATATTGCTAGAACAATTACCTCAAAAAACACCTGTAAAACTTGTGCATATGGCATGGGTGGGCAGAAAGGTGGCATGGTGAATGAAGCAAATGATAAAATAGAAATCTGTAAGAAAAGCCTTCAAGCCCACATTACTGATATTCAGAAACCTATTCCCCCAAGATTTTGGCAAGAAAATACCATTTCAGATTTAAGGAAACTTAGGCCTCGTGAATTAGAGAAATTGGGTCGACTCCAGCAGCCCCTTTTAAAGGAAAAAGCAGCAGGACATTACACACCTATCTCTTGGGAAATTGCACTTGATAAAATTGCTGAAAAATTCAAAGCTTGCAAACCCAACAACACCTTCTTTTACAGTTCTGGAAGAAGTGGAAATGAGGCAGCATTCTTACTTCATTTATTTGCTAGAATTTACGGTACTAATAACGTAAACAATTGCTCATATTACTGCCATCAAGCGAGTGGAGTGGGTATGGGTAGTACTTTAGGCACAGGAACTGCCACTATACAACTAAGTGATTTAAAAAAAACCGACTTAGTCTTTGTGATAGGTGCAAATCCGGCATCCAACCATCCAAGGTTTCTTACAGAACTCATGCATTGCCGCAGGCGAGGAGGAAATGTGGTGGTTATTAACCCTGCCAAAGAAGCTGGCCTAGTAAACTTCTCTATACCTTCAGATGTGCGTTCCTTATTTAGTAGAGGCTCAGATATTGCTTCTCATTATTTACAGCCTAAAATTGGTGGAGATATGGCCGTGCTATACGGGATCAGTAAATTCTTGATAGAGGAAAATGGCCTAAATAAGACCTTTGTAGAAATGTCTACAGAGGGTTTTGATAATTTTAAGAATCTTATCAATGAGCTTAGTTGGGAAGAAATTGAAGCAGGATCCGGTATTTCTAAGTCTCAGATTACGGAGGTGGCCAAGATTTATATGTCTGCCAAAAACGTAGTATTCTCTTGGGCTATGGGCATTACCCACCACAAGCATGGCTCCGAAAATGTAGAAGCCATTGTTAATTTGGCTATGCTAAGAGGAATGATCGGCCGTAAAAATGCTGGACTTTTGCCTTTAAGAGGGCACTCAAACGTTCAAGGAATTGGTTCTGTGGGTGTTACTCCTGCTTTAAAACAAAAGGTTTTTGAGAATATAGAAAACCATTTAGCTGTAAAACTTCCCACTACGGCTGGTTGGGATACCATGAAGTGCATGCAACAGGCCAGCCAAGGAAATGTGGATGTGGCTTTTTTATTGGGAGGTAACCTATACGCCTCCAATCCTAATTTAAATTTTGCAGAGAAGGCTCTTAATAACATTCCTTTCAAGGTGTTTTTGAATACCACCCTGAATGAAGGGCATATCAAAGGAGTAGATGGAGAGGTCATTGTATTGCCCGTACTTACTAGAGACGAAGAAAAGCAGGCTACCACACAAGAATCCATGTTTAACTATATGAGGATGAGTGATGGAGGAATAAACAGACTAAAAGATGTGCTTTCTGAAGTGGAGATTATCTCAACTATTGCTAGTAAAGTCATAGACAAAGCTGTTCTTGACTTTTCAAAATTCACGAGCCATCAAAATATTAGAGAAGTTATTGGTTCTGTAATTCCGGGTTTCGAAAAACTGAAGGAAATAGACCTCACTAAAGAGGAGTTTCAGATAGAAGGAAGAACTTTCCATACACCCGAATTCAATACCCCATCTGGAAAAGCTAAGTTCATTTGTAACGCATTACCTAAAATAGAATTAACACCAAACGGCCTTTCTCTGATGTCTGTCAGAAGCGAAGGACAGTTTAACTCCATCATTTACGAAGAAGAAGACGCATGGCGGGGTACAAAACACAGAGATGTGCTTCTTATGAATATAGAAGACATGAAGGCGAGAAATATTGCCGAAGGTCAACGCATAAACATTAAGAGTAAAACAGGTATTCTAGAGAATTTCGAAGCTCTTAGTTTTGATATCTCCAAAGGATCTACCATGGGTTTTTACCCTGAGACCAATGTCTTGATTTCGTCAGATAATGACCCTAGAAGCCTCACGCCTGCTTTTAAGAATACAGAGATTTGGATTGAAACTATGGCTTAACGTACCAGTATCTGAGCGTTCCAAAAAAAGTATTCCTATAACCCTGCTCTGAAATATCTGAGAATCCTGAAGTCTTAAGAAGCTCAGGAATGCTATCGGAACTGGTTATGTAGTTATCAAATACTTGAAGAACGAAAAATAGTACTCTCATTAAAACATTGGCGGCCTTCCCCCAATCTGCCAACACAAAACTACCCTCAGGTTTTAGCACTCTTCGTATTTCTTTGAAAGCCCTTATTTTTTCTTCTCTATTTAAGTGATGAAAGACCCATGTAGAGATCACTTTGTCAAAATGTGCATCTGGAAATGGAATAGCATCACCATTAAATAAAACCAAATTCTCATTTGAAATCCCCTTAGCTTTAGCTATTTCAAGAATTTCTAAATCCACATCTAGTCCGATCATTCTTGAACTAGATAACTCATTATTAAATATTTGCATCAATACCCCTGTTCCACAACCGAAGTCTAAAACTAAATCGCCCTCATCTATCTCTGCAAGTAAAATAGTCTTACGTTTTACTTCCTTTTCTGGCATCCAGAAACGAATAAAACGGTCATAATAGCGTGTAAGAAAATGATATTTCAGAGCAGGAATAAAGGCCATTACCAGCTTCCTGTCTTCATAGACGATTCTAATTTCTCTTCATAATCGTCTGGTAATAATCGGAAGAAATCCAATTCTGTCATTTCTTCTAAGTTGTCAATTTTAATCTGCCTTTTTTCCATTGTAAACTTATCGACTGGCTCATTAGGAAGTAGAAATGCGATGACCTTATCTGGAATAGATTTATTGGCTGAAAGCGTAAAGATGATTTTGAAAAAATGGGTGGGTACACTTACCTCATTTTGCTTTCCTATATATAAAAACCTATGCTGAAAAACGGGCCCCGTGATGACATAAACGGTTCCAAATTTCCTTGCCCAGCTTCTAGTCTTTATCTCAAGCTCATTCCATGCGTATCTATTTAAAATGGAGTCAAAAGGGGCGATATTACTCATAGAAAAAGTCTCTGTCATTTCTGCCTGACAGCATTTAAAATCACCTGCAGGTACCAAGTGGCCTCTATCGTACCCAGAACCAGAATAGTCGTAATACTTGGCAGTTTGTGACGCCAAATCCTCTTCATCATTAAAACGAAGACCGTACCGAGTTGCCTCTCCTCTGGTGTAAGAGCCCTCTAGCTTATGAAGCGTAAAACGAGCCTGCGTGATAGCCTCATCATAATAAAGCATGTAATTTGGCTTATAAACCCACTCCCCAAAAGTATTAGGCATAGGCACTATGGTTTCTGGATAGTTCATAGAGGCCAATTCATCTGAAAGACTCTTGGTTTTCTGCTGAGTTTCAGTTAATCCTAGCTTTGCACGAAGATTGTTAAGCCTGTCGGGATTATTCAATATGTAAATAAGTCCTATCACAATAGCGAAAGCGGCTGCCGAACCTAAGTACCTTTGCCAAAAAGAATTTCTATAAGCCATAAAAGAATGGTAAATGAGTTACGTTAAAGCAATAGATAATTATCCATAAAACAAAAATTGATTATGAAAAAAGCATTTACTCTTTTGACTCTGATTCTCATTTTTATGAGTAAGGGCCAAGCACAAGAAAAATTGAAAGTATTTAAGTTTCAGCCATTGCCCCTGGCTACTTCTATGTTATCCTTTGGCGTAGAAAGCTTTAATGAGAACAGGTCGAGAAGTATGGTTTTTAACCTTGGCATTAGGTATAAAAAAGACAACGACAGGGCATATTCATATGCTGAATCCAGTGTTAGCGGTGGAGACTTCATCAATCAATTCTCTGACTGGAAAGGTATCATGGGCTCTGTAGAAAGACGTTTTTATGTTCCGGCATTTAAGGACAAAGGGGCCAATATGCTTAATCAAGAGAGTAGCCAAAGTGGTGTATATTTTAGTCCCTCTCTTAGGGTTGATTACAACCAAAGTGATTATGATAGATCTTATTATAATTACATTTATGATGAGACAACGCAAACACAAACTTCTGAATTATTGGCTAATAATGGTAAAATAAACTACCTAGGGATTATGCCGTCTTTGAACTTTGGCGTACAGTTTACCATTTTTCAATACGCCTACATAGATCTTCATATTGGAGGTGGTATTAGAGTCCAGTGGGAAGATGTGGTAGAACAACAATCTTCAAGAACCAACTCCTATTACCGAGACGGTGGTATTATAGAGGAATTAGTAATCAAAGAAGGCGTGCAGCCAACGGGTGGAATTACTTTCGGACTAAAGCTTTAAATTAGAATTAAAGACCTTGGAAGCTATCTAGTTTTCAAGGTCTTTATATAACCCGCTTTAAAACAAAGGATGCAAACCTCAGAGCTCCGTTTCTTCTATAAAAGACTTCAATAGTTTTTCCTTCCTTTTTGGACAGCAATCTATAAATCTCCGCAACCGACATTTTAAAGGCCTGCTGATTATTAATAAAGACTATTTCGTCTTTAGCTTCTAAGCCTGCCGCACTTGCCGGCGAGTTAAGCACCACCTCGCTCACATAGAAACGAGTAAAATCTTCCTTGTCTGCCCGAACATCCAGACCGCTCATATTGTGCTCAAAGGGCTGCTTTAGTCGGGTCTTATTTGGCTTTAAGGCCATGTAACCCTCTCTATAATTCAGCGTTACCTTAAATCGTCTCAGAAATTCACCTCCAATGCTTCCTTGTCTGTTTACTTCTGTTGGCGGAAATTTCATGCTAAAAGTCAATGAATCAGGGAATGAGGCAATGACGTCATTCATTTGGTACTTACCGATGGACACCTTAGAGACACGCCCAATATTTCCATAAATCTCACCGTTTAGCCCTCTTCCTAAATTCGCCCTTATCACTTTTTGAGGAAGCTCTATATGCCCCTCTTCAGAATTTAATAGTAAAGCATGCCCTGCACCTGTATCTATAACCAGCCTGACTTTCCTTTCTTGATCGTTTGCCTCGGTTATTGTAATGGCATCGGTATAAGGCTTTGATTGTGTTACTACTATGGGATATTTATCCCCGTACCTTTTGGAGTATCTAAATTTTTCTGGACGTCTAATATTTAGGACTAGACTATTGAAATCAATCGTAATAACGAAATGCTCAAACATGGCATGCCCAAAAATACCATGAATCTGCACTCCCATAAACTCCGAAAGGTGCAATATATCTTCGCTTAGCACCACTACGTTCTGCCTATATCCTGTAATATTGCCTACTTTAAACTCGTGGCCTACAGAGACGTACGCTCTTAAAGCCTCTCCCTCTCCCGCCCCACTTATGGCTACAGTTCGTTGATATTCCAAGCCCAAGGCTTCTCCTACTTTAGGATCAACAATGAAATTAGAACTTACTCCGGTATCTAAAATAAAGTTAAGGGTGTCAGAACCATCTATGGTAACAGGAATAACAATCAAGTTAGAATAAACTTTGAAGGGTAAAGTATAGCTACCTCTTTTACCCTTTATGTGAAAGCCATAATCCGGTTTCTTCTTATTCTTTTTGAATAACTGCCCCAAAGAATCACCTACCATTCCTGAAAAAAGGCACACTAAGAAAAGAGTTCTTATGGATGAAAGATGTTTCATTGTACTCTTATAAGGTCATTAAATATACATTTAATGCTGCATATCTGCCGAATTAATGCCTCAAAAAATGATTCTTAGGTTAATCAATTGAAAATACGGAAATTTGCAGCCAAATGGCAGAGCAAAGAATTGATATAAGAGCACTAGACAAAACCAAGCTTCTAGCCTGGTTTTTAAAAAGTGGTGAAAAGAAGTTTAGAGCCAATCAGGTTTGGGAATGGCTATGGCAGAAGTCTGCCGTATCATTTGACGATATGTCTAACCTATCTAAACCACTCAGAGATACACTAAAAGAGCATTTTGTTATTAATGCGGTTCGAGTAGATAGCTCCCAAATTAGTTCAGACAGAACCATAAAGTCTGGCTTTAAACTGCATGACAATCACCTTGTTGAGGGTGTTTTAATCCCCACCACTAACCGCATGACTGCCTGTGTTTCGTCTCAGGTAGGTTGTTCGCTTTCTTGTGCTTTTTGTGCCACTGGCTATATGGATAGAGCCAGAAACCTTACTGCTGCGGAGATTTATGACCAAGTAGTGTTGATTAAAAAACAAGCAGAGGATAACTATCAAGCTCCACTTACTAATGTAGTTTATATGGGAATGGGAGAGCCATTGCTTAACTATGCCGCCACCCTAAAATCTATTGAAAGGCTCACGGCCGCAGATGGCTTAAACTGGTCACCTAAAAGAATTACAGTATCTACCGCTGGAATAGCCAAAATGATTACCAAACTTGGAGACGATGGTGCCAAGTTTAACCTGGCTTTATCATTACATGCCGCCAATGATAAGAAAAGGAATCAAATAATGCCCATCAATGAGAGCAACTCCTTGGACAATTTAAGAGAATCTTTGAATTACTTCTATAGTAAAACAGGAAATCCTATTACCCTAGAATACATTGTTTTTCATGGTTTCAATGACACATTAGAAGACGCAAAAGAACTACTAGAGTTCGTCAAACGTGTTCCTTCTAAAGTCAATATCATTGAATACAACCCAATAGCCGAGGCAAAATTTAGAAATGCCGACCCTGAGGCCATTGATAATTTTGCCAATTTCTTAGAAAAACGAGGTGTCACTGTGAATGTTAGAAGGAGCCGTGGAAAAGACATAGACGCCGCTTGTGGCCAGCTAGCTATTAAAGAAAAATAAATCTATTAAAGGTCCCTTAGCGTAATTATAGGTGCTTTTACAGAATTACTCTTATAAAGACTAATTTTTTCAGGTGACACAAAAACTTTTATAAACGGGGCATCAAAGTAATTGTTATTAAAACTTTGTCTGTAAGAGTTTAGATAATGTTTATGGAAGAAATCTAGATTAAATAAGTAATAAAAATCTTGCTTTTTTTCCTTAATTAGACGTGTAAGTAAACCCGTAGATTCTTCATCTTCAAGTATATGAATGTCATATGTAAAACCAGGAACAATTTGCTTTATTTTATTTTCAAAAGCATCATCTAAACTTTTATCTACCCCTTTTGAGCACTTCAGAATAATGGTCAGTTTGCAATAATTAAACTTTAAAAGTCCGCCATATTTATTTAATATATGCAAATAATCAATATGTTCTAATTCTAATAGAACCGTAATGCGATTATATATATTTTCAGTATTAACTGGAGGAACAACCAGTACATCTTGGTTAACTTGGGTAATTACATCATGAAAGAAACTCTCACTTCCGACTTCAGAGTTATTTCCTCCTAGACCAACATTTACCCCGTCATACCTATCTGAATTTAAATATTCTATGAGTATTTTTTTGTTGTTGAAAATAAAAAAATAAAAATCGCCAAAGTGACTTTCTTCATTCTTTAACCTCTCTTCCAATTCTGCCATTTTTTGTTGAGAATCATCTTCATCATCTTCTTTTAAATGAATAAGGTCGATTCCTATATTAAAAATCCAAATATCAAAAAGGGCTGAATCTAATCTTTTTAAAGAATTTGAAGAAAAGTTTGTACAGAAAGCGAATGTGCATTTACTATCCATATTGTTAGGAGTTAAAATATCAATTTCAAGGTACGGAATAATTCTACTTTACCAATAAATAATACTATTAATGGATTATATCTAAACAGGAAAAGCCCTGGCATTTTATGCCCGAGCTCTTTATACTTTAACAGAAGACGTTCTATTTCTCCATAAAACCTGTTTCTAACACTTGCATCAAGTATTCATTTGATGCCGCCTTTTCATTTCTAAAAACAAAATATATATCCTGGAAACCTGAGATGTTAGTAGGTAAAGTAATGACTGCTTGAAGGCTATTTTGCCTTCTCCATTCCACAGGATTAGTTCCAGCCGGTGGCCTTCTTCTTTGTTCTGTCTCTTCAAAAGTGACCTCCGTTGATCTTGCCACTAGTTCTCCATCAGGAGCCTTAAGCCTTAATTCAATATGCCCTCCCTTTGCTCCTGACCTTCTGGAGTTTTGAATATAAACTACGACAGAACTTACGTTATTCAGATCCAAGGATTTATATCCGATATATGAGCTATCTCCCACGGCGTAGTAAGCATTGCCAGCCGCCGTAAGAATTTCAGTACTCTTCTTATAATCAGCATTATGCGGCTTTAAAAAGGGGCTTTTTAGCACAATGAGTTCCTCAGTTCTCAATGATTTGGCTTGGTCTGTTCCTTTATCTTTGTAAGCCGCTCGTAGAACAAAAGTTCCGGCCTCTTGCTCAAATTCCGGCTTTTGAGGCTTCAATGTCCCTTTAACCCCGAGGGCAACATTTTTATTATCAGAATTCCCAATAATATAATCTACCATTCTAGCTGCATCTCCCCTATCAAGATCTGGATGAGCACTCATTCCATGTTCTCCCCAGACACCGCTTCCTCCTTTCAGGATTTTGTCTACTAAGTAATTCCTGTTTTTATCTGTATTCTTATATCGTTTGGCCACGTCGGCATAACTAGGCCCTATAGACTTACTATTAAATTGATGACAGGAAATACAGTCGCTCCCCTTTATAAGATTAATGCCAACAGCAAATGACGCTAGCTCATCCGCAGAGGCTTGGTTGGCGGCCATTTCAATGGGATCATAACCTGCTGGTACATAATCAAAAGTAACAGCCACCTCCTCTGATTTTATTCCTTCTCCTATTTGGCCGTCCTCGCCGTCTTTGACCGTGACACTATAATCAAGCGTATTCTCTCCAAAATAAAAGCTTTTATTAATCGATTTCAAATCTAGGCTTATTTCAGGAGCCGTATTTCCTGCGGTAATAAAAATGGATTTTTCATTCTTATCCCCTTTGGAATCCTTCACTGTCAGTTTTACCTCAAAATCACCCCCTTCGTTAAAAGTATAACTTACCTTCTCCCCATCTAACGTAGTGAGAACTTCCTGTCCTTTTAATATGGTCCATTGATAGCTTAATTTCCCTTGATCATAATCATCACTATCCATTGAGCCCTCAGCTGTTAACTTCACTGTTAATGGTAGCTTTCCAGAGCTAACATCTGAAGCAATGGCCACATTTGGTTTTCTATTACCCTCGTTGTACTCTAATCTAACTAACCTAGAATTATCGTTCTTCCTAAACCAAGCAGTACCATACTCTAGCACATAGAGGTCTCCAGAAGGCCCAAAACCCATATCTATTGCACCGCTGAAATTCTTTTTTGGAAGTACTTTCTCCATTGAAAGATAATCACCGTTCTCGTCCATGGTAACCGCTATTAACCAACCACGCATAAACTCTGTAATAAGCCATTTCCCCTCAAAATAGGATGGCCATGCTCTTTCGGCATTTTTAAAATCTGCAGATCTAAAAACAGGACCACCAGTCGCACTTCTACCAGAGGTACCTAATAAAGGAAATTCCTCGGAGGCTCCATACGGATAATAGAGAAACGCTGGAACTGGGCTAGGAAGCTCTTTAATACCTGTGTTGTTTACAGACTCGTTAATCACGTTATTGGCGTCAAAAGCATTTCCATATGTTCCATCCACAGAATTGAACTTATTATACGGCCTGTTATTGCCAATAAAGTAAGGCCAACCAAAATTGCCTGCTTTTTTGGCTTGATTGAATTCATCATAACCTTTCGGGCCCCAATCTGAATCTTCAGATGCATCTGGACCAACTTCTCCCCAATACAAATACCCCGTTTTACTATCAATACTCACCCTCCATGGATTCCTATGGCCCATGGTATAAATTTCCGGTCTAGTTTTTTCTGTTCCTTCGGCAAATAAATTATCTTCTGGAACAGTGTAAGAACCGTCAGCTTCAGGATGAATTCTCAATATTTTACCCCGTAGATCCATCGTATTTGATGGAGCTCTTTGATCATCCTCATTTTCGTGTCCAGGAAGCTCATTCATGTTTGATGCTCCACTTCTTGGATTAACAGTGTTATTGCCAACAGAAAGGTATAGGTTGTTTTGGGCATCCCATGTCATCCCGCCTCCCGTATGACAACACTCCTCTCGTTGCGTAGGAACTTCTAAAACAATGGTCTTGGTCTCGTCTAACAGATGGTCTTCTTTAAACTCATATCTGGCCAAAACGTGTTTTGGAGTTTCTGGATCTGCATAATATATGTATATCCAGCTATTCTTTGAGAAATCAGGATCGGCAACGATTCCCATCACGCCTTCTTCTGCTTCTCTGGTACTCCCTTCTTTATTTGTATACTTGGTATTTACTTCTATCCAGCCTGCATCAAGGGTTTC
>Ga0075117_1001991_pt1 | contig 12124 bp, 11 predicted proteins | sample AntAceMetag02UKJ_FD_69789 | JGI IMG/M metagenome (GOLD analysis project Ga0075117, IMG submission 69789) | Saline lake microbial communities from Ace Lake, Antarctica - Antarctic Ace Lake Metagenome 02UKJ | ecosystem: Environmental > Aquatic > Non-marine Saline and Alkaline > Saline | place... | reverse complement strand
ATATTGCTGTAATGAATAAGGCAGCCCATGCTGAGCTTCAGCCAATATTAACTGAGCTACCAAATTTTATTTCCTATCACCAGTTGCGTTATTTTTTACAGGCTTCTAAGCATAAGGGAATAATGCGTTATTACTTGGAATACCTTCCACTTTCCTTTAGCAGAAGACACGGTGACCCTAGCAGGCCATGGAACTACTTTAGTATTAAGCTAAAGAATGAAAAAGGAAAAGGAGTGAAAAATTACGAAGGGAATTGGCGTGATATTTTTCAGAATTGGGAAGCGCTTGCATACAGTTATCCAGAATATGCACTTGGTATGATTTCCAAATTTGTAAATGCCTCTAGCATAGATGGCTACAATCCTTACCGAATTACAAAAGATGGAATAGATTGGGAGGTTGTAGATCCTGCTGATCCTTGGTCGCACATTGGATATTGGGGAGATCATCAGGTTATATACTTAACCAAGCTTTTAGAGTTTTCAGATAATTTTCACCCCATTAGATTAAGGAAACTATTAAATCAACCCATTTTCTCTTATGCTAATGTACCCTATCGAATTAAAGGATATGATGCGATAGTAAACGACGCTAAGCACACTATAAATTTCGATTTTGGAGTGGAGAAGTCCATCAAAAAGCAAGTCGAAAAATTAGGTTCAGATGGTAAATTGGTTCACAATTCTGCAGGAAATATCGTTCTGGTAAATTTGACTGAGAAATTATTGGTAATGATACTTACCAAGCTTTACAACTTTGTTCCGGAAGGTGGAATATGGTTGAATACACAACGTCCTGAATGGAATGATGCCAATAATGCTTTAGTTGGTAATGGAGTTTCAATGGTTACACTGTATTACTTGCATCGTCTTCTGAAATTTTCAGAGACATTATTTAGCAATTTAGAAAAAAGCAGTGTTTCTATTAATAAACCTGTTATTGATTTAATGGATGCAATATCTAGGTCATTTAGTGATTATAATGAGTCTCTTATTAATGGATTTAGTGATGTGGATCGAAGAAGCTTTATGGATAGTGTTGGTGTTGCAGGTGAGCATTATAGAACTACGGCTTATAGCGGTTTTACTGGTGAAAAACGTGAATTGACCTATTCTAAACTCAAAGACTTTTTAGCAACTGCACGGAAATATTTGAGTCATTCGATTGCAATTAACAAACGAAAAGATGGATTATTTCATTCTTATAATCTTTTAGATTTTTCCAGTAATAAGGCTAGAATTAGTCATTTGTATAAAATGTTAGAAGGTCAAGTGTCTGTTCTAAGTGCGAACTACTTATCTCCAAAAGAATCCGTTCACATTCTAGATGCTTTAAAGTCAAGCGACATGTTTCGAGCAGATCAGTATAGCTATATGCTTTATCCAGATCGTGACTTGTCCTCTTTTGTGAATAAGAACAACATAAATGCTGAAGACTTGGCAAACTCAAGATTAGCTGACGCCTTGCTTGCAAATAATAATACTTCAATTATTGAAAAAGACATTAATGGGGTAGCTCATTTCAACGGCGAGTTTCACAATTCGGAAGATTTAGAAAATGCATTGGATAAATTGACTGGACCAATTTGGACGCGTCTCGTTAGAAGCGAAAAAAAGAAGTTTATTGCTCTTTTTGAGAAAGTATTTAATCACAAATCGTTCACTGGACGTTCGGGTGCATTTTATGGCTATGAAGGACTAGGAAGTATTTATTGGCACATGGTTTCTAAGTTATTGTTGGCAATTCAAGAAAACATTTATAAGCTCAATGACTCTGACAAAGGAACTGAAACGTATGGAAAACTAGTCGAACATTATTTTGAGGTTAGAGCTGGAATTGGGATCAATAAGTCTCCAAAATTGTATGGAGCATTTCCGACAGATGCATATTCGCATACTCCTAAACATGCGGGAGCAAAGCAGCCTGGAATGACAGGACAGGTAAAGGAAGACATCATAAACCGTTGGGCAGAATTGGGAGTACAAGCTCATCAAGGAAGACTCTCTTACAAACCGACATTCTTAAGGAAATCTGAGTTTATCGATCAAGAAGATTCACTTTCTTGCTACTCATACCTAGGAGAAGTAATTAAGGTTATTGTTCCTAAAAATGGATTAGGATTTACTTACTGTCAAACACCTGTTGTCTACAAAATTGAAGATAACAACGATCTCAACATTTTTTATACCGATGGTAGTTCCAAAAAAGTTGAAGGCTGCACGTTGGATCTTGAAGATTCGAAAAGTGTTTTTAAGAGAAAAGGGAAAATCTTAAGAATTGAATTATCCATTAAGGAAGAAAATCTTTTGCCTTAATCAGAGTTATAATGGCACTTTCTAAAAATTACAGAATATCCTTTGCGCTCATAACTGTTCTATTCTTTTTTTTAGGATTTATTACTGTGTTGGTTGACTCGTTAATCCCACGATTACGAGAGCTTTTTGATTTAAGTTATTTTGAAGCTGGGACTGTTCAATTTGCTTTTTTCAGTGCTTATTTTGCCTTATCGATTCCGTCAAGTTACTTTTTGACAAAAATTGGATACAAAGGAGGAATTATTACTGGATTGCTCGTAATGGCTTTAGGATGTGCGCTGTTCTATCCTGCGGCAGAATATCGGTCATTTGGAATATTTATTTCTGGTTATTTTATTCTAGCAGGAGGTATGACCTTATTGCAAGTAGCCATAAATCCTTTTGTAGCTGTTTTAGGAGATGAAAAATCTTCATCAAGTAGATTGACGTTAGCACAAGCATTCAACTCATTGGGGACGGCCATAGCGCCTGCTGTTGGAGCTTTTTTTATTCTGTCTGATACCATTAAAACTAAAGCTCAAATAGAGGGTTTAACCCATTCTATGAAAGAGTCATACTTGGCTGCAGAAGCTGCAGCTGTGCAACTTCCATTTGTAACAATTGCTACTGTTATTGCTTTGGTGGCAATTGTTTTTCTTTTTGCAAAACTGCCTAAGCTCATTGAGTCGAATGAAAGAACTTCTTATTGGGATTTATTACAGCATAAAAATTTATTGTATGGAGTGCTAGGTATCTTCTTTTATGTGGGAGCAGAAGTTGCAATTGGTAGTTATTTGGTCAACTACTTATTAGATATGGACCTAGTGCCCATAATAAAGAATAATGCATATATGAAATCCATAGCTGAGGGCATATTGAATGCCGATTTGATGCAAAAAGATCAAAAAGCTATAGTTGGAGTTTTCGTTACATTTTATTGGTCAGGAGCTATGATTGGCAGATTTGTAGGAGCTTACCTTACCAAAAGATATAGCCCTGGCAAAGTAATCGGAATATTCGCTTTCTGTGCGATCGCCTTGGCCCTTATTTCAATTTCAACGACTGGTTTAACAGCCATGTGGAGTGTAATTACAATAGGGTTATTCAATTCTATTATGTTCCCAACAATCTTCAGTCTTGCAATTGGAGGTTTGGGAGTGCTTAAACCTAAAGCATCTGGCTTGCTGTGTATGGCAATTGTTGGAGGTGCGCTAGTCCCGCCAATGTTTGGCTTTTTAGCAGACACGGGTGGATTTAAAATTGCTCTGTTGCTGGTTGTCTTTTGCTACGCCTATATAGCCTTCTTCGGCTTTAGGAATTATAGAATGAAAAATTCAATACTCTAGTTGAACAAGTTTTTTAATCTTCAGCGCTTTTTCAAAGTGATCTAATTTATGGGTCTTAATTCACCATCTGGCTACTTCCATTAGTGGCTCTGGATTATCGTTTTTATTAGCGAAAAAGGCATAAAACTATAGGCCTACGTTAGCGCCTTTTCTGGCGATTTTTTCGTCACAGATTTGAGTGATTTTTAGTTTTATACTTTCATTCATCTGGAATCTCTTTTCATCAAATAACATTTCAAAGTAATGTTATTGTTCTTGATTAAGTTTTGGCGTAGGTCTTGTCCACGTTGTTGCAAATTGAACAATTGCTTCGTAATAATCCAAAATCATATCTTCAATTATAACAATGAATTTTTTGGTGCTCGAAAAATTAGCTCCCAAACTTTTTATATAAACAATATGAAATGCTTGAATTTCTTTTCCCTGAGATAGCGTTGCAAGATTATCTAATTCGCTAATTTTTACTTTAATATGGTCTTTAGCATATTTAATATCAGCCTCAATCCAAATGTCATTTTCGATTGAAACGAATGCCTCTTCTGATTTTCTTTTTAAATTTTCTAGTTGCTTACAAATCCACGTAATCCTTGCCTTTGGTCCTTTATCTAACGGTGGAGTAATCTTTATGCTCATTAAAAGGGTTCTACGTTCAAATTCTGCAGTTATTTTAATGTCAGAAGCGGCGCCTTTAATTGAAAGATTACCTGAAATGTAGTTGTGTTCAGCCAAACGCTTCATGTCCTTTTTTTGACTGTCGCTATTTCTTGTTGTAGACTTCACTAATACGCCAAGACTTCGACTTACTAATAAAGCAATATCTTTTTCTTCTTCATACCAGCTTTGTACAGCTTCTTCAATAATTACATCATTCGGCTTCAAAATATTCTGAGCTCTAACATTTTCAGAGAGTTCTTTCCAACCAGGTTTCATTTGAGTATAACCTCTAATTCCAGATAATGGATTTTCAAAATAGTGCAGTGCTTCTTGCATTATTTCTTCTTGATCTGGTGAGCTAATGTTTTCTTCATTATCAATAAGAAGCAGTTGCCCTTTAGTTATGAGATAAGTCCAAGAAAAGTGCAAGAGCGAAAAGTATTTTGTCGATTTAAGTTTAACTGGCGAATGCGAAGGATCAGAGACAAATTCGTTTGAGATTGTGATTAGCTTATTAACCTTTAGTTTTCTAGATAGGTCTATATAACCTTCAATTTGTTCTTTATCAATTTTGTTGGTTTTGTTTTTCATTTCAAAGAAAGCCGCATCGGTTATAACGCCTTTAATTACCACAATTATTAACCCATCAATTCTGCATTTATTGATATCAGGAAAGCATGCCTCTGTATAATAATAGGCCTTTCCACTTCTTGCTAGCTTGATTTCTTAGAAAAAGCTATCTCGATATTCTTTTATCAATTTCAATGAAGAAAGAAATATTGAGGTTAAAGCCATTTCATCTCCTGTCTTCAGGGTTGGAATAAGTTTGGCTTTTTGTCTCGAAATTTGACCACTATTTATAAATGAATCAAAATCTTCTTTTTTGAGTCCTACTAGTTTTGAAATTGGTTTTTTAATCATGTCAGTTTTTTAATTGATTCTTATTGGCATAAAAATAACTAAAGCTTTTGAAATGAAATTACAGTATCTCTTTATGACAGCTCTCTAATATTTCCTTTGCCCTTTCCTCAGTTCTTCCCTCAGCATAAGTCCTCAGAACAGGCTCGGTTCCAGAAGGTCGAATCATTAACCATTCGTCTGCATTGAAGTAATATTTCCAGCCGTCTAAGTCTTCAATGCGCTCAACTTTCCAATTGCCAAATGAGCTGTATTTCCCTGCTTTGCAATTAGATACAACTTCTTGTTTTTTGGCTTCAGAAAGCTTTAAATCAATACGCTGAAATGCAAAGCTGCCAACTAAATCAGTCACTTCCTTCAATAATTCTGGAAGCGTTTTTTTAGTTTCCATCATGGCTTGAATCAATACTAACCCATTCCATATACCATCACGCTCCGGAATATGTCCCTTTACTGCAATACCACCGGACTCTTCGCCGCCAACTAAAATGTCCTCGTTCACCATTAGACTGCAAATATGTTTGAATCCAATAGGTACAATCTCTAATTCGAGATTAAGCATTTTGCAGAATTGAGTAATTTTTACTGTGGAGCTAAAGCCCGTAGCTACTTTTCCTTTCCAGCCTTTGTAATTGTACAAATAGTGGAGTAGCAGTAATATAATATTGTGTGAATCGATGTAATTGCCTTCTCCGTCAAATAAGCCTATTCGATCGGCGTCGCCATCATTTACCAATCCAAAATCAAGATTTGGAGTATCTTGAAGGTGATTTTGATAAGCACCTAAATTCTTGAGAATAGGCTCTGGATTTATGCCGAAAAAAGTAGGGTTCCATTCGCAACGAAAAAGGTCAGCATCTGGAAACAGTTCTTGCATAATGAATTGGCCACTGCCATACATAGCGTCGTAGGAAAGGTTTAGTCCAGAGTTTCGGATAGCTTCAATATCGAAGGACATATGAATTTTATCCAAGTACAATTTCTTTAAGTCTACTTCTTGAGCTGAATTATTGTCGAATGCTTCAAATTCATAAGAAATATTATCTGGAATAAGTTCTTCGATTTCTGAAATAGCCTCGGCCAATAGTGGGCCTCCAAAAGCTCCCTTTAGTTTGTAACCATTGTAGTTTGCCGGATTGTGTGAAGCAGTTAGAATTATTCCTAAATCACAATCCAACTCCTTAGCCGCAAGACTAATTGCTGGCGTTGTAATCGGTTGATTGTAGATTATTGTTTCAATACCCTCATGCAATAACACTTTAGAAACCACATCCATAAACTGTTTACCGGCAAAGCGACAATCGAAACCGATAACCACTTTGGATTTGGAATTAGTGTTGAGGTCAGATTTCGGCTTGGTCTGCTTTAACCAATTAGCTACTCCGTAAGTTATTCGGGCAACATTGTAATTGGTAAATTCTTTTGCGATTATGGCTCTCCAACCATCTGTTCCAAATTTTATTTTCATCTTAATTGTAGATTTTTCGCTGGTTCAAAGCCTTTTGATATCGCCTTGCATTATTAATATGATCTCTATAGTTTGTGGCAAAATTGTGGTATCCTGAAAAATCTTCCTTAGCACAGAAATACAAGAACATGTGGTTTTGTGGATTTAGAACAGCATCAATAGAGGAAATTTCAGGAATTCTGATAGGACCAGGAGGCAGGCCTTTGTACAAATAGGTGTTGTATGGGGAATTGATTTTTTTATGAATGTTCAGGACTCTTCTAATGGAAAAATCACCAATTCCAAAAATTAGAGTAGGGTCGGCCTGTAGCAGCATGTTTTTTCGCAATCGATTTAAATAGACTCCGGCAACCCGCGGTTTTTCATCATTCATTTTAGTTTCTTCCTCAACGATGCTAGCAAGTGTAACCACCTCACTTTGAGTGAGATTAAGTTTAGTTGCTTTTGCTTTTCGCTTAGTATTCCAAAAACTCTTAAATTCTTGAGCCATACGATTTACGAATTTTTCTGGACTAGTATTCCAGAAAAACTGATAGGTATTAGGAATAAACAAAGCTGGAAATGTTGCTTTGTTAAATCCATACTTGCCAACTGTTTTATTATCGATGAAATAGTTGAGAAATTCTGTTGAATCTGGTTCTAAGTATTTAGAAACTGCACCAGCTAGTTGTGCAATGGTTCTTTGATTATTGAAGGTAACTTTTACAGGGATTTGCTCTCCAGATCTAAGTCTATCTATTATTTGAGCATTATTCCAATCGGCTTCAATCTTATATTTACCAGGTTTTACACGGTTTGGATAGTTTTTTTGTTGGGCAACCCAATCAAAGTTACTTGCACTCTCTAACCAAACGGAGTCTTTAAGAGCCATTAATAGTGTTTTGTAATCCCAGTTACTACTTATATATAGGACCTTAGATTCTGAGCCTATAACAGCAGGCGCATAAATTTTTTGATAATAGTTGTAGCCAACATAGCCTCCAATAGCGATAAATAGAACGAGTAGAAGTAGTATTATTTTTTTCAATTATTCAAATATTTTCTGAAGTAAAACTTCATCATGGATTTCCTTACCAATTCTTATCCAATCTTTTTTAACTCCAATTGCATGAAATCCAAAATGCTCGAATAGATTCAGACTAATCTCATTTGTAGTGAGTACATTACAATATACTTGGTGACATTCTAAAATGTCTCTACAATATTCAAGAATGAGTTCAATAGACTCTTTTCCAAACCCTCGTTTACGCTGGTCAACTTCACTAATCAAAATTCCAACACCAACTCTACGATGATTTGGTTCAAAATCAAAAAGATCAACACAACCACGGGCTTTTTGCGTTCCAAGTTCCTCAATAATAAATCGAATTTGCTTTTGTGCATATATATCTTGAACACTGTTTACGTACTGTTCAAGTGAAAATCGACTATAGGGTTGAATCGTATCTGAGATTTGCCAAACCTCGCTGTTATTTTCCCATTCAAATAATAGATCAATATCAGATGGTTCTAAGGCACGAAGTTTTATATGTTTACCATTGAGCATAAAACAAATTTGAAATAAAATATGGATTAATTGTTCGTAAAACTGAATAATACTAATTTGGCTGATATAAGATTTGAATAATTATGAATACTACTCCAAATAGACAGAGTGAAACTCTTCAAGAAAGCGAATTAGTTTTAAATGATGATGGCAGCGTTTATCATTTGCATTTGAAACCAGAACATATAGCAGATACAGTGCTATTAGTTGGAGATCAAGGAAGAGTAGAACAGATTTGCGCGAAATTTGACACTATTGAATTTTCTATTCAAAATCGTGAGTTTTATACCCAAACAGGAAGCTTTAATGGAAAACGAATTACCGTTATGTCAACCGGTATTGGAACAGACAACATAGATATTGCCATAAATGAATTGGATGCGGCGGTCAATATTGATTTAGTAAACAGGTCAATTAAACCTGAAATAACTTCTTTAAACCTTATTAGAATTGGTACTTGTGGAGCTTTGCAGCCTGATGTTCCTGTGGATTCCTTTGCAATTTCTTCCTATGGGATAGGTTTTGATGGATTACTGAATTTTTACGAGCATTCCAAAACAGAAAATGAATCTCAAATACAAACTGATTTTATTGATTTCTATAAAAATAATGGGCATGACATCAATGTCTATGTTAGTGAAGGAAATCAAGAGCTAATAGCCATGTTGGAACCAGGGATGATTAAAGGGATTACTGCAACGGCCAATGGATTCTATGGTCCTCAGGGACGAGTTTTGCGTTTAAAGCCTCAAATTCCAGATCAAAATGAGTTGCTCAGAGATTTTAGATCCGGTGAAAGTCGAATTATCAATTTTGAAATGGAAACTTCGGGTTTATATGGAATTGGTAGTTTATTAGGTCATAATTGTTGTACGGTTTGCGCTGTTATTGCTAATCGGTTTAGTAAAACCTACTCAGAAGATTATAAGTTGACAGTAGATAAATTGATTGATACAGTTTTAGATAAACTAACAGTTTAGTATTTATAACTAAAGAAACCACGAAGTTAAGAACGCAATGATGCCTCTACATTTGTTGTAATGGCAACTGTGAACGACGAAATTAAAGCCTTAATCTCTTTATTAGATGATCCTGATGAATTGATTTTTGATCAAATTCGATTAAAAATTCAATCTTTAGGAGAAGAAATAATTCCTGTGCTGGAAGATGCATGGGAACATGAAGCCTATGGGATTTTATTTCAAAGTAGGGTAGAGAACATTATTCATAATATCCAATTTGATAATGTAAAAGCAGATTTGGGTGCTTGGGCAGCCACTGAAGAAAAAGATTTGTTAGATGGAATGTTGGCACTTGCAAAGTATCAATATCCTGAAATTAATGAGGCTGAAATTCGAATTCATATAAATAAGCTTGAAAAAGATATTTGGTTGGAATTTCATGATGGATTAACTGCATTAGAGAAGCTGAAAGTATTCAATCATATCATGTTTGACGTACATGGTTTTGAGGCAAATAAAAAGCACTACCATTCTCCAGACAACTCATTTATTAATAGGGTATTAGAGAGCAAAAGAGGGAATCCAATATCGTTAGCCGTCTTGTATTTAATTTTATCTGATCGATTAGATTTGCCTGTTTACGGAGTTAATCTACCACGTCATTTTATATTGGCTTGGGGTGACTTAATGGATATTTCCGTCAATGAAGGTGATGATGCTAAAATCTTGTTTTATATCAATCCTTTTTCAGGCGGAAGTGTTTTCGGGAAAAGCGATATAGATGCTTTTTTGAAAGAACTGAAGTTAAAGCCCAATCCTATTTTCTTTTTGCCGTGCTCTAATTACGATATTATGGTACGTTCTATGAATAACCTTATTCATTCTTATGATCAAGAAGGACATGGACATAAAGCCGAAGAAATTCGAGAACTACAAAGAATCATTAAGCTATAAAAAAGCTTAATATTCGATTATCGAAACAACTAATTATTAGTAAAAGAAACTATTGAAGAAGTGGAGTATTGCTCTAAGGAATTCTGCTATTGCACTTGATATAGGATCGTTATAGCTTCGTCCAACCACATAAAATAGAAAGAGAACGTAAAGACCTAATAGGATGAAAGACTTGATTTTCCCAACAGTTTTTCCAAGATAGAAAATAAAGAACACTACAATAGTGAGTAGGAATAATAGAACCCGAAGTTCACCACTAAGCTCATTAATTTCTGGCGTCATTTGAATTGGCCCATGCAACAATGTGAATAGGAACAATGGGAACCCCAGAGCAAAACATATGTCGAACATGTTACTACCCATTGCATTAGAAACGGCATCATCATAGTTGCCCTTTTGGGCATCCTTCATACTAATAATTGTATCAGGAATTGATGAGGCCATTGATGCAATTATTAAAGCTACAAATAGAATTGGTATATCTAATCCTTCAAAAGTCCCTATAAGTGGAACTGTGTAAGATTTTGCACCAATCCATTCACATGCTAACACTAATAAATAGCAACTTACAGCTATGGTTAGGGTGCTTGTGATAAGCAAAGGCCAGGCGTTTGCATTTGTCATTTTCTGACCACCAATAAAAATGCCTTCGAAATCTAATGTTATACCTTGTTGAAGTCTAGAACTGTCTTTTTCTTCACTTTCATCAATTCCTAAAGATTCCGATTGTTTTTGTTCATGATAAGTATCATCGTCAACCTTGTCACCTTTAGTCATTGTAGTAAGCATGTAGGTAATATATATTACATAAATGCCCATTAAGATTGCTCCATGCCACCAATGCAGGCTGTTGCCTGAAATAAGAACGATTAATATTGCTTCTGTTAAAATAAGAGCAATACCATCTCTGCGAATAACTTTCTTAGAAACGGTCACCACTTTCGTCATACCAGCATAAATAACAGCTAGAATAGCAATGGCAGGAATTATCATGGCATTAAATATGGCTGATCCAGCGGTAGTTCCAATTCCTCCACTAAAACCGTCAACGTCGTAGAAAGAATAAAAAGAAAATGGTAGTGAACAATTCGGGCATTGAACTGGCAATTGCGTTTATTGCAGCACCTTTTACACCATCGCTTAAATTACGTCCTAAATAGTCAGACGCAACAGTAAAACCATCAACACTTCTCCAAATAACGATGGAACAAAATGCAACAAGAATAATTGGAATTAATAGCCCCATAAAATTAGCGGTTAAAATCCGCCCTCCTCAGTTTTAAACATTTCTTCAATTTTTACAGAGGCAGCGCCATTCATAATCATGATTAAATAATCACCGGATTCAATAGTAATGTCATAACTCGGGTTTTTGATTAAATTTCGTTCACCGTCTTTAACTTTAGATAAACCAATTAAAATTACATTCGAGTCTTTCTTCAGTTGCAAGAATACATCGTTATATGACATTCCCGTAAGTGGGTTTTCAGAATTAACACGGTATTCTTTAATATCATAATCATCATCACTTTCTGCAAAGGATAGAATATCCTCGCTATAACGAGCTACATCTGGTTCAAAAATGTAGCTAGCCAATAATTTAGATGAAATTTCATTTTTTGATATGGTGTAAGTGACACCGGCACTTAGGAAGGTGTTTTTTAAGTTGGAATTGTCTAATGTGACGATAAATTTCAGGTCGTTGTAATGTTTTTTGATATTTAAAATTTGAACTAATTTCTCTGTATCATCTTCAAAATTCACGTAAACAACCGCTGAATTAGAAATATTTACTTTCTCCAACATTTCCATTTTATTATAATCAGCGAGTAAAGTAAAAACTTGTTTATCTGAATAACTTTCTCGTATTAAATCGATGTCATCCCTTTTGTTAGTAACGATAGCTGTTTTCTTTCCTACACCAATGAGTTGCTCTAATACCTCGTAGCCAATATTGTTCCAGCCAATGATTACAGCATGGT
>Ga0075117_1001986_pt1 | contig 12147 bp, 10 predicted proteins | sample AntAceMetag02UKJ_FD_69789 | JGI IMG/M metagenome (GOLD analysis project Ga0075117, IMG submission 69789) | Saline lake microbial communities from Ace Lake, Antarctica - Antarctic Ace Lake Metagenome 02UKJ | ecosystem: Environmental > Aquatic > Non-marine Saline and Alkaline > Saline | place... | reverse complement strand
TGGGGTATGGAGCCGATGTTTAACCACGATGCGCTCAACAGATTCACCGTGCGCGCAATGCACGGGCCGGGCAAAACGCACTGGATTGCGAAGATGATGCACTGGTGGGGCTTCACTCGCCGTGGTCGATGCGCGGTCACAGCGCCGAAGGAAAAGCAACTCACGACTCGCGTCTGGCCGGAATTCCGAAAGGTGAAAATGAACGCAGATAGAGGATATCAAGCACTCATCGAAGTCGCGAAGACTTCCATCATCTGGGCCAACGATCCTGATTGGTGCGCCATAGCAGAATCTGCGGCCTCGCCTGAGAACCTTGCAGGCCTCCACGATGACTGGATCTTGTATTTAGTCGAGGAGGCCAGCGGAGTTGCCGAAGAGATGTTTCCAGCGATAGAGGGCATGCTAACTACCGACACCGCCATACTCGCTATGATCGGCAACCCAACAAGGACTACCGGCGAATTCCATGCCTCTCATATGAAGCGTGGGACAAAAGAACTGTACTACAAGAAGGCGATCCAACATCACGAGTCATCGCGCATATCTCCGAAGTGGGTTAACGATATGATTGGGAAGTATGGTATCGATAGTCCTGTAGTTCAGGTGCGCGTCTTTGGCAACTTCGTCGATGCTGAAGAGCGCCAATTACTTGCGCTGGCTTGGCTCCAAGACGCCATCGAGAGAGAATTCAAAGAGGACGGCTCACTGCCTCGTCTTTCCGTTTCGGCCGATGTGGCAGACGGCGGTATTGATTCGAGCATCGTGTCAGTGGCATGGGAGTTCGAATCATTCACCTATTTGAAGAAGCAATACAAGTTCAACTTTCCAACCGCTGTTTCTCCTCCCAAAGTCGCTCATGCTGCGGCCGCGATCTATGAAGAGGAATGGAAGCTTGCGAACTTCATCGATGGCAAGCTCATCGTGGATGCTGTGGGCGTTGGATCTGGAACGGCTGGCACCTTGATTCTGGAGTATCCAGAGATTCCGGTCATAGTCTATAAGGGCGGAGCAAGCTCAGACGACCCAGAGGAATGGGACAATAGACGCACCCAGTCATACATTGGCTATCGAAACGATTTGCGAGATGGCAAGATCATCATCGCTGAAGACTATTGCGAGCCAGAAGATTGGGATGATTTTCTTGCGCAACACGTATCTATCAAGCTCGCCGAAGGAACTGAAAAGCGAGAAGCCTTGGAGACTAAAAAACAAATGCGTTCACGTGGAATTAAATCGCCTGATATGCCGGATTCAATAAAGCAACACTGGACAACCGCGCCTGCCATCGCAGGCTCCAGCAACTTCATGGAAGCTATGGGTGCAATGGAAGATCACTCGAATGCTTGGTAAAATCGCGAAGCTGTTCAAGAAAGAGGCTCCAGCCGTTGTGCTGAAGACCGAAGACATCGCATATGCCGAAAATGCATTGCTGACTAGTTTTGACTATGTTGACTATAATCCTGACGACCTGATCGGGCGCAAAGGATACAAGGTCTATCAAACGATGATGACCGATGAACAGGTCAAGGCCGTGGTGCGATTCCGGCGCGACTCGATCACCGGCCGCACATGGGGCTTCGAGGACAATCCATCATTGAGCGACGCAGAGAACGCCAAGCGCAAAAAAGTCCTGACAGCGATCCTGAAGAAAGTTGACGGCTCATTCAAAACGAAGCTTGATGCTATGATGTCCAGCTTGACCTGCGGCTTTTCTATGGTGGAAAAGAGTTTCGACTTAATGGACATCGGCGGCAAGCAGTGGTATGGGATCAAATCGCTGACCAAGAAGCCTTTCGACAGTTTCTATTTCAAGCTGGATAACTTTGGCCAGCTGGTCGGCGTTGAGCAACGACTGGGAGCATATAGCGCTGACCTTAAGCTGAAGGACTTCGTTCACCACGTCCACAATGCTGACGTCCACCCTTACTATGGCCAGAGTGAATTGCGCGAAGCATATCGAGCATATTGGAGCAAGGACATAACCCATCATCTCCAAAATGTCTGGCTCGAACGCGCGGCTGCAGGCTTCACGATTGCCAAGCCGTTAAAGGGCAAGACGTTGACTCTCAAGAGTCCTGAATACACAGCCATCAAGAGCGTTCTGAGCAATCTGCGCTCGAACGCTTCAGTATTGTTTCCCGCAGACATGGATATCACCATTATTCATCCTTCCGACACGCAGGCATTTGATCGCGCCATTACCGGCCATGACAAAGCAATAGCCAAAGCCTTATTAATGCCCAACCTTTTAGGTTTGAGCGAGCAAGGGCCGGGCGGCTCGCGCGCACTAGGCGACACGCAACTGGAAGCATTCCTCTGGATACTAGATAGTGAATCGATGGGACTTGTCGAGACTGTTAATGAACAATTGATCGCCGATCTCGCGCGGCTTAACTTTCCTGATGGCTTGTTTCCGCGATGGATCTTGATGGATCTATCTGAAAAGAAGTCCATGGAGCAATTGGACAAATTCATCGCTCTGGTCAATGGCAACGCAATTACTCCGCTCGAATCCGATGAAGTCCACGCACGACAGCTCTTGAAGTTCCCAGAGAAGTCGAAGGGCGAAGAAGAAAGTGACAACATAGATCCTGCCACCGCGCTATCAGGCACTCAAGTCGCTGCCATGCTCACAGTGCTGGATAAGGTCGCGGCCGGATCGCTTCCGCGCAAGACAGGCATACAAGTATTGATCAATAGCTTTCCCATCAATAGCGAGCAGGCCGAAGCCATCATGGGCGAAGTCGGTAATGGGTTTGAACCGAAGACAGAGACTCCTGTCCCTGAAGATGAGCCTGAATTGGACGACGAAGGCGACCCGATTCCGCGCGAGCCTCAGCCGCCGCCGAATACGGATGAACAAGTCAACCCGATATTGCAAGATCCTGACGATGAAACGATTAGGCCGAAGAAGCGCGTGGTGGTCACGACTGGCAGAATGAAGGCCGTTATAGATCGTGTTGAGTTCGCCGTCATCGCGAGTAAAAGCGAAAGCATTGAAACGGCCTTCATCATTGATTTGTCTGCGCGCAACTTAGATCTGCTGACGCCTGTCACCAATGATTTAGTGCTTCTGGACACGATGTCAGCCGACAAGGTCCAAGACGTCAAATTCAGCAGTCGTCAAATCTCGAAGCTTCAGGCGTCCACTAAGCGCATGCTGACTTCTTCATGGGCCTTGGGAATCAAGCACGCCAAGAGCGAGATCAATCGCGCATCTGGCAAGACGTTCACCGTGGACTTCGCGCGGCTCGATAATGAGGCTGCTGACTTCTTTAACTCCAAGTCGTTTACTATGACCGGAAAGCTCACAGCCGATATGCTCGCGATTATCCAGAACGAGTTAAGTCAGGCCATCAAATCATCGGCCTCTGGACGCAATACGGTTGACGCGATCTATCGCGCCATGGCAGCCAAAGGCTTCCTCACGATGGAAGATGCACAATCACAAATGCAGGATATTCTCGACTCAAAAGAGAGTGCCACCGCACGCCTCGCCACCGTAGTTCGAACCAATTCATTTGAGGCCATCAACGAGGCGCGCTATTCGTATTTCACTGATTCCACGTTGGACGAGTTTGTTCAGGCGCTCGAATACTCATCCATCCTTGATTCGCGCACCACTCAGATCTGCAATCACCTTGATGGCCATACTCACGCTGCTGAAGGCGATATCTGGGGCAAGATTTACCGGCCGCCAAATCACTTTAACTGTCGCAGCCTCCTCATTCCCGTCACGACCTTCGATACATGGGAAGAGGACGAGCCGCCCGAACTACTACCACAAGAGGGATTCAGATGAAGCAAGAACTATTCGCAGTTGGCAAGTGGAATGGAATGGCGTTCACTCTCGCCGATCTAAAATCGATTGCGGCCAACTTCAGCCTTCTGAAGAAGTATCTTCAAGTGCCGTTGAAGCTTGGCCACAATGACGCTCAAGCCGTGACCGACGGCCAACCTGCCTTGGGCTGGATAACGGCCGTTGAAGTTATCGGCGAGAAGTTAGTTGGCACATTTGAGTCTGTACCGTCGATTGTCCAAAACGCATTCGACAAGAAGCTTTACCGGAACGTCTCTATTGAGCTTGATTTTGATGTCACTCATAAAGACGTTCACTATGATTTTGTTCTTACAGCTGTTGCGTTGCTCGGTGCGGATATGCCTGCCGTTAATACGCTGAATGACCTTGGAGCCTTCTTGGCGTCAAGGAATAGCGAGCTGGCTGGATGCGGATATTCCGCGAATCGTCAGGCAACTTTCACATCAATCACAGGAACCATAAAGGAGACTATTATGACACCTGAAGAAATAGCAGCGATGGTGGCAGCAAACGCAGCGTTCAAGCTCGCGAATGACACGCTCACCACGCAGATCGGAACCATCCAAACGTCTTTGGAGAATCAGACAGCGACCTTCGCTGCTGATAAACTGAAGAACGAGGCGAGCGTCAAGCGCGTCAAATTCACAGCCATCTTAGAGAAGGCCGTCACTGACAAGATCATCTTGCCGGCGCAACGGGAAGCTTTTTCTGGCATTCTTAAACTGGACGACGATGCAGCTGTCATGGCACTCGAAGAGCCGACCGTCACTGCGTTGTTCGCTGGTATGACGCCGAAGGGCAAAGACACCGGCCTGAACGACGATGGCACGCCCAAGGACGAAGAGGATGAAGATCCAAGCGTGAAGTTAAGTGCTATGACTTTCTCTCACATGGCCAAATCGGGCAGCAAGGACTTCGCGGCCTCCATGGAAATAGTCATGTTGGCTGAGCCTGAGTTGGCTCGTGCTTACATTGACAGCAACGGGGAGGTTGAATAGTCATGTTTCAAGGTAAACACGATCTCGTATCTATCGACGCTGGCGCGGATCTATCGACGCACCAGCACAAGGCAGTCTCAGTTGCAGGCACCATCGCTGCCACTGGTGCCACCGCAATCGGGCTTCTTCAAAACAAGCCTGCTGCATCAGGCCGTCAAGCTTCGGTCGGCTATCAAGGACTGATGAAAGGCTATGCCGGCGCGGCTATCAGTAAAGGCGCAGGTGTCATGGTAACCACTTCCGGTTTCCTTATCACCGTCACTTCCGGCGCATTGTCTAACGGCAAGGCATTGGTTGCGGCTAATTCCGGCGATTTATTTGCCGGCCTCTTCAACTTCACGAACGGCTATCAGGGAGCATAAGCATCATGAAGAATCGTAAAAAGTTTGGCGCCACGGCCGAAGATATGCACATTGATGTCTTGCTGTCGAATGTCGCCATGGGATACCGGCCGTCAGGGTTGATCGCTGACCTGATCTTTCCTGAAGTGACGGTGCAAAAACAGTCAAATTACTTCACCATCTTTACGCGCGCGGATGCGCTACGGATAGAAAACGACGACAGAAGCCCCGGCGCAGAAGCGAATGAAATTACACGAAGTATGTCCAGCGAGACATATTACTGTAACAACAAAGCTCTGAAGTATCCTGTCACAATTGAAGACAAGGCGAACGCAGACCCCATCTATGTTCAACGCCTTATCAACGGCCGTGTTGAATTCATTTTAGACAAATTAGGTCTGGGATGGGAGAAGCGCATTGCCGATAAAGTGACCAATCCGGCGAATGTTGGCAGCTCATCCGCTGTTGCGTCCGGTTGGGTCGATCATGCGAATGCTGACGTGCTGGGCGACCTTCACCAAGGCATTGAGAACGTGAAAGACTCCACCGGCCTGACGCCCAACCGGATTGTCTTTGGTGAATCGGCATGGCGCAACGTGCGTCGAAACGTCGAGATCAGAAACATCATCAATGGCACGAATAACGGCGGTGGGTACGCCAACATGAAGCAGATGGAAGACCTGTTGGAAATTGAAAAGGTCTTGGTCGGCGGCGCATACCAGAATGCAGCGAATGAAGCGCAAGCGGAATCGCTGAGTCAGATCTGGGGCGACAATGTTCTGATTTACTTCTCTGCTGAAAAGCCTTCAATGGAAAAGCCTTCATTTGGCTATTCATTCCGTTGGAAGAATGGCGCACTGCCAAATATGCAGGTGGAACGTCATCCGTATGACTCGCGCAAGAAGCGCGAAGAAGTGGAAGTTGGCTATTATCAGGATGAAAAGATAACCGGCGCTGAGTATGGCTTTCTACTGACCGCCGTAAACTCATCAACCTAATGGCCATTGGCCAGTAACCAAATAGGGCCGGCATGAACAGTCCGGCCCTATTTTAACTTAAAAGAGAGACTGAAATGCTTGTAAAAATTAAAGGATTGTCCTCGGCTAGCACTGTTGCCGATGTTGTAACTCAAACCCAGAACGCTCTGGGCGCTGCCATTGGCGATGCGATGCGTGCCAATATCTTAGTTCGCAAGAACACTGCCGCAGTTAACGCTGCCCACGATGCGCTGGACACGGCTAATAAGTCGAAGGTGAAGAAGGACATTGACGCCGCCAAAGGCGTGCTGGAGCTGGCCGACACTGCGTTGGCAACGTCGCAAGTCGCCGTCAACGAGGCCAATGACAACGACGAGTCTATCACTCAAGATCTTGAAGCTCTGTTGGAGGATTGATCAGATATGTTTATCGTAATGCACTGCATGGGACTCCCGTTCAACGGTAAATCGCTGGACACTCAATCATTAGGCGGAAGCGAGTCTGCGGCCTATTACGCCGCGCGAGAATTCGCGAAGGCAGGCCACCGGGTAACTCTCTTCACCACATCTCCTGAAGAAGGCGAGTGGGATGGGGTCCGATACGTTTATGCTGGACGTGATAGCGCTGAATGTCCATTGGGCGAAAACTTTCACTTTTATGCAACTTGCACTCCGCACGACGTCTGTATTATTCAGCGTATGCCGACTGCGTTCACTTATTCTTGGGCCTCCAAAATTAACATTTGGTGGCTCCACGATCTCGCACTTCATCGACAGGCCGGATTGGTCGATAGTCATCTGTGGAACATCGATCAGATTTGGTGCGTCTCAGAGTACCACAAAAAGCAGGTCGTTGAGGTTTATAATCTTAACGAGTCTATCGTGAAGACTGTTACCAACGGTGTTGATCTGGCGCTGTATGGCCATCCTCCTGTGGAGCCTTTTAATGATGGCCGAATTCACTTGCTGTACTCGTCACGGCCGGAGCGCGGCTTTGAGAATCTGGTCAAGCGTGGCGGCATAATCGATCAACTGGACGACCTAGACGATGGCAAAGATTATGTCCTTCATTATTGCTGCTATGAAAACAAGCCAGACCAAATGCGCGAGTATTACGCTCAACTTGAAGCAATGGCCGCTGAAAGATTCAACGTCATCAACGAAGGTCATTTGTCCAAGCAGGAATTAGCCAACCTTATGCGTGCGTGCGATCTCATGGTTTACCCAACAGAGTTCGAGGAAGTTAGCTGTATCACGATGATGGAAGCAATGGCCGCTGGACTTCCGGTGATCACGACTCCTACGGCTGCTCTGCCCGAAACTTGCAAAGACGCCGGGGTCCAATTTGACGGCCTAAGTAATTTCGCGGCGCTCATATCCGATACAAAAGAAGGCGCTCACACCATCGCCAAGGCCCGACAGCTCGCAGCGGCCAACAAATACGATTGGCCTTATGTCGCCAAAAGAATGCTCGACCGAATCGCTGATGAATTTACCCGGCCTGAATCGCCCGGCGCAAAAGTAAAGCGCCTTGTCCAGACCAGCGACATAGCTCACCTTCTTGCAGTCTCGACTCCTCCGACCCCTGCTGTCAAATCGGTAGTTGAAGAATGCTATGGCTTTTTCGTTAACGATGAATTTGAGGCCCACTATGAACAATACTACAAGTACGAATCAAATCGCGGCGCAGTTTATGGGCCAGAAGTCATGGATGGAAATCCTCGTTTTGAGTGCATCGCTGATCTTGTTGTCGGCCATACTACTGTTCTCGATTATGGTTGTGCTCATGGCCACTTTACGGTCAATCTGGCAAAGCGCTTCCCGGAAGTGCAGTTCATCGGAATCGACATCACCGGAAGCAACATCAAAATCGCGCGCGAATGGGCCGTGGCAGAAGGCGTCGCCAACGTCCGCTTCTATCATGGACAGTTCAGAAACGACAAGTATCAAGACCTTGAAGGGAGTTCGGCGAAGCCGCCGCGAAATGCATCACTAGTCATTGCTGCTGAAGTTCTCGAACATGTAGCGGAACCTAATGATATCCTGCGCGGCCTCAAAGCTTTGTGTCGCGGCTTTTGCAGCTTTGCCATCACAACTCCTTTCGGGCCTTGGGAAGCCATCGGCTATCGAGAGCACTGGCCTTGGCGCGCTCATATCCATCACTTCGAACGTCAAGACCTTCACGACATGTACGGCCACCTTGCAGACTTTGGTATCATCGTAGTCCCTGCCGGGCAAGACGATAAAGGAAGGCTGCTGGGCTCATACGTGGCCAAATTCCACGTACACGCCGCGGACAAATTCGGACATGTCAACCGACAGAGGAAGGATCAGCTATTGACAGGCGAGCAAACGCTTGCTCTTTGCATGCTGAGCAATGATGCTACCGGGCTGAAGATCGAGAAGACGATTATGTCGTGCCTTCTCGTGCTTGATGAAGTCGTCATTGCGCTGGATAACGTCAATGAGCGAGCGAACGAAATATTCAATATGAAGCGAAGGCTCGAAAAGGCCGCTCCTGATCTGGATGTCACAATCATCCCAACTCGTCCTGCCACTGAAGTCGGCTTCTCTGCTGCGCGCAATGTCGCGGTTAGTGCCGTCAGATCAGATTGGATCTTAGTGCTGGACGATGACGAGACGCTGTTGCACCCAGAACGCCTCGACAAGTACCTGCGCCACAATCAATATTCGGGATACGCGATTGACCAGCATCACATGAGCATGGAGCCTGCGGGCCTGCTCAAGACCGATATGCCGGTGCGGATATTCAGAAACCGAAAAGGGATATCATTCCATGGAATGATCCACGAGCACCCTGAAATTGCTATAAATGAAGGAGTGGGTTTTGTTACTCACCTCCATGACATCTCGATTGTCCATCAAGGCTATTCGACCGAAGACGTCAGGCGCGGCCGGTTTGCGCGCAACTTCCCACTGATGATGAGAGACCGCGAAGAGCACCCTGACAGAACGCTGGGGAAAATGCTATGGGTCAGAGATGTCGCTCAACTCATAGGCTATGCTATTGAAGCAGGCCAATCTGTCGCTCAGGAAGAAGTCGCGCGCGCTTTTGGCGCAATCGATCTGTGGGAGGAGCTTCTTGAAGAAAACCTGCGCATGGCGACGGAATCGTTGGAATATTATTCTCGACTAATTTCGTATGTGACGCCAGCAGGATCTGTGGACTTGAATTTCAGCATAGCGAGCTTGCCGCTACAATATGGAGGCGCTCAGGAAGCAGGCCTGATTGCAGGAAGATTCGCGAGCGCGAAAACGGCCCAGCGCTTTATCCAACTAACTACCGAAAATCAAATGAAGAGTTTTGATTCCAAATATCTTTAACCGGAGAATGAAATGAAAAAGCAATGGCAAATAACTGAAGTGTGGGACTATCGACTGTCCAATGCGCAACCAATAATCAAATGAAGAGTTTTGATTCCAAATATCTTTAACCGGAGAATGAAATGAAAAAGCAATGGCAAATAACTGAAGTGTGGGACTATCGACTGTCCAATGCGCAACCAATAATTTACAAAGGCGCGTGTGACGATCTACCTAAACGCGCTGACCACAATACATGGGTGGTTTGCATTTACGATCAGGGGGCCGCCAAGAACGCGCCGTTGGCCCACTTCGATACTGGCATTAAAGTCATGGGCAATCACCACAATGATGATGAAGCAATGGAGGCCTGCTATGCATGGCTGAAATCAGTGCGTGACGAGTATTCGCGTGATGCGATTGAAGTATTGAAGCCGCTGGTGGCAGGCATTAGGCTCGCCGATATCGCACGCCAAGCAGCGACAGATGCTTATGACGAAAAGTTAAAAGAAGTATTGGCTATGCAGGAGAATTCAGAATGACTCGCTATGATTCAGAAACTCTTCGTAATGCGAAGAATGACGCGCATGATGCTGAGATCGGCGGTAGTGCTCTGCTCAACATTCGGTCCGGCGTCCCTTCCAACAGCGGGGGCAACGGTACGCTTGGCGCCCAGCTGACGGGAAATGCCAGTGCGTTCTTCGGCGCGTCGTCTGCAGGCGTCTTAACCAGCAACGCGATCACCGCAGATAGCTCAGCCAATGCCGATATTACAGCAGGCCATTACGAGCTGACGACCTCTGGCGCGGTATTTGTCGAGTCAGGATTGTGCGACGTTGGCGGGACTGACGGCTTCACGATAGACAACGCCACTATCGTCACAGGGCAAACCGTTCAGGTTTCAGGTAACTGGACGAAGACCGCACCTAACCCGTAACTGTGAAACACGGCAGACTAATGAAAGTTATCGTCGGCGAGTTGTTAATGGCTGCCTGTTTCCTTGCCCTTGCAGGCAGTTTCTTTTATATGGGGAACTTGTAATGAAACTACTCGACACTTTTATAGAATGGTTTGTTGGCAGCGTGTTGTTCTGGTTGCCGCCTATGTTAGGCGGTGCCGTTGATTACCTAAACCAAGTCAGTAAGGGTCAAAAGAAACGAAGTTTCAAAGGTTTTTTTATGCATATATTATCGGCGTTATTCTTTGGCTGGGTCTGCGGAAGGATCGCCGCTGGCCTCGGTTACGAGGCGGACTTGATTTACGCTGCCGCTGGACTTGGCGGTTTTTTCGGGGTCAGAGTTGCGGACCTTCTGACACACATGGTTGAGCGGACAAGAAACAAATGACTAACAAAACAAAAGAGGAAATTTAATATGGCTAACAAGATACCTGATAGTAAAGGGCTTAACGTGCCTCTTGGTGACATAGTAATAAAAGTGCAGACCCGTGCGACTCGCACCGCTCGTGATGCAGCGGTCATGAAACTTAGGGCGCAGACTTACGTTACGTTGGAGGAATTTTACAACAGGATGCGCTCTGATATAGAATTTCTCTCCCAGTACGCAGGCGTGAAAAAGCTTATCGATTACGCTAATGAGAATCACGATGATCCTGAGTACGATGTCAGCGCGGCTTTTAATGGGGCCGTAGCCGCCTACCAAGGCTACGTCACATGGTACGCAACACATGTTCCTGTTGATAGTTTTATTATAAGCCAACAGATAGTCGATGGGGAAATCATCACGCGGCCTCCTAATACATCGGGGCTTGATGTCGTTCTCGATGCCATCATAGCGACAGTTGAATAGATAGAAATGTCTGTCCCCATATTCACAAGGGCGGAGTCTGCCGCTGGAGCCTTTAATGTAAACTCTGGCGCAACACTTACTGCAAGCTATGACTTGAACTCTTCTGGCGGGACTAACACGGCGGCCCTAGTTCTTGTGTCTGGTTATGTAGGGGTCAATGATGCCACCTTAAACACCTTGACTATTGATGGCGTATCGGCGCAGTTGATAGGAAACTTCAAGGCAACTGACCCCACTTACGACCAGATTGTCTCAGCGTGGTGGTTGGAGACTTCTGAGTTTGGCACTGGATTAGTTGACTACGTAGCTACATGGGACACGACTGACGCGCAGAAGCGCATGAAAATAATAGGCGTTGACAACTTCAACACTACGGCCCCATTTCTTCCTGCGTCCTCGCCGCCAACTGACCAGACTGACGGCGTGTCTGACGTCCTTTCAGTGACCGTCACTTCAACTATTAATGACATGGTAGTTGCTCTGGCCTCGGCCTTTACCGGTGCTGGCGAAACATACAACACGAATGGATCAGGCCCGACTCCAGATTATTCATTCTCTCCCAGCGCCACTGGCAGTCAGCAGCAATATTGGATGTGCGAAGGCGAGGCAGGTACGACTGAAATGGATATCGACTGGTCGTCTGATTCGTCAGGCGCGTTGCTTGGGTTTATCATCCAAGGCACCTCGTCAGACGCGAACGTGACTGCCACGCAGACCGAACTACCGGAAGGCCAAGCAGTTTCCTTGCAGCAATTAATTTCATTAGTAGGGTCGCAGACCGAACTACCGGAAGGCCAAGCAGTTTCCTTGCAGCAATTAATTTCATTAGTAGGGTCGCAGACCGAACTACCGGAAGGCCAAGCAGTTTCCCTTGCGGGCT
>Ga0075117_1001983_pt1 | contig 12152 bp, 14 predicted proteins | sample AntAceMetag02UKJ_FD_69789 | JGI IMG/M metagenome (GOLD analysis project Ga0075117, IMG submission 69789) | Saline lake microbial communities from Ace Lake, Antarctica - Antarctic Ace Lake Metagenome 02UKJ | ecosystem: Environmental > Aquatic > Non-marine Saline and Alkaline > Saline | place... | reverse complement strand
GGTTAGCTGCATCTACTTGCAAACCTGACCCTTCGACTAGGTACAATTCAGAAAGGATGTTACCCTCAATACTCATTTGTTCTTTTATCTTTCGATAGCCTATTGAGTGTTGGGTTATGATTTTATCTTCGACCATTTTTAAGTAATCTTGCCCTGCTGTCCAGTTCCCCACTTTTCCTTCATAATACAGTCCGTAGTCATCTTCTTTTAATTCCAGAAAATGACCTACGTTTTTATATTTATCGTGGTCTTGGAGAAAACGAATGGATTTTTTGCCGTTCGGGCCACGCTCGGCAATTGTTTTGGCAAATGCCCCTTTCCGCACTACGTCGCCGTCGTAATCTTTTACGTCAAATGCCGACAAATAACCCATTACAATTCCTTGCTTTGTGTCTACGTCCTGAATACTTGACTTGCTACCGTGCGATTTATACAACATATTATTACCCCGTTTTATACAAAGTAACATATTAATATTGCGTAATATTGCGATAATGGAACGGGTTGGCTATATTTGTACTTCACCATTACTTATATGTACCTCAAATGAAATACCACGATGATTATGTATGTCAAGTCAAAGACATATCAAAGCACTTCGGAGTTAGTCCAAACACGGGCAAAAATATGCGAGATAAAACCAAGTTGAGATTTGGCGTAAAGTTTCGTGGGAAAGTGACCATATCGCAGGTGCGAACCGCAAACGGCTTGGATAGCAAGGTGGCGATCTACGGGGAACTATTAGCGAATAACATCCTTGAAATCTGCACGGAGTTGCGAGAGTCAAAAGGGTTGGCTACTCATAATTACATGAGCGTTGCGGATGAGTCGGTATTTTACGAATTGCTTAAGACTTTGTGCGAAAAGCACGAAATATCTGAGCAGGTTATTATCAGGATTCTATCAATACGAAGTGCAGTTTCATCGAATTACCAAGAAGAAATATGACAGGATGCGTAACTCTTTGCCCGGTTGTCTTGGATAAAGAAGATATTCCAAGATTTAAGATAAGCTCTCATACAGAGTTGCAGGAAAAGATTGTTCACTTTTTAGATTTCGAGGTTGACACAGAAGGGAATAAACCGCAAGTGATGGTCTGTTTTCAATGGTGGAAGCGGGGCGAATTGCTTAATTGGAATGATGAGTGTGGGCGTATTCTAATAACGCACATGAAAGAAAATATACTTCTTGACGAAATGAGGTACTTAAAAGATATTAGTATCGAAAATGTTCAATATTCGATATGCGTGTTCAGGAGTTACGCAGAAGCACTAAAATGGACAACAGACGTTAAGGAGGGGTTTTAATCATGATATTAGAAAAGGAAATGATTGAATTAGGCGACATTGAATTTGTTAAGCTAGATTACCCGAAACAAAGATTAACTTTACCCAAAATATGAAAAGTAAATTTTTATTAAACTATTCAAAAATTGAGCATCAGTACGAATACCCTTTTGAACACGAAGATTGTCAACTGAATGCAATGGGGTGGGAAAGGAAACAACCTGAGGCTTAGTGTAAAGAATGAAAATGGGCATTCGGTAAGTATGTCAAAATCAGATTTTATTTGAATAACAAACGATTAACTTCGCTCGATTCCTAATGCTTCGGCCGACCTTCGCGTAACATAGCTATGAGTGCAACGGCAGTTTATCACTTCGCTCGCACCGCCGCTAGGGTCGTGCGGGTATTTCATTGTCACATCGCCAACCTTGAACACTTCACCTTTCTTTACATACTTCCCATTTAACGGTCTGTGGTTCTCTCTGTAATTGCCAATTGCGGAATGATGCCAAACGGTTAATAATTCTAATTGACTGTCCTTAGCGGCTTGTTCTATGCCAATACTCGCCGCTCTGCCGACTTCTGTTCGTGCAATGGTTAACGCTCTGGACTTTGTGAAGATAACCTTCTCCGCATTGAATAATTTCGCAATGTCGCGGGGAGCCATCCGTTCGGCTGCTGCCTTAACGAGTAACGCCCGAATCATTGTTTTCGTATTTTCAGTTACTCGCGTAATTAATGAAGCAATTTCCAGAGTCGAAGTAGCATTAACCACAATTTGCCGCCAAATCAAACTAAAAAAATCGACATTGGGCGTATCTTTATCTTTGTATTGCTCTAACCTATTTTTTTGATCTTGATAAAAAAACAGTCCAACTTTTAAATAAATCTCCTCAAACAGCTTTTGAAAGTCCTCCCGCTGTATTTCGTTTAGTCTGTTTTCGGCTGCTGCGGGGGCTTCGTTAACGGCAATTGTCTTGTAACGAATTAAGGTATTATAAAGGTAAGCACGAACCATTCTGTAAGTTTGGGCTTCGCTCTTTTCTTTCATCTTCTCATAGTGCAATCGTAACTCCTCAACTGTTTCCATAATCAAAATTTAAGGGGGTTACTGGCTCTATTGCATCTTCAAACGAATCGCCCTCACTTACATCGCCATAGTCAAACCATTGCCGTTTTTCTCTGCGGGTCAGAAAGTCGATGTCTTTCATTTTCGCCATTTCTTCGACCTTATCAAGGGCTAATTCGTCGTAAATGGTTTTATCGAAACAGAACTTTAGCCCGGTTTGTGGCCTAATGATCTCCTCCGATAATATTTCTTCTTGCTTGTTAAGAAAAGGAAACACCCCAAGGTGTAACGCTCTACGTCCGTTCTCCTTACCGTTATTGTATGTGCTGGATGACGATTCGTTAAAAACAACTTCGGGCGGTAACATGAATACCGCCGCTAATATTTCGCGAATATCCTTCTTGACTTCTAGCGTGATACTTTCCCCAATCGGATTTGCTAAGTTAATATGTCCTAATTCCTGAGCAACGAGTGCGGCTCGATGTTCGTCTTTCTTCCATAGGGCTGACCTGATTCCGTCACGCATCTTTTGCAAAAGCGTGTTATCGTTACTGGCTTCGATTTGGGCATCTGCGTTTTTCGGGAAGAGCAAATGTGCGGAATCTCCCGTCTTAAAAGCTGAATGCTCTCGCTCTAATGCTGCGATGTAGGTTTGAAGGTCGGCATAGCATACTTGAACTTTTGACGTTCCGTACAGGTGCGAACCCATCTTGTTGTAATTTGTGCTAAACGAACGCAAAGCGTGACAGTCTTTTGGGTCAAACTTTTGGGTGAATAACCCATCGTATTGATATGCCTTAACGGGGTCCTGTGGGCTCCCACCTTCGATGGTGATTTGGTGAGTTGGTAAGGAATATAACGCAGCGACTTGACCATCTACCTTTTGTGTATTAATCAGGTTAAAACCCGAAATATCGTAAAAAGCAGATAAGCTGTAAATAAATTCTCCGAACGATTGCATTTCGTTCGGCTTAGTAAGCAGTCGTTTTGTTCGATAATAAGGGGATGTAACGGTTATGTCGTCTAGGTAAATCTCTTCGACTCCCTTTTCTTTTGCTTTTTTGAGTAGCTTAGTTTCATAGGTATCTTTTGCAAAACCATTAAACTTCTGAAAGTCTTTTGCGGCTTCTTGGTCTTTTACCTTGTATAACATGGGTTTGGCCTGACTCGCTTTCTCTGCCTTGTAATTCATCAGGGCAAATAGAATGGAGTTGACTTGATACAAATCTGCGTACTTGTGTAGGGGTGCAGAATGTTGAAGGCTTACGTTCTTTACGTAATCGTAAATAATTTTGTTATAATTGGATTCCATTGCGTTCAAATTAAGAACGCAGCATTAACGGGTCTTGGCAGGACAAATGTACGAAAAAAAATAGTGTTTATGCAACTTCCCACGATAAGCTGGGTTTTATCTCGAACCAGTAACGCATCATGACCATATCGGAGTAATCGGGGGAACGCCCTAACTGCTCTTTTACGTCCTCTTTGCTCATTATTTCAAGTTTCCCGTCCTTGTCCATATTCTTTTGCTTGACGTATTGAAGTTCTTCTATTAGTTTTTCTTTGGCTACGCCGTCAATGCCGAAATAAATCAAGTTATTATTAATCAAATCGCTTATTCCATAATAGCATTGAGTTTTTAAGTTACGGTAATTTTGCTCTACTGTGCCAATTTTCAATGCCCTAGACCCGTTCACAAACCCTTTACATTTCATGAAGTCTACGACCCCGCCACCTACGCCATCTTCATCTACGATTATATTTGATAATGGGATTTGGTATTGTGTCCGCAATCTTTCTAACTCTTCTTTGACTTCATCTAACCCACTTTTGTCAATGGTCACAATCTTAAATAATCGAAGTCCAGACCAAACGCCAATAACCGTCTTATCTCCACCAAATCGGGCGATGTCGGCAACAATATACTTTGTGCCTGAATCGACAAAAGCGTTTGTGAAAGTGTTTAATATATTTTCGTATGGAATTAATATTGCTGGGTCATCGTCGTATTCCCAATTTCCAAAAAGCAAACGTTGTTTCTCGCTTTCGCTTAGTATCAATTTGAGGTTGTCAATATATCCCTGCGGCAATTTTTTATTATCCTCTGGAAGGGCTTGAACAAACTTCCTAAAAATGGGTAATTCGTCTTTTTTGTTTGGTAAGTAAAATTGATTGTAAAGATAGTTCTTCATCGGATTGCAAGTTTGAAGAACCTTTCCTTTCAAATTAAATACATCATTCTTCCATCGACCAACCGAAGCTAAGAGATTATTCTTTGCTGATAACTCAAATTCTCCCGCTTCTTCTATCCATCCACGAGTCATTTGCATAGAGCCAAAACGTGCATAAAGCGGGTCTGATGGCATATGTTTAGCATCGAGAAGAAAAACCTTAGAGCCGTTGTAAAGTTCAAAATAATTATCCTGACCTTGATAGTTGTAATACTTTGCCCCTATCCCCAAGTTTTTTAAAACTTCGTGAATTGATGGAATGGTGAATTTTCTTAAATCGTTTAGTTTTTTACGGGCAATAAAGTACATCGTTTCTGGGTAAATGAGAGCATCCCCGAATATAAGCGAACACCCAAGATACGACTTACCAGAACCTTTACTGCCTCCGTAGGCAATTTCCATTGTTTCGTCATCGAGCCAATATTTTGCGGCAAGTTTTTGCTTTTCGTTTTTGTGGCTATCAAATTCAACTATCATTTTATTACCATTCCGGTTATCGGCTTAATCTCTACCGACCCTGAATGTTCAGTCTTGTTTGCCGTTAATCGGCTATGTTCATCAGGGGTAGCTATTATCTTAAAGAGGGCTATTTGTAACGTAGCATTATCACCTTTTTGCCATCGTGACAAAAGATTTTGCTTGGTTATTATTTTATTATCTTCTAAGGCTTTTAATACCCTGTCCGACTTGTTCAAGTCAAGTTCATAAAACGTTGTTTTCCCGATGCCTTTGTAGAACGAAAATATCATTTCTAAAGTAAATAAATTATTCGCTTCTATACATCTTACAATCGCTTCTTCATGTATTTCTGGGTCTTTTTTCATATTATTCAAAAGAATTAATACCGTTAAAATATTCTCTATAAAATTGGACAAGGTCTAAGGCTACTGTAATCGTTCTTTGTTCGTGGCTTTTACTTCTTTGCTTCGGGTTTACTTCGTTCTCCGTTTAACTTATTCCCTCACGAAGATTCTGACTTTCCCCACATGTTTTACATTGTAATATAACGTAATATAGCGATTTTAAGTTTCAGATAAATTTGCTTGATTCTTTCAATCCGTTCTCCAACTCAAAAACGATTATCATTCCTTTGATTGGGAACTTCTTAGCGGAGTAGAGTGAATTCAAGAAACTTTCTCTGGATTTGTACCCGCACATCTCTGACACCTTCGTATCAGTCCATTCGTAGTGGACTTTCATACGGTCATAGCGTTCTTTCCAGGTCATAATATTAAAAATTAAAGTCAACATCAAAGTGTGCATCTGATTCAAAGACGACCTTGCCGAACTCCGAAAGATTATCTATCCAGACCATAGGGTCTTTGTCCGTATCGAACAGACTTTCTTCGATGTCGTCATTCCAAGAATCAGGAACCACAATTACGTCTATATTTTCAAGTAACTCGTCTTTAGACATTGTTACCCTGAACTCGTCGTAACCGAAGTCTTTGCCTGCATCGGCATCTTTACAGTCGTACAGACCGCTATACTCTTTCGAGTATAGAACGATAGCGAAATCGCCTGCTGCTATTAGCTTGCGGCTGAATGATGTTGAAAAGCAATATTCAGCTTCTTCGCTTCTGAATATATTGCCACCAGAAACCTTACGAAAAAGTGGAGTTGTTTTTTGCTCTTGCTTTAGGTCGTTTCCAAATCCGCTCATGGTAGTATTGATTAGCGTTCGGGCTGTGTTGCCCTTATTGCTTATACAAATATAGAAAAAGAAACATATATGTTACAACCATATGTGATGAACGGCAAATCTCGATGGGTGAGTGGTTAGTCAGGAGGGAGATTCTGTGAATTTGTCCATTTTATTTTTGCTTAGTTTGTTTTGACCAACGTTCGACCGGCCACCCAAGTTCTTTTGATTCATTTACGAAGTTGACAACCTCTGATTGAGTCATTAGCGTTATAATGAATTTGGGTCTTTCGGTTCTTCGCCACAATGTTGTCGTCAATCTTTTGAGGTAATAATTGCACGTGAGCCTTTTGATTACAATATAGGTTGAATCTTTCAGGTCCATGATTGCATTTTTTGATTTAATCCTACGGCAGGTTGACCGTAGGATTTGATGAATTACGCTATACTGGTATTGAAAAGCAAATCTAAAACCTTAATTGGGTAGAGTTTCACCCGTCCGAATCGGGGGTCGGGGATTGTGTCCATTTCGTAACCGTTCGCCTTGCAAATATTTGATGCTTTGCGACCGAGTTCAGCGGCTCGTTTCAATCCCACTTGAATTCCTTTCAGCGAACCATACCCGGCTATTGTGAAGTATTCTGGCCTTGTCGTTATTCTTGCTTCAACTTGTTTTAGCCGACTATCGAACTCGATTTGTTGCAACCGCATTAATATGATGGGGTCTTGGGGAAGTTGGGCTTGTGTCTTCATGCTTGCCCAGTCGTCGATTATCATCATCCGCAGTTTGATAGAGTAACCTGACGCAAGACAAAGCGATAAGCGTTCGTTTAGTAAGACTTCGGCGGTTTGACCATTATCCTCTCTCTTAACTACTTGATAATCAGACAATCCAAGATTGGATTCATCTAATTCGTCAACCATATTGCGGATATCCCGCAATACGTGAGAGTGTAGCTTACCAGTCTTTTCGGCTATACGCTTACTTGACATCGTTTTTTCAGAATTTTGAATTAAGTCTTTCATTTGTATTTATCAATTATGAAAGTGATAGGCACAAAAAAAGTACTGCCGTTAGGACCGACAGCCCCTTTAATGTTACAATCCAGATCCATTTTCAAAGGCCTTGTGCCCTTTCTCCGTAATTTTTCATATTTTATTGTGTATTTTATTGTAACCGTTGCGTATTTTTTACGTAACTTTGGCATTAACAAATTATTACAAATAAATACACAATTATGGCAGGACGTGGTGATGCAAACCAAAAGAGGGAGTTAATGAGAGCGTTGAGGGATAAACTACCCACTTCGTATGGCTGGGCTGTCGATGTTGCTAAGATTCACGGTGCGGGAATTTCTAGCAACAGCATTAATGCTATGTGCAGCGGGAATAGGTATCCTACAGATAGGGCGATTGAATCTCTTCGGGAATACGTAGAATTAGTAACAAGTACAAAATTAGTAATAACCGAGGTGACGGTTACATGACGGTAGTATGACGGTCAAGGCTTTAGACCGTCGTGGTTGTAACTTACTTATTATTAGTTAGTTATATATCTATTTTCTTGTAAAAGGACGGTAAGACGGTCTATTTAGGGTTACAGAGAAAATAAAACACAAAAGATAAAACAAAAAAAAATAACTGCGAATAAGGGAGGGGTTGACCGTCATTAGGCTTTTTCCTTCATAACTCGCTAATAACAAGGTTTTTAACAACATGACGGTCAGACGGTCAACCGTCATTTATTCGTCATTCAAACGTCTTTTTTATGAATATTACCATTTTCAAAAATATATTGGCTACTTCGGCGGGGTTTGACCGTCATGTGGCAACGGCAGTTGAGCGAATCCGGAGCGGTCACAGTCATATTGCAATTGAGCAGATAAGAAAAGAGCAGGATAAGGAGAAGCGAAACAATCTAAAAAAGATGCTCCCGTCTATTTGCTTTAGCGGAACGTTCAAAAATAGATCGGCTTCGGGGTTGAAAGTTCACAGCGGATTAATCTGTCTGGACTTCGATAAGATACCTAATAACGAAGAGTTGAAAGCTGTACGCGATTCGCTTGAAGCAGACCAACACACGATGTTATTATTTTCTTCACCCTCCGGTAATGGCTTCAAGTGCATCGTTCGCATCCCGGCTGATACTAACACACACAAACGTTTTTTTGACGGATTGAAAGACTATTACAATTCGCCTTATTTTGACATCAGTACCTCAGACGTTTCACGGGTTTGTTTTGAAAGCAGCGACCCAGACATTTACGTGAATTACGAATCGAAGTTGTTTGATAACCTTCCAGAACCTGAATTGCAAGATTTAGGTACTATCGAAGTAATTATTCCCGAAACTTCTCATTACGCGATTATCGAAAATCTGCGTAAGTGGTGGGAGCGTAAATTTGGTTTTGTTCCGGGAAAACGAAACGACAACCTTATTAAGTTGGCATTTGCGTTCAATGAATTTGGTATTCCAAAGGCCGATGCCGATGAGTTTTTTGCACAGTTCGTGAGTGGAACGTTTACTCGAAGTGAAGTGGATACAATTGTCAAATCTGCTTATTCTCGCGAAGCTGACCACAATACGAAACAATTCGAGAACAAGACCATTCGGGAACGCATTCAAAAAGATATTGTGAATGGCAAAAACTCCCGCCAAATCAGTCGCAAATATAAAAACATCGAAGGTATTGACGATGCTATTGAAGAAATCAAAGATACTCTCAGTGTTGATGAATTTTGGAGTATCGACAAGAACGGAAGATACCATCTTGTGCATCACAAATTCAAAGCTTACTTGCAATCGAATCAGATATTCAAGTATTACCCCAATGAAACATCTTTTGTATTTGTAAAAATTGTCGAAAATAAAGTTTCAATTCTCAAAGAAGAGCAGATTAAAGACTTTGTTTTGAACGACCTGCACACCCGCGATAATATCGGTTTTCAGCCTTACGAATTAATGGCGGGGGCAACGAAATACTTCAAAGGTGACTACCTAAGTTTCTTGGATAATGTTGATTTGAACCTAAAATCTGACACGCAGGAATTTTGTTATCTGTACTATCAAAATTGTGTCCTCGAAATATCTAAGAAAACCGTCAAACGAATCGAGTACATTGACTTAGACGGCTACGTTTGGGAGAAGCAAATAATTGACCGCCCTTTTGAATTAGCAGACTACAAAAATGGTATGTATCGAAAGTTCATATTCTTAGTAGCGAATAAAGAAAAAGAGCGTTACGAGTCGATTAAATCAGTATTGGGTTATCTGATGCATTCTTTTAAGACCAGTGCTGACAACAAAGCTATTGTTTTCAACGACGAGGTAATTAGTGAAAATCCAAACGGCGGCAGCGGCAAGGGCTTAATTGTTCAGGGGCTAACAAAGGTAAAAAAGGTGGGGGTTTTGGACGGGAAGCAATTTGACTTTGATAAGTCATTTACCTATCAGACCGTTGATATTGATACGCAAGTTTTAGTCTACGACGATGTAAAAAAGAACTTCGATTTTGAACGTTTGTTTTCGGTCATTACTGAGGGGATTACAATTGAGCGAAAGAACAAAGATGCAACCCGCTTGGGCATTGCTAAATCACCCAAAGTACTAATCACTACCAACTATACTATCGGGGGCGTAGGCGGCTCGTTTGAGCGTCGAAAATTCGAGGTTGAACTAAGTAGCTATTTTGGTTCACACCACTCGCCGATTGACGAATTTGGTTGTATGCTTTTCGACGATTGGTCTAGCGATGAATGGTTGTATTTTGACAATTTCATGATCCAATGTTTGCAGTACTTTTTGAGCTACGGACTTAGCCAAACTAACTACAAAAATCTACATACTCGAAAATTTATCAAGGAAACATCTTTTGAGTTTTTTGAGTGGACAAATGACGAACCACTTACTCAAAATGCACGCACGTACAATAAGGTATGTTTTGAAGGATTTTCGGAGGAATACCCTGACGTAAAAAAGTGGTTAACGAATAAGAAGTTTTCGCTTTGGATAGAGGGATATGCGAGGTTCCACAAACTCGAACTCCAGAGGGGCAAAGACTCCGTAGGTAGATTTTTCACGATTAAAAATATAGAAACCGAAGTACCATTTTAAATTATGACACTACAATTCAGAGAATATCAAAAAGACATCGCCGAACGAGCAGCTTACAAAATCATTGAGAAAGGGATGGTCTATCTAGCGATGCAAGTAAGAACGGGCAAAACCCTTACCGCTCTTCTTACTTGCGAGTTGCTTGAGAAGAAGTCGGTATTATTCATTACAAAAAAGAAAGCTATTAGTTCGGTGCAGTACGATTACGCACTAATGACCCCCGCATTCAGTATCGAGGTAATTAACTATGAATCTTTGCACAAAGTAGAAGGCAATTTTGATATAGTAATTTGTGACGAACACCACAGAAACGGTGCGTTCCCGAAACCGAACGTTTCAGCGGTCGAGATTAAGAAGCGGTGGGCCCACTTGCCGCAAATATATCTATCCGGTACGCCAACGCCCGAAAGTTTCAGTCAATTCTATCACCAGTTTTGGGTGTCGAATTTCAGTCCATTCGCTGATTACAAGACGTTTTATAAGTGGGCAAAAGATTTCGTCAACATCACAAAAAAGAATTTCGGCTACGGAGATGTAAGTGATTACTCCCAAGCTGATGAACAAAAAATCAATCGCTTTCTGGAAGGGTACATAATTGATTTTACGCAGGAAGAGGCGGGGTTCAAGTCGAAGGTTACAGAAAAAGTGATTGAAGTTCAAATGAAACCGTTCACGTATGCCATCGCAAAAGACTTGGCAACGCACGGTATTTATCGGGGGAAAACTGACACAATCTTGGCAGATACCGCCGTGAAGCAACAAAGCAAAATTCAACAAGTTTTTTCAGGAACGTGTATCGGTGAAAGTGGTAATGCTATCATTTTTGACCTTACAAAAGCTGAATACATAGCTAACAATTTTCCTAAAAAACGTCTGGGGATTTTTTATAAATTCAAAGCTGAACTTGATGCCCTCAAGCAGGTATTAGGCTACAAGTTGACTACTGAATTAGATGCCTTCAACATGGAGGGGTTTCAGTATATCGCCTTGCAAATCCAAGCAGGGCGGGAAGGAATAAGCTTACGTCAGGCTGATTATTTGGTGTACTATAACATAGACCACTCAGCGGTTAGCTATTGGCAAAGTCGTGACAGACTGACAACCAAAGAACGCACCGAAAATACTGTTTTTTGGCTGTTTGCGAAAGGTGGTATTGAGTCGAAAATATACAATCAAGTAATGAAAAAAAAGAACTACACACTAACACATTTCAAAAATGATTTCGGAACAAAAAATACAAAGCAAAATAATCAAACGATACGAGAAGCTAGGTTGGTACGTGCTGAAAATCTCCAAAGCTAACAAAAACGGTGTGCCTGACTTGATTTGCCTAAAACCGAACGATGTTCTTTTTATTGAGGTCAAAAAGCCTACTGGCGTACTTAGCAAGATTCAAGAATATAGAATAGATGAATTATCAAAATTAAATTTCAACGTTTTAATCTCAACAGAATGACACCACCCGAACTAAGGAAGTTACTAAAAGATATGAACCTAACACAGGCCGCACTAACTGATTTTTTGATATAAAATAAGTTTTACGTGTACACTAATCAGCAATACTCACAACCAATTATATCAAAACTCCTCAGGGCTGACTTTCTTACTGAAAGATTTAGGAATCACGTTCGGGTTGCATTGCAGCAGTACGTTGACCTTTTATAAAAATTAACAAACGAAATATGAAAACATACAAAGTAGCCTATTCAATTAAATATTTCGGGAACCGTGAGGTCATAAGCGAATCTTACGAGTGCGACGGGTTAAGTATGTCAGAGGTGAAAAATACGTTTTTCATTGATGCGAAGTA
>Ga0075117_1001977_pt1 | contig 12166 bp, 6 predicted proteins | sample AntAceMetag02UKJ_FD_69789 | JGI IMG/M metagenome (GOLD analysis project Ga0075117, IMG submission 69789) | Saline lake microbial communities from Ace Lake, Antarctica - Antarctic Ace Lake Metagenome 02UKJ | ecosystem: Environmental > Aquatic > Non-marine Saline and Alkaline > Saline | place... | reverse complement strand
CAACTTTCAATAAAATCAATAATCAGGGGGGCTTACTTTTTGGTTTTAGAGATATTACAACCTTTTTATTGACTTTGAAGCACATAATTCTCTGTTTTTAACTTTTATCGGACAACAATAAATAAATATACTTTTTTGAATGTAGGCTGAATAGCTACATTTTTTTTTGGATAATTGAGGAAAAGGTGTACATTTAACATTAAAATAACAACTAACTCCCTTAATTAAATGAAAAACAGACTTAATCTTAGGTCAAGGCATTTATTTCAAAAAAAGGCCTTGATGACAATTTTTATCTTTTTTGGTGCCATTGTTTTTTCTGTGGCACTTGCGCAGACCAAAATAACTGGAACTGTTACCGATGAAACCGGTTTTCCGTTGCCCGGTGTTAGTGTTGTAGTTGATGGAACTACAAGGGGCGTATCTACCGATTTTGACGGTGTTTACGCAATCGATGTAGAAAGTCCGAGCGCCTCTTTGGTGTTTTCCTATATTGGCTATATGAACCAAAAGGTTTCTATAGGAAACAAAACCGTTATAAACTTGCAGATGGAAGAAGATGTCGCAAAATTGGACGAAGTAGTAGTAGTGGGTTATGGTACGCAGAAAAAGGCGACCTTGTCCGGTGCTGTATCGTCCGTTGGTGGCCCAGAATTGGAACAGGCCAATACTGCCAACCTAGGGGCTGCCCTTGGGGGTAGGGTGCCAGGACTATTCGTGGATACGGGTAACGCCGTTCCTGGAGCGGATACCCCCGCCATTCGTGTGCGTGGTACCAACACATTTAATAATTCCGGTGCTTTGGTGGTTATAGACGGTATTCCCGATAGGGAAGGCGGTCTTGCACGGATCAATCCAGCCGATATTGAAAGTATCTCTGTTCTAAAAGATGCATCTGCCGCAATTTATGGGGCAAGGGCGGCAAACGGTGTAATTTTGGTCACCACCAAAAGAGGTAAGGTAGGTGCGCCAACCGTTAAAATTCAATCAATAGTGGGTACTCAGGCCTTTACCCGAACCCCAAATATGTTGGACGGCGCAGAGTATATGGATTTGGTCAACGTTTTAAATGTATACAAACTACCGGTGACCGAATGGAATACTGCCCATGCCGGCCGCGGCGCACCATACACCAGATTGGACAATGGAGAAGTGGTGGTGCCAACATTCGATAATAACCGAATTCAGCAAACAGCTGCCGGTAATGATCCCTGGCTTTATCCTGATACCGATTGGTTCGATGAGATTACTACCAAAGGGTCGATCATATCCAGGCAGAACCTTCAAGTTTCGGGGGGTACCGAAGATGTACGTTATTTAGGTTCCTTTAGTTATTTGTCCCAAGATGTTAACTTTAGAAATGCTCCAAAACCCTATGAGCAATTTGATCTACGGATAAATCTTGACGCCAAGATAAGTGAATCTTTGAGTGTGGATATCGGTTTGTATTCACGTCAGGAAAATCGCTATTCGGCCACCCAAAGTGGACAAGGTATATTTGGCGATGTCATTAGACAGTATCCTTGGTTTCCCGCATTTTGGCCAACCGGTGAATTAGGACCCGATATTGAAAACGGAAACAACCCTGCGGTGCGTGTTACAGATAGCCCTGGTTTTGATGACAATAAAACTAATTTTGTGCAAAGCAATATAGGTCTTACCTATAATGTGCCTTTTATTCAAGGGCTGCAACTCAAGAGCTTGGTGTCTTATGACCAATCTAACAGGTCACGTAGATTATGGCAAAGGCCATGGACCTTGTTCACTTGGGACGGTGTAAATCGCGATTCCTCTGGTCTGACGGAGGCACAGCGTGGCCCAGGGGACCCAAGCTTGCGTCAAGAGCATTCGGTAAGAACTGATTTTACCGCTACATTTACAGGCCAGTATCAAAAGAGTTTTGGGGACCACAATTTCAATTTACTAGGCGGGGTTACCCGTGAACAAAATACTATCCAGACGTTCGAGGCATTTCGAAGATTTTTTCTTTCCAGTGAACTATCACAATTGGATCTTGGAGGTAACGAAGGCCAAAGTAGCGGGGGTAGAGGTTTCGAAATTGCCCGTTTAAATTATTTTGGTCGATTGAACTATGACTATAAGAGCAAGTATCTATTAGAGTTTTTGTTTCGATATGATGGTTCCTATTTGTTTCCTGAAGAGAACCGTTTTGGTTTTTTTCCAGGGGTTTCAGCGGGTTACGTCGTCAGCGAAGAGCCTTTCTTTAAAAAGGCCTTGCCGTTCTTTGATTTCTTTAAAATACGTGCTTCCTATGGGCTATTGGGGAACGATCAAGTACCTATTTTTCAATATTTGAACGCTTATAGTCTCTCCCAAACCGGGTTGGATCAGGTAGTGACCACTGCTTTCGAACGAAACGTTGCCAACCCCGACATCACTTGGGAAACTGCCATTTCACAAAACGTAGGTATCGACATGCGCGCTTGGAGAAATAAGCTATCCTTAAGTGTTGATGTTTTCAGGAACTCTAGGGAGGATATTTTGACACAGCCCTTGTTAACTTTACCGGAGTATAGCGGTATTACCCCGCCGAGAATTAATGTGGGCGAATTTGAGAACGTAGGGTACGAAATTACCTTGGGTATCAATGGGGGTAACGAGGACTTTACTTACAATACGTCAGTCAACTTTAGCGACACCCGAAATAAGCTACTCTTTTTCGATGAGGCAACATTGGCAGACCGCCCATGGCAGCGCCAGACCGGAGGCGAAATCGGGCGGCCTCTATTGTACAAATACGACGGTGTTTTTCGTGACCAAGCGGAGATTAATGCCGAAACTATTGACTATAGCCAAGTGGCGCCCATCTTACGGCCAGGTGACGCCCGTGTGCAGGACATTAGTGGGGACGGAAGGATCGGGCCCGAAGATAGGACCCGTGTGGGTGGTAGCCCCTTTGCGGATACCCAATTTGGTTGGAATACCTCTATGAAGTACAAGAACTTGGATTTCACCATGTTCTGGTCCGGCGCGGCAGGTGCCTGGAGCAATTATGAATGGAGTTTCATGTCGGGCACCTTGGCAAACGTTCAGCGCGATGTCCGCGATAGGGCTTGGTCTCTGGATAACCCGAATGCCTATGGGCCACGTTTGGCCGACAGGGGAGACCAGTGGTATTCCAATACTACGGATGCCTATATGATCACCCGTGATTTTGTCCGATTGAAAAATTTGGAATTCGGCTATAGCTTTGATAGAAAATTAGTGGAGCAAATAGGTGCGGAGAATTTAAGAATTACCCTATCGGGTACGAATTTAATTACTATTACCGAATTTCCTTTTGATCCGGAAGTAAACGGCATCGGTAACGCTACTTTGGAGAACAATGACCCTAATAACGACGATGGCGTGGTGGGTATAAGTGGTGGCCGTTCGATTGATGGCGGTCTTTACCCACTATTGAGAACTTTTAATATTGGATTGCAAATAACTTTTTAAAAATTGACTATGATGAGAAAACAATTAGTAAAAATTTCCTACCTGCTAGCCTTTGGGTTTGTAGTGGTAGGGTGTAACGATGACTTTTTGGAGACCCAGCCCTTGAGCCAGGCCTCTGATTTAAGTGTATGGACAGATCTAAAATTGGCGGAAGCGGCGGTGTTCGACCTCTACCAAGGAACCTGGGCAGGTTCCCTGACCAGTGAGACAACCACGGACGCCTTCACCGATCAAGCTGTATTTACCCATCCCGGAAGAGGAGTGGATGGCTATACAGAAGGTAAGATGAGCCCCGATTACGGTACGTTCATGAATATGCAATGGATGAGCTGGATTCAGTTGTATCCTTTTATAAGGAACGCGAATATCGCCATTGAGCGGTTACCTGAAAATCTACCGGGTTTTGATGCCGCTACTTTGGATCGTCTTTTGGGGGAATCCTATTATATGCGAGGCTACTACTATTCGCAGTTAATGCGACAGTATGGGGGTGTACCCTTGTTGTTGGAGCCATTGGATTTGGATAGTGAGGCCAACAACCCACGTGCCACTTTTGAGGCAACGGTAAATCAAATTGTAGCGGACTTGGATCAGGCGATCCTTTTATTGGAAGATGCACCGCTCAGCAAGGCCCGTGCCCATAAAATAACTGCCATGGCTCTAAAATCACGAGTATTGACACATGCGGCCAGCGACCTTTACGAACCTAGCAAGGCTTCTAGCGTCTCCACTATAGCATCGTACGCCAATCCGGAACTTATCGGCTACACTAGTGGTTCGCAGTCCCAAAGATGGGAAGCCGCAAAAGCCGCCTCAAAGGCACTTTTGGACGAAACTTCAGGCTATAAATTGGATTATTCGGCGCCAGCTTCTTTTGAGGAGGCGAAGCAGAACTATGAGGATATCTGGTTGCAAGGTGACCAGAATCAAGACTTTATTTGGGGACGGCTGGTAGAGGAATTTGGCTTTAGCTCAAGAACCTACCCTGGGGGTAATGATTGGTCCCAAGGACCAGGAATGGTGGCGCTCTACCATGGCCCCAACGGGTATCGCGAGTGGGCGGGTACTACACCTGCAGAGGCCTTGGTATCCAAATACACTTTAGCCGATGGAACGGAGTTCGATTGGGATAACCCTGCCCATGCGGCGGCTCCTTATGACAATAGGGAACCACGCTTTTATTCAACATTTTTGTATGACGGGGCACCTTGGAAACAAAGGACCGACGATGTGGTAAAATTTGATAAATGGAACGAATTGCAAAGCGGTTTCTATACCTTCTCCGATGGCACAATTGTTAACGGCGTGGATACACGGCAAGGGCCGGTCGAAGATTGGAACGGGTCTAGGACAGGATATTATTTTAGAAAATTTTCTGACCCCAGATTGCCACCGTCATGGCCTTTGAACCTGCAAAAAGTTGATGCGCCCTACATCAGATATACTGAAATCCTGTTAAATTACGTAGAGGCTTCCATTAATACGGGAGATGAAGGGGAAGCACGGGCTTGGCTCAATAAAATACGTTTTAGGAACGGATTGCCAGAGTTTACCGGTGCTGACCTGCTCGAAACCTATAAGCGAGAGCGTGATAAGGAACTAGTGAACGAAGACGCGCGATATTTTGACATGAAGCGCTGGCTGGAAGGCCCCTATTCCTTGGATAAACAAGTGGAAATGGTCGTTGTACAGGGCGCACAAAAAGCGGGTACCAGTGTAGAACCGGGCGATTATAGAAAGGATACCGCGGTTTGGGACTACGAGTATACGCCGACCGAAATTGTCTTTGAAAATAGACGCTGGCAAGACAAGGTGTATTTTCTACCTATAAAGCAGGAAGAGATAGATAAAGATCCATCGTTGATACAGAACCCAGGGTATTAGACCCTAAAAAATTTTAACAATTATTGAGGATAACCCTTAGCACAGAAGTGCGGGGTTATTCTTATTTTAGAGGACTAATGAAAATAGAAAAACCATGATTCGAAGAGTCGTTTTTATAGTATTGTCAATGTTGGCAGGTTCTTGCGCGAAGGATAACGCAAATGCTTTGCAGTTCAGCAAATTGGATGCATCCGAAACAGGCGTCACCTTCGCCAATACCCTTACCGAAACACATACCTATAATTACTTTACCTACCCCTATATGTATTTGGGGGGTGGGGTCGCAACGGGCGATATCAATAATGACGGTCTCGAGGATATCTTCTTTACCGGAAATATGGTGCCCAACAGGCTGTTTTTGAACAAGGGAGACTTGAAATTTGAAGACATTTCTGAAAATGCCGGAATTCTGGGAGACGACCGTTGGTACTCCGGCGTATCGTTTGTAGACATCAATCAAGATGGCTATGTAGACATTTATTGTTCTGTTAGCGGAAAGAAGGGGCCATTTAACAATGTATTGTACATCAACAACCAAAACAACACGTTTACAGAACGAGCTAAAGAATATGGTCTCGATTACGACGGCATCAATATGCAATCGGTATTCTTCGATTATGACCTTGATGGCGATCTGGATTTATATACCATTACCTATCCACCGACCAGTTTCATAGCTCCGGTGGAATATTATGCCTATATGTCGGCAAATCATACCCCGGATGATTCAGATCGACTTTTTAGAAATGATGACAATATATTTACCGACGTAACCGATGCCGCAGGCCTTCGGTCATTTGGGTTGAGCCTCGGGGTCGTTGTTTCAGATGTAAACAATGACAGGTATCCTGATATTTTTGTTTCAGATGATTTCAATGCACCTGACTTTCTTTTTATTAACAATCAAGACGGCACCTTTACCAATCAAATCGATGTTAGTTTGCAACAGACTTCGTTCTTCGGAATGGGGACAGATATCGCAGATATAAATAATGATGGCCTTTTGGACATATTTCAGTTAGATATGTCAGCCGATGACAATTTTAGGTCCAAAGCCAACATGTCGGCCATGGATCCGGCCGCTTTTTATAAGTCGGTCGATATTGGACTGCATCACCAATACATGCAGAATTCTTTACAGCTGAACAATGGAAATGTAGGGGGAGAACTACCGCTTTTTAGCAATATTGCGCGGCTTGCAGGGGTCTCATCGACCGATTGGAGCTGGGGCGGGCTATTCGCCGATTTCGATAACGACGGTTATAAAGATCTTTTTGTTACCAACGGTATCCGTCGGGATGTCAACAATAAAGACTTCTATGCAAAGTATCGTGCTTTTTTTGACGACCTTGAAAGCTCAGAACAATACGAGAACAAAGAAGAGGAAGTAGGCTTATTAAAGTATTTGGAAGAAATACCTTCAGAAAAATTGGCAAACTACATATTCCAAAATAATGGTGATCTGACCTTTACTAAAAAAACAAAGGAATGGGGTTTAGATGAAAAAACATTTTCCAATGGCGTCGCTTTTTCGGATTTGGACAACGACGGAGACCTGGATCTGGTCATCAATAATTTGGAGGATACAGCGAGTATCTATAAAAATAATTCTAGCAACGCAAATTACCTTGGTATAGTTTTGAACGGAAATAGGGAAGTATTGCCCAACGGGAGTAAGGTTTTAGTGTATACCAAAGAAGGGATGCAAATGCAAGAGCACAACACCGTGCGTGGCTATCTGTCGTCAGTGACGCCAAAGCTGCATTTTGGACTTGGCGATATTAAGAATGTGGACAGTCTCTTAGTTTCTTGGCCCAACGGGAGAACGACCAAATTGGAGAATATTGGGTCCAATCAGTACTTAACTATCGATTACGATCAAAACACTTCGCTTGCCAGAAGGTATGAGGCCCCTAAGCCTAGAAAGAGAACTTTTGAAACCGTTGTTTTGGATTCCGTTACCAATTTTCAACACATGGAAAACCCCTTTAATGATTTTGCAGCCGAGGTCCTCTTGCCCCATAAAAATTCGACCCTAGGTCCAAGTTTGGCTTCTGGTGACCTTAATGGCGACGGTAAGGATGATTATATAGTAGGCGGTGCCATTGGCCGGCCTTCGGCGGTCTATTTACAAAATACGAATGGCGAGTTCGAGTTCCTCGAAATACCTGCACTGGACGAAGACAAATATCATGAGGATCTGGGTATTTTAATTTTTGACGCCGATAAAGATGGGGACAATGATTTTTACATAGCTTCGGGCGGTAATGAATTTGACCCCGGTTCCTTGGGTTACGAAGATCGTTTCTATGAAAATCTGGGGAATAATCAGTGGCGCAGAAATAAAGAAGCGATCCCTACCACCAAAACAAGCGGTGCCAATGTATCGGCTTCGGATTTTGATCATGACGGTGACCTTGACCTCTTTGTGGGCGGAAGGCTCATACCAAAAAAATATCCTTTCCCGGCCGATTCATATCTGCTAGAAAACGTCAGTACGCCGGCAGGCCCAAAATTTCAAGAGGTTACCGAAAAGGTACTACCGGACCTAAAAGCATTAGGTTTGGTAACCGCTTCAACTTGGACCGACTTTGACAAGGATGGCTGGGACGACCTTATCGTTGTAGGGGAATGGATGCCGATTAAATTTTATAAGAACAACCAAGGTGTTTTTACCGATGTATCCGATAATATGCTATCAGGGAATACGTCGGGCTGGTGGTTCGCTCTTCAAAAAGGAGATTTCGACAAGGATGGAGATGAGGATCTTTTAGTTGGCAACCTTGGTAAGAACTATAAATATCAGGCGAGCGAATCAAATCCCTTTAAAGTCTATTTAAATGATTTTGATGAAAATGAGACCTCCGATATCGTATTGAGCTATAAAAAAGATGACACGGAATTTCCGGTGCGCGGCAGACAATGCTCTTCTCAACAAATGCCAGCAATAAAAGCGAAGTTTAAAGATTATAATTCTTTTGCAAGCTCTTCGCTGAAACAGATCTATACCCCAAAAATGTTAGCCGAATCGCTTAGTTATGAAATACACTCGTTCGCCAGTATATACCTAGAAAACGACAATGGGAGGTTTGTGGCAAAACCATTGCCACAACTCGCCCAGATCTCAAGTATCAATACGTTCGTGGTCGACGACTTTAATGGAGATGGTAACCTTGATGCGGTATTGGCCGGCAACCTTTATAATTCCGAAGTGGAAACCCCACGAAACGACGCTAGTTTTGGCCTTTATCTGGAAGGAAAGGGCAATGGGGATTTCGAGGCCAAACCAATGCTGGAGTCTGGTTTAAAAATTGTGGGCGATGTCCGTGGTATGGTGGTGGTCGTTAAAAATGGCAAAAAGCACATTGTGGTGGCAAAAAATGATGATTGGTTGCAGCTCATTAAAGTAAACTAGGCCTCTAATTATAAAAACTATTCATTTAGTTGTTGTTCGGGATAAATTCCGATCAAATGGGTTCTTATGTAAAAAGAAGTCTCCAAACTGTCTTTCGCCAGTTGTGCGGTCAAGGTCTTCGATGGCATGGCAGGCATATGGCAACCTATGCAATCTTGGGTCATGGCCTGCATTTTAGAAGCTTCGGCGGCACAAGTATTTTTTTCTCCCGAATGGCATCCAATACATTTCATGTTGAAATAGTCCGTATTTCCGCGCTGATTTTTATGTGGATCATGGCAGGATGCGCAATCCATGCTGGGCGTCTGTTTAAAACATTCACTTTGGGTCAAAAGGCCATACTGATTGCCGTGTACATCTAAGGTGGCATTATTTTCTTCATAGGTGCTTTTCGAATAGTCTTCCAAATTTTCGCCGGGAAGAAAATAAAAAGGATTGCCCTGAACAGTAGTGCGTCGCCCAGAATGGCATTGTGCGCAGACATCAAGCCGCTGCTGCCTTGAAAGGGTATCGAACTTTACCACAAATCCTGCAGTTTCGCCCGTATTTTGTCTTTGATAATTTACATGTTCTAAAGAGGGGCCATGGCATTTTTCGCAGTCCACGCCGAACATTATTCGGTCCTTGAAAAATTGATTTCCGTCTCCTGAAAAATGCTTGTTCTCGGCATAGGTCACATGACATTTTAAACAGGCTTCCCGTATAGGCCTTTCTGTAAAATATTCGGGGTATCCTAGGCTGTTTATCCAAGTAGCGCTTGAACTATGATAAGAGGGTTGCAGTTGAATTAGTTTGTCATCCTGCCAAGTAAGATAGGTTTGCCCAAGGACGCCCGACCCTATTACAATATCGAACTTTTTTGGGGGTATGTCAATGTTCCTGTTCTTGATTTTGGTATGCTGGTAAAAAGCCCCGTTTTCATTTAGCATGGTAAACACAACGTCCTTAAGATCTAAGATGTTGGAACCTTTTTGAAAACTGGCCTTGATAGTTTGGCCGTCCGCTAATTTAGAAGTGTTAAAGTGCGCCGTTTCAACATGGGTTTTAAATAGCTCGGCATGGCACTCGGAACAGGAGATCGAACCTGCGTAAGACGCCATATAGTTTTGAGTCGCCGAGACAGGCGACTCATAGTAATCCATAGCCATGGGCTTATATTTAAAATAATAGATGATGCCTCCCATGAATAGGACTACAAGAAAAATAAGTATGGTTATGATGGTCTTTTTGCTCATAATAGCATTCGAATACTTCATTATATGTATGATATACCTCGACCGAAAAAAGCGGTCTTTAAGGCTTGCCGTTTCATTTTCAGTTATTGCTGCCCTAGTGTTTTACAAAATGGCCTGGTTAAACAAAAACAATCTATTGAAAACCGAATTGTGTAAGGATACCCGTACTTAAAAATACGAAAGATTGGCCTGTTATGCCCGATTAAGTTTTATAGTTTTTAAAGAGTTAGCGTTTCAAGGTAAAATGCCCTGTCACCTTTTGCTGATTGTTGAAGGTAGCACGGAACCAATAATCGGAAGAAGGCATCTGTTGCCCATTAAAGGTCCCGTCCCAACCTAGGGAATCGGGTTCCATTTCTATCATTAAATTTCCGTACCGATTAAAAATATAGATTATTTTCAACGTAACCCCAAAATTTTCGGGAGGCGGCATATACTGCCAATAATCATTATGGCCATCCCCATTAGGTGTAAAAAAGTTTGGAAAATCTTCGGATCCTATGTCCCTGTCCACGCTTCTTTGAGTAATTCCACAACCATTTTTATCTCGCACATATGCGGTATGACCTCCTTGGGAGACGTCCTCAAAAAGCGGGCTATTTTGGTAGGGGCCGTTTTCGTCATCCAAGGCATATTCATAATTGCCATTGCCACTTACGTAAATCACAACTTGCCGTTGACCCAAAACCAATTCCCTATCTATTCTATCTATGGTTGCCGTCTCGGAAGCAACAATAGTTACCAATTGGGTATTGGTACATTCCCAAGCGATACCTAGGTGACTGACAGTATTGTAAGTCTCTAAAATGTATTTTCCGGGTTCAAGAATGGCAGCGCTGCGTTCCTCTGAAATTAAGGTTTCGGGGCCTTCTATCTTTGTTTTGTACCAGCGAAAACCTTCGGCACTATCATCACTGGATATTATATACGGAAGTTCATCACTACAAATTGCAACTAAAGAAGGAAAGTTGATGTTGGGTTTTGTTGTTCTGATTTCTCCAGTTGCTTCATCAAAAATAGGTTCGCAAACATCGAACCCTGGTCCTGTAAAAAAACTATCCTGCCTGCACGAGTCTATATTTCCATTTTTATTTATAGGCACCACCTTAATAAAGATCTGAACCCCTTGGGGAAGGTCTTCGGGCGGATCATAAGAGAGGGTATTTCCAACATTCACATTATTCAAAATATCGGCAAAATCGGCCGAGGTGCCAATTGATAATAGGTAACCAGTAGCCGTGGGCGCATATTCCCAAATGATATCGGTAACGACCGTTACATAAGACGCTTCATTGTCGGGTGCTATTAAACGGGTACAAGGAGGTCGGGTGCTGACATCTTGGGTAGTAAAGGAAATTTCAGAACAAACTTGGGGAATGGTGTTAAATTGAAGAATACTCAAACGAACAAAAATTCTAGTATTTTCAGGAAACCCTAAAGGTGCCTTATATGAATTGATGAGACCGAGAGATATATTATTGGCTAAATCAGTTCCGCCGAGCATAGTGCCAATTGAAATAAGATAGCCGTTAATACCGGTCACCGCTGGCCAATTAATGGTAGCATCGACTGGGATTTCATTGGCTCCATTTAAAGGGTAGCCGATATTGGAACAGTTTTGTGCATGCAAAGTGAGCCCAACAATAAGCATCAAAATAAAGAGTAATTTTCTTTGCATGTGAAAACAATTAAAACTTGGAATCCGTATTGTACCATTTTAATAAGTGCACCAAAAGAACCTCCATAAGAATTTAATATTCCTCCGCCCAAACAAGTTTTTCTTTTCGTTTTGCCTTTTGCTGCCTAATTCAGACAACATACTATTCCATTCAGGGTTCTTATGCAATACACATTATGATGGTTTTAAATAGTTCAGAACAATTAGATAGAAAGATAATAAAACTATTGCTTTTAGGAAACAATACCTTTAATTTTGGTCAATCTTTTGGAGCTGGAATAAAGTTGTATTTTTCTAGGATCAGCACTATTGTTCATATGTTGTTTTTCATTTGAATTTACTGTTTTTGGTACGAAGAAAAAGTACGTTCTAAATTTAACGTGGTACTGAATTCTTTATGTTGCCCTATGTCGGCGTGTATGTTCGCTTTATCATGGGATGGACTAGTGTATTGTCTAAAAACGTTTTTTAAAGAGCTCAAGTTTCGCACCCAGT
>Ga0075117_1001968_pt1 | contig 12204 bp, 4 predicted proteins | sample AntAceMetag02UKJ_FD_69789 | JGI IMG/M metagenome (GOLD analysis project Ga0075117, IMG submission 69789) | Saline lake microbial communities from Ace Lake, Antarctica - Antarctic Ace Lake Metagenome 02UKJ | ecosystem: Environmental > Aquatic > Non-marine Saline and Alkaline > Saline | place... | reverse complement strand
CACAACCGGGTTTGCGTAGCTTCCATGCTCATCCCTCCGTCTTGGTAAACGAAGGATGAGCGATTTCAATGCTCACGCAAACCCGGATTTCTCACAATACATAGATTCCGGTAGAGTCAGTAATTTTTCTGTTCAAGAAGAACTCCAGATCACTCAGGGGCAAGTAGCAGTTGAACTATCCCCTGACGAAAAATATCTCATGACCAAGGGCGACAAGGGCATTGTCGTCTATGAAAATTCCCGGCCACTAAAGAAGCTCATCGAAGTCGCGCGTCCCGTTCGACCGCTCATGTGCGTGTGGTCACAGACGGGCCGGCTCGCCACCGGTTGGGCTGATGGTCATGTCATTATTTACGATGCAAACCGTCCAGATGACGGTGCCGTTGCTGACAGCCTAGTCTACCCGAAAGGCTATACACACGCAAATTGCTGGGCGTGGTTGAATGACGACATTGTACTCACGACCGGTTCCGAAGAAGCTGTGCAGCACTACAGCGTGGCCCAGGCAAAGGTCGTGGCGAGCTATCGCAATCCCCGTTGGGGAGCACCACTCACATATTCCCGCCAGTATCAGAAAGGTGTGGTCTGCGGTGCGGACGCGCGGCTAGTAACACGCGGTGTGCCTGGGGACATTCTGTTGCCCGGCGATGTTCGTTTGATGGACGCGATCACTTTCAGTCACGATGGTAGTGAACTGATTACATCCGGTCACAATCCCGCTCGTTACAGCCTTGCCAGCGGTCAAAAGTCGGATGTGCTGCGGAATCAAGCTGATGGACATTCCTATATCACCCAGCGTTTCTCAACCGATCGCCGGATACTAGGCATGTGGGGCAACGAAGTTCATTTGTCGATGGTGGAATCACCGGAATTCGCTTCGATGGTGCGATTTCGATTTCCCGGCGCGGAGCTAAAGCGGGTGGTATGGGCAGAGAATCAGCGGAGTGCTTTGGTGTGCACGCACGACCAAAACGTGTTTGTCTGTCGGCCTGAAAATCCAGATCCGGTCCGACTTCCTGTCGCGGATGCTGAGGCCGTCTACGACGCGGTTTGGAATGAAGCGTCAGGCGTCGCATTGTTGATTGGCGAAAATAATCTATTGGAATGGGATCCCGATACCAATGTTGTGAAAGCTGTGCGAGAAATCCCGGCCGAGTGCAATCGCCGGATTGAAATCAATCCCTCCGGGACTTATGTGGTGATCGCCGGAGCATCCTGCATGGCAATTGATACAGCAAGCTTTGCCACCGTATTACAGCCTGACTGGCGAAAACCGGATGTGCGGTGGTTGTCTGACGATGAGTTGGTGGCAGTCACCGAAGGTGGTACCACACTACGGACGGCCAAGCTGTCTGACCCATCAGTTGAAACGGATGTTCGAATCCCCATCGAAGGCTATGTGGGTCGTGAAGGACTGACGTTTTCTCCGGTGGCACCAGTGGCTGCCGCAATTGTTGGGGGCGACCAGATTCGCTTTTTCGACATTAGAAACGGCGCACATCTGGGAACCCTGCTTCTGTTTGGAGACGCATACGTCATCCTGACTCCGGAAGGCCGCATCGTCGGAATGTCGCCAGACTTCCAACAGCAGATCGTCTACCAGATCAAAACCGATGAAGGGCAGGAAACGCTCACAAGTAGCGCCTTCCTTCGACGCTTCGGTCAATACCTGACGCCGTAGCAACCCAGCGCTCGGTACCCTTTCGCCACCGAGTTTACCTCGGTCGGTTTTCAGACTTTTGCACTACCCGGCGACAACTAAAGGTAGTGCAGCAGCATGTTTCCACTGGGATAAACCCAGAGGCGACGGGACACGAAATTCGCGTCTAATTACTCGATCGTCGAAAGCGGCGTGGGATTTCCAGTTCCCGAATCGGTGCGCCACTGTCTTGCAGTTCGCCAGCGTCCTGAGCTAACGCATTGGGCAGGAAGTCTCGGGGGATTTGTTCTTGCCACACGATGCGTTTGGTCGTCTTTCGTGGTCGGCTGGTGTTGCGGCTGTCGTCTTGTCCTAGTTTTTGTCGCTGCCAGTCCTGTGGAAACTGGCAGATGGTACTGGTCGTGCCGTTGGCCTGTCCGGCCTCGAACATATTGCCGCGACCGACGTAGCTGTTGAACGCTCCCACAAATCCGAACGCGTCGGCGATCAACGATGTCTGAATGGGACTCACCCACTGAACCAACGCTGGCGGACTGAGTGATGGCGTTTGGCTGGCGACGATGGAAGCATTCAAGCCAACTCGCATCGGCACCGGACGCAATTCAAACGGGCGGCAGTCGATGGCGACCAGCGGCTGCTGAATGGCGATTGTCGAATTCTTTACCTGTAGATCCATCGTCTGATGTTTTTGCGTGCGTTCCACTGTATGAAATGCATGCATGACGGGGCCGGTGCCCGTCAAGATGCTGTCCGTCATATTGACGGCAGAATGCGTCGACGAATTTCGCACCAATGTTCCGGGGCCGCGAATCAGCACTCGTTGCAGTTCGACGTTTAATGGCTTCGGGGCATCTCCTTTGCCCTGCACGTCCCATTCGCGGGCACCGGTGATCCGAATGATGGACACGTCTTCCCAAGCCTGTCGACCACCTTCTTGAATCGTGATGCTCGCGTCTCGCAGCGTTAATTCTGATTCCTCCAACGCGAACACATCAAAGCTGCCTGCGTCTCGCGGAAGATCGATGTAGATATCGACATGTCGCAGCAGCAGGGAACACTGCACGAGGTTCCAACACGCTTCGGTGTCGCCTGACATGTAGATCACCGCCCGTTTTTCAATCGTCCCCTGAATCGTCAGGTCACGAATCTGTTTCACTTGAGCCGACAGTTCGTAGGTGTCTGGGGAAATCAACGTGAGAATATCGCCGGAGACCAAGTCGGTCTGCCAATCGTCGTCAAACGAACGCAGCACCGTTTCGTGCGGGGGGCGAGTCGGCGTCGCTTCCGCTGCAGAGTCGGTTGCGGTCGTAGCGTTCTTCGGTTGCGATTCAACTTCTGTAGAAGTCGCAGGCTTGTCGCCGACAGCCATCGCAGCATCCGCAGGTTCGGGTGTTGACTCCACTGAAGTCATCTCCGTCGCAGCGGCGTTGCCTTCAAGAACGTCAGCAGGAACGTCAGCTTTTACGACGCCAGCGTCTACTTGAGTCGGTGGTTCCTGTGCGGGCCCGGTTTTCTGCGTGGATTCTTCGTCCGCGACTGGCTCAACCCCTATGGAAGCATTTTCGGGAAGCACGGTGTCCGGCTGATCGATCGCGTCGTCCGCTTGTGCGAGTGTCGATTCTGCGGTGGGTGCGTTAGGCCGCTGATCCTTCAGCAGTTGAATCCCCATGTAGACTCCAGCCAATACCAGCGCTGCCATCACGGGAATCAGCAGGGCAAAGTTCCATCCGCTGGCTGTTGGAGAATGAATGACCGTGTTGCTGTTGGCAGCATTGTCATCGCTTAATGATGGAATCTGGCCCGACGGTTGATCAGGACCAACTTCCACGGCAAAGGGTATCGCTGCATCGTCCAGTGCTGGAGACTTTGCGATGAACGTCTGCAAGTTGGATTCGTCGTTGACGGCATCTAGTGCTGCAATGAGTTCCTCGGTGTTCTGATACCGATCATCCAGCTGCTTGGCCGTCATGCGTTGCACGATCTGATTCACCGATTCTGGGATCGAAGCGTGCTGCAGGTGCAGATCGGGGATCGGTTCGGAAGTATGCCCCAGCAATTTTCCCATCTGTGGACGATTGGCGAACGGCGGCTTTCCTGTCAACAAATGGAACAGTGTGCAACCCAGTGAATAGATATCTGAGCGATGATCAACGCCCGCCGTATCTCGACACTGTTCGGGACTCATGTAGTCCAGCGTGCCCATGATCGTTTGATCGCCCGTCAGGCGTTCGTCGGCTTCGTGGCGAGCCAACCCGAGATCCAAAATCTTAAGCGTGCTGTCTTCCAGCACCAAGTTCGCGGGCTTGATGTCGCGATGAATGACGCCGTTGGCGTGAGCGTGCCCGAGTCCTTCGGCCGCTTGCCGAATCAGCGACAACGATTCACCGACAGAAAACACGCCGTCGCGTTTCAGTAGTTCCGCAAGGTTCTTCCCGTTGACTAGCTCCATCACGATGAAGTGCGTGTCGCCTTTCTGATCAACGTCGAACACTTGCACGATGTTGCCGTGTTTGAGCTTCGCGGCAGCTCGAGCTTCTCGGTAAAAACGCTGCAACGCATCCTGATCAACAGTCTGTCCGGACGGCAGAACTTTCAGAGCAACTTTGCGGTCGAGTCGTTCTTGCTGAGCCAAATAGACGACGCCCATGCCGCCTTCTCCAAGCCGATCAAGAATTCGGCAGCCGCCCAGAAAGAAACCTTCGGACCGTCCCTGCAACAAACGTTTGGCCTGATAAACAGTCAACGCTTTCTGCGACACCAGAAACTGAGCCAACTTCTTGGCCGTCAAACTGCCGTGTGCTTCTTGACAGCCTTTGGCGCGTGTTTCCAGAGTCTCACGGTCAATCAGCTTCGACTGCAAAACACATTTGCCGAAGGCTTTGAGGTTCAAGCCAGTCATGAAGCATCGCGATCAGAATGGCACAGTTAGTGCGGACGGTTTGTCACGTTCGCCCATCGGGGCAAGATGCCGCCGATACAACTAAATCGACAGCTTGATCGGTTCGGTGGGAAAAAAAATTTGCACGACGCTTCAGCTTTTGAAGCCCAAACGTCTTAATCGGCAAGATGCCTTTCAAACCGCCCCATGAATTCTGCCGGACGCAGCGTTTCCTGTCCATGATCGGTGCGAAGTTGATAGACAATTTGCTCCGCGAAGCCCGGCGTCATCTGCAGGATTCGCCCATCCGGCGTAACCGTTGCGAAATTATCATCGTCTAGCAGTGCAGAGGCAGGGTTGGTCGATTGAATTTGAGTCGGCCATGCCTGAAGTTGTGGTGTGTTTCATTCGAAGGAGTGTTGCGGTGTGGGGGTTGAATGCGATGATTCTACGGTGCTCGCTATTGCCCGAATCGAGCAGAGAATTCTGCGGGGCTCAGAGTCTCTTGGCCAGCATCTGTTTTGAGTTGATAAACGATTCGATTACGGAAACCGGGCGAGGCTCCGATGATGGCACCTTCGGGAGAAATGATGCCGTGATCTGTTCCATCGATAGGAACGATCGTTCCGAGGTGTGCTCCGTTTCTGGTATCCACCAGGCGAATGAAGTTGCCTTTGATCGTTGCTGCTGCAACCGGAGCCGTCGGTGACACGGTCCATGCCGCATACTTGTCAAATGCCAGCCGGACTTTGGCAGGTTCTTCCGGGTGGTTCAGTGAGATTTTTCGCATTCTCCAACCGCCCTGTTCTAGGACCATAAGATCACCATCTGACAGCCAACGGATGCTGGTGTCTTTCCATTCGTGCCTCGCGACTTCGGAATAGTCCGCGGCATCAAGAATCACCACATTCACGCCGCAGAATGCGATACGCGAGCCGTCCGAATTCAATTCGACGTCCGCAGTGCAACCTGCGGGTGTCTTTGCGACCGCTCGCACGATATCGGTCTCCGGATTCCATTCGTGAACGTTTTTCTGTGCGACCAGCACGGCCACTTTCCGTTTTTCGTTCCAAGCGATCGCCAAAATTGGGTCAATGTCTGGTACCGGCAATCGCTTGGCCGCGTCGGCACCCGTTCGGCACAGCATGACGCTGCCATCGTCGCAGCGAATCAAACTGCTGGCGTTGTTTTCGGCCCAGATCATTTGGGAAATCTGTCGTTGCCCAAGGTCAAAGCGACTGGTCACGACATTGTCGAGACCACGTTTGCTGGAAGTCGTTACCTTCGATCCAGACCTGCACAGCAGTTGATTATTGGTTGACCAGACAACCTCCTCGATACTTGGATCAACTTCATCGTTGACCAAAACAATCCGCTGCCCTGTCGATAAGTCGAAGCATGACGGTTCACTGTAGCGGGCCAGAGCCGCAAGATACCGACCGTCGCTGCTGATCGAAATGGAGTTCGGAGCAGTCCCAGTCGCCTTGCTCAAAATCTCTCCGACCTCACCACGCGCCAGACGCGTGATTTGGCCATCGCCTGCGACCGCCCCAATTTGCAGCTCCGTCGAATAACATAGCTTCGAATGCCACAATCCACTGCCGACCCTCTTGGCGACTTCTCGACGCTTCACGTCGATCCAGCCGATGTCGTTTCCGCCTCCGTTGGCGAGCGCTACGTCATCGCTAAGCCATGCATAGCAACTCGCGAATCGCTTATCAGCGAACATCTGAACGGCCGCGACTTCTGGAACGCCAGCAATCTTGGCATCGTGAATGATGACTTGACCGTCGCCCCAGCCCGTGGCGATTTGCCCTCGGGATGACCACGCATGAGCTGTCTGTCCGCAGTTTCGGTCGACACGTTTCAGTTCCTCCAACGGCCTGGAGTTTTTGTAAATAGAAACAGAATTTCCACCGCTCGCGAGAAGGTAGTCGCCCGCCGGAGACAGATTCACGCCGTCAAACTCTTCGGCGAAAGGCAGAGTTTCCGCCACCGACAGGTCAGGCGCATTCAGCACCACAAGTTGGTGTTCACTGATTGCGTAAATCTGTGATCGGTCTGCGGTCAGAGAAAATTTGTGCCCCGTGTTCTGGAATCTGTGCGTCACACGCGCTGACGGAACGTGGAACCTGCGGATAATGTGGCGTTGAGGATTCCAAACGTGCGAGCAGACAAACAAATGCTCATTCGATGCTCCCCAGTGCAATGAGGAGGCGTTGTCCGTTTCGAGAACGATAATTTTGGTGAGTTGTCCGGTGTGGTAATTGATGATCCGGATGTTTCCGTCTTGCGACGCAGACGCCAGCCATTGTCCATCGCGACTGAGTGAAATGGGGCCTTGATAGGACCGGGTATCGACGGTTTCTACCGTCCACGACCGGACGCCCGACAATGGCCTTGGATTCGTGACGAGCGAAATTGAGGTCAGTGCCTTTGGGAGCAGGTCCAGCTTTTGCGGAGTCAGAGGTGGCGCGGTGACGGCGGGAGTGAAGAACAGCGGTTCTTCGGACGCGGCGGGTGTACGCGATTCTACCGTAGGCTCTGGCTGCACTTCCTCGACCGGTGGCGACGTCTCGATTTCCATTGCCTCAGGTGTGACTTCGGTGGGCTCACTATGCGCCACGTCCATCTCAGTTCGTTGCAAAGCAGACACGATCAGCCAAACTAACAGTGAACAAGCGGAAACGGCCCCGATGCCAGCCAGCCAGTAACCTTTCGAACCTTGCTGCTTCTTTCGGCTTTGTTTCTTTTTCATTGGGTGTTTCGGCAGTTCAGACAGCCGATTGCGTTCGCGTGCTGCATCCGTCGACCGGGTTACCTTCTTGGGCCTGCTGCTCGGTTTCGCTGCCGTCTTACCTGAAGCGCGTCGTTGCCGATTCGGTGAGCCATCGCCTGACTTCTTTTTTGGACGACGATCGTTCGATTGTCGGGAAGGTTCCCCATGAAAACCATCACCCAGAAAATCTCGGTTGGCGACGGATTCATCAGCGGCCAGCAACGCCGACACTTTGCCACGAATGTCCGCCGGCAGTGTTCTCAGAAATGCAATGCGTTCCCTTCCGCTAAGCTCGGAGGCTTTCAGGAAGAGTTGATCAATTAATGAAGGGGCAGTCAAAACAAAACGGTTTCTCTAATTTGGCTGGACACCTTCTGGCTCAACGGCAGTCGTTCCGCGTATCCAAGCGACCAACCGTCCGCCGGCGGTTTGGGCGTCCATGAACAGACTGAAGCCGGCGGGTACGAGGATCAGGGTGAATACAGTGGATACAATCAGGCCGCCGAGGACCACGCTGCCGAGGCCTCGGTAGAGTTCGCTGCCGGCTCCGGCGGCCCAAATCCACTGGCCGTTGTCGTACGACGGAATCGGCACCACCAGCGGCAGCATGCCCAGTACCGTTGTGAGTGTGCTCATGAAGATCGGGCGAACTCTGGTCCGCACGCTTTCGCAAACTGCGTCCGTGGAATTCATGCCTTCGTTGCGAATCAGGTTCAACGTTTGGTGAACAATCAGGATGGCGTTGTTGACCACCGTTCCAATTAAAATGACGAACCCTAACATGGTCAACATGTCTAGAGTTTGGAAGCTGAACATATTCAGCACTGTCAGGCCGATCAATCCGCCGACCAACGCCAACGCGACGCTGGTCATGATGACAACCGGGTACAGGAAGGATTCGAACAGAGCTGCCATCAGCAGATAAGTTAGCACGACGGCCAGCACCAAATTCCATTTCAGTTCGTACCAAGTATCGGCCAGCTTGTCGGCGGTTCCGGCGAGTCGCACTTGATACAGCCCCGACTGAAAGTTGGGCGATGCCATTAGTGGCTTGCGAATTTTTTCTTCCACGGTCCTCAAAGCTGCTTCCAACGCGATGCCGTCTGCAGGTTTCAGCTGAATGGTAATCGACCTCAGCCGTTCCACATGGTTGACCTGTTCTGGCCCACGACTTAACACCACGTCGGCCACGGACGACAGCTGCACAATGCTGCCGTCGGCTGTGCTGAGCGGCAGGTTTTCTAGATCCTGAGTCTGATCGGCGTATGCGTCGTCGCCGTAGATCACGAGGTCGATCCGACGATTTTCGTGCCAGTAGTCTCCCGCGAACGCTCCATCGACCAACGCGTTCACCGCATAGCCGATCGACGCTGAAGAAATTCCGAGTTCCGATGCCTTTTCCAGTTTGGGGATCACGTGAAGTTCCGGACTAGACAGGTCAAGGCCCGGAATAGGACGCAGTTGATTGCCAGCGGACATCGGGAATTCGCCCATGCACATGCCGAAGGCTTTTTGAGCTTCCACGACCAGCACTTCCAGATCCGGTCCGGTGATTTCGATGTCGATCGTGCGGCCACCACTCAACGCACTGTCGAACAAACTGGCCTGACTGACGATGGGAATCACACCTGGTTGCGATCCCGCTGCCTTGGCTAAAATTGGAATCAATTCTGCAGCGCGAAGTTCGTTTTTACAGCGCGCTCCCGCAAACAGACTGCGGCCGCGAGCCACAAAGAAGAAGCTTTCGATTTCCACCGCTCCATCGCCGGCTTTGCCCAGCCAATACGGCGCGACTTGCTCTTCGATATCTTCGCCCAGCTTGATCATCTGATCGACGTTATAACCCGGTGGCGGCAGCAGAATGGCGATCACAAGGTTTCGATTACCGTTCGGCAGGTACTCCGTATCGGGCATCAGTTTTCGGCTTAGAAACAACGAGCCCGCCATGAACGCGCACACAATCAACAGACGAATCACCGCACTTCCGCGAACGGTCAGCAGGCGTCTCATGGCACCGGCAAACGCTTCGTTCAGAAACGTCGCGAATCGGACCAAACCGAACAGCCCGCGCGGCCCGAAACCAGCCACCGATTCAACCTGCGGCTCCCCTGCTGCGCCGTCGCCTGCGCCGTCGTTGCGTCCATTGCGACGACTTAGCAGCCTAGACGCCGCCGTAGGAATCACGGTCACACTGATCACCAACGACAGCGCGACGGCGCAGCTGATGGCGATGGCGATGTCGCGAAACAACTGACCGGCTTGTCCTTGTACGAAAATTACGGGCACAAACACTGCGAGTGTCGTTAGCGTCGATGCCAGCACCGCGCCCCAGACTTCTTGAGTTCCATCCAGAGCCGCCTGTTTGGCGGACTTACCCATTTGGTGATGGCGATAAATGTTTTCCAGAACCACGATCGCGTTGTCCACGACCATGCCGATCGCGAAGGCCATCCCGGCCAGACTGATGACGTTGATGCTGCGGTCGAATACTTTCACGAACAGGCACGTGCCGACGACGCAAATCGGAATCGCGACGCCCACAATTAACACGGATCGCAGACTTCGCAGAAACAACAGCAGCACCAGAATCGCCAGTGTGCCGCCGACATACACATTGCTGCGAACGAGCGCCGTGGCGGAATCAAGGTATACAGTCTGGTCGTAGACTTGTTCGAGGTACACGCCCTTCTGTTTCAGCACACCGAGATTTAGTTCTTCCACCGAAATCCGCAAACAGCGCCCGTGGATGCGTTCTGCTTCGGCCAGTTCGAGGGTGGTAATCGTTCCATCGCCGTTCAGGTCGAGCGACTGGCGTGCAGGCCCCATGATGGCTTTGAGGTTTGTGCCGGGCGACTGTTGAGCGTTAATGGCCAGAGCACTCAAACCCTGCTGCCGCACAACACCGTCTGGTTTCTTGTAGCTAATCCCCACAGTCGCGACGTCGCGAATTCGAATCGGGCTGCCGCCGCGTTGAGCAATAATGGTGTCTTCTACTTGTTCCGGCGATTGAAACTGTCCCAGCGTGCGGACGACGTTGCGTTGCTTGCCTTCTTGGATATCTCCGGCAGACGTGTTTCGATTCTGGCCAATCAGTGCGGCTCGGAATTCATCGACTGTGACACCCAGTGCTGCTAGGCGTGATGGATTGACGACGATGCGAAATTCTTGGTCTTGGCCACCGAACACATTGGCGTTGGCGATACCCGGCACGCGTTCGAATTCGGCTTCGATAAAGTCTTCGGCAAACTTCTTCATCAAGGCCGGATTGTTGCGTCCCAACACAAATGTTTTCAGTACCGGATGATCGTTGACCAGATCGTTAATTCGAGTCAGGTCGACAGGTTCCGGCGCTGCCATGATGTCCGCCAGCGGTTCGGCGAGTTCGGGGTCGAGCGTGATCAGGTTGGTCAGATCTTCTTTGGTTGGCGGCAGTGGCTTCAGGATGAACCACGCGATCGCGTTGGTGTTGGCATTCACGGTGCTGATGACTGGTTCGTTGGCATCGTCTGGGTAATCAGGAACCTGATTCAGCTTTTCAGAAACGCGGGCTCGCGCGTCCGCCAGTTCGGTGCCAACGGGAAACTTCAGTGTGATGGAACCACCGGAATCGGAACTTTCGCTTTTGAATTCTTCCAGCCCTTCGACACTTTTCAGCTGATCTTCTTGGGCTTCGATGATTTCTTGTTCGACTTCCTGAGCACTCGCGCCCGGCCAAGTCGTCGACACCGTGATTTCTGGTTCGACCACGTCCGGTGTTAGCTGCACGGGCGTGCTGACGTAGGCAATGCTGCCGAACAGCACCAGCAAAAAGACGGCCACGGTGACTTTGACCGGGTTTTCGATTGAGAAAGCGATGAAGTTCATGGCAGATGGTTCTTACCGCCACAGATGCGGAAAGTTTGGCTTAGAAATGGGTGTTGTGCAGAGTCGCGGAGAGGCGTGAGGTGTGCGCAAAACTAACGCTCGCCGGCATCAACTGGATCAGTGATAATACTGACGGTTTGAAATGGCCGCAGTCGCTCGGCCCCTTCGGTCACAACCTGCATGTCAGGTTGCAACTCTTCGCTCTGCACTTGGATTGAGCTCGCTTCGCTCAGGCCGGGTTCCACCAGCATCTGGCTGACACTTAACGGCTTGCCTTCTTCTGGAGGATTGACGGCAAACACGAATGTTCCGCGCGACGTGCGAACCAGTGAATCCTTCGGCACCATTTTGGCTTGTATTGCTGTTCCGAAGAATTCCACTTCGGCCATCATGCCTTCGCGCAGTGTCGGCACGGGTGTCCCTGATGTTGTCTGTATCTGATTTTTGACGCGGACAATCACCGGGAAACTGCGAGACCCCGTTTTCCATTCACTGCGAGACACGATACTCAGCACGGTGCCCGTCCAGCGGCCGTCAGCGCTGGATGGATCTGTTGTGCCGTTGATTTTTAGCCGAACTTTCGTTCCCGGAATCACCTGAGAAATAAAGGACTGATCCACGGGCACTTCAACGTCGACTTCATCCAACATCGCCATGGTGACCACAGGAGCTCCTTTGGAAAGCCACTGTCCCAGATACGTGTCTTCGCTCAGAATAAAGCCGTCGAACGGAGCGCGCGTGGTGCGTTTTTCCTTTTCGGCTTCCAGCCAAGCCACGCGTTTTGTCTGAGCATCCAAGCGAGCTTTCGTCTGCAGCTTCTCTTCGGCTCGCGTTCCCGCCGCAACGCGTTCGAACACGGCTGTTGCTGCGACGGCTCGGTTCTTTGCTTCGGCCAAAATCTGCTGAGCGTTATCGACGTCGGATTGATTTGTGGCACCGCGTTTGAGCAGCGATTGGAGTTCTCGAAAGCGACGATCGGCATTTTCCAGCGACGCTTCTGACGCCAGTTGCTGAGCTTTCGCT
>Ga0075117_1001966_pt1 | contig 12206 bp, 10 predicted proteins | sample AntAceMetag02UKJ_FD_69789 | JGI IMG/M metagenome (GOLD analysis project Ga0075117, IMG submission 69789) | Saline lake microbial communities from Ace Lake, Antarctica - Antarctic Ace Lake Metagenome 02UKJ | ecosystem: Environmental > Aquatic > Non-marine Saline and Alkaline > Saline | place... | reverse complement strand
AAATACGCCTTTCGCAAACCGTTTACGGTAGCCCAATATGATGCCCCACCGTCGCGCCGCGATGATACTGGCGCTGATTGCCGTAGCGCATCTGGTATTGCTCCCGTATGCGATCGCCCTTTATTGGCTCAAACCCGTTTTTCTATTCTGCAACGGACTGCCTCTCGGTATGGTGTTTGGTTGTGTGTTCGCGTTTCTCGAAGGGCGGCGCGTCACCGAAGCGATGGCAGCCAGTCTGTGTGCCAGCTTTATCATGGAATCGGGGGTAGTGAAAGCCGTAGGCCCGATTCTAATGCAAGACTATGGCGTCCCAACGCAGCTTCAAGATTCAGGGAGATTTGATGTCTGACGATGAAGTGGCGGAGTTCGAAAGTAACCCGTTTCATAATACCGCGGTCTTGCTGCGGCGCTGGGATGATGGGGCCAAGGTCAAAGGGTTGGAAGTGCCCGAACGACACGCATATCGGCGGGAAGTAGAGAGTTGTCTGGAATGTGATTGAAATCCAGGGTGTCGAACTCGCTCCCGTATTTTGAATAATACGAACGATCACGCAGAAATAATGAACAATTAAACAGAAGCCGCCCCTTTTGGGGAACAGCTTGAGTTTAACTCTATAAGTGATTATCTGAAATCATCTTACGAACAGACGACCAATCAGATTTGATTTATGGCGTCCCGTGCGCGTCTGCCGTTGACATTTCGCATACTTAAGTTTGATTATAATTCAACGAAAACGAATTGCAGAGCGTATAGCGTGTATTACCGGAGTTATGTATGTCGTTACTGTAAAAAGACCGCTGGTTGACTTTTCGGGATAGAGCAATAAAGCTCAATCACAGCCATTTCTTAGACGATTTCTCTGGTTTTCTATACAAATTCAGGGGTGCTTCGGACCCCTCGGCATGATATGATACACGTATCCTAAAGTGGCGCGCTCCTGAAGGTAGCCAGTGTGTCACGATCATTCATAGTATGTATTTGTTATATTTCTTGATTCTTGCTGAATTATTGAAAGGCCTTGCAAAATGTCGCAAGTTCTTGATGGATCTAATCAATCGTATCAAAATACCCTCCAGGTCGAGGACGAATTTTCTTACAAACCCGTGCCACCCACCGCCGTCGTTGGCCTGGCATTGGGGCTGTTATCATTTATTGCGTTATTCGGCATTATCGGGTTGGGTATTGCCGTATTTGGAATCATAGTTTCAATCGTCAGTTTAATCAGTATCAAACGATCTGCAGGAGAACTGGGAGGAAAAACAGTGGCGATCGCCGCGATCGGGCTGTCGACGTTTTTCCTGATCACTGGAATTTCTTATCAGTCTTTTGTCTATGCCAATGAAGTACCCGAAGGTTATCATCGGCTCAACTTTGCCAGTGATATCTCTGCCAAAGATTTTGTCCTCAAAGATGGCGTCAGCAGAGTCAATCCTGATGTCATGAGCTGGGATAAGAAAAATGTCTTTCTTAAAGGCTACATGTATCCCACGCGACAAACAGAAAATTTGAAAAGCTTTATTCTGGTCAAAGACAATGGCGACTGCTGCTTTGGTGGACAACCTGACGTCAAGGACATGATCCTGGTTGAGATGCAGGATGATAAGAGCGCTGATTTTTACGCAGGGCTGGTATCGGTGTCTGGTGAATTCCAAGCGGAAGCACCTACGAAGGCTGGCGAATTGAGACCCGTCTATCAATTAAAGGGAACACACTTTGAGCAGGCACGGACCGCCTATTGATTTTTGTACCCTTCGATATAGAGAGCAAAACGAATTACCAATTTATTTACCGAATGGCTCAGATTAAATCACAGTCTGAGCCATTATCAACTTTGTTAAGAAGTTGGTGCAACCACCCGATCATCAGGAGTTTGATCACGTGCAGGCCCACCTTTATCCCACCCGCCAGACAATTCGATTTTTACTGCTGCTAACTGTGGGCAGTCTTCCTCTCTGGGGGACCGGCTGTTCTTCTTCCGACTCCACGGAGTACCGCCAGTTCAGCGACAAGATCGACAAAACTGACCCGGAACCAGTTACAGCGACTGTAGACACTGATTCGAAATCAGCGGTTGCGAATCAAGATCCGCAACCAGAAAAAACAAAACCAGTCGCGAAAACAGAGACAGACGCAACACCCCGGCCTGGCACAGAGAAAGTAGCCTCTAACGCAGCAGACATGACTTCTACCAAAAAGAAATCGGTAGTGAATACGCAACTGCCGAACAAAGAGAACAGGGAGAATGTTGTCGCTCTGGTGGCGCGCAAACCAGATCCAAAACTACGTGCGTTGACTCCCGAGGAAGAAAAAGAACTAAAGGTCAGTGAACCGCGCGAGGTCAAAATTCTCATCAAGGATCACAGCTTCAGCAAAACATCGCCAGGCAATGCGTTACGGGTTTCCTATGATGATATCGACTTGTTAAAAGTCATAAATATGGAACCGGTCACACCCAATGCACCAGAATTAATGCCTCAATGGCTCAAAGATCTGGATGGCAAACGGATTCGAATCAGAGGGTTTATGTATCCCCCTTTTCAGCAGACGGGTAATGAATTTTTCCAGCTGGCCCGTGATAACCAGATTTGCTGTTTTGGTAAAAATCCGAAAATTTATGACCTGTTTCCCGTTGTCATGCGAGAGGGAGTTACTGCAGACTATATTCTGAATCGTCCCTTTGACGTTGTTGGCGTCTTCCATATCAAAGCAGAAACCCTCGATGATGAGCTGCACCGAATTTATCTGATTGACGACGCCATTGTGATCGATAAATAATGACACAAGGCTTTAAACTCAAAACTAACCAATTTCGTTTTTACAAAATAGATATGAATCGCCATGAGGTTCGGCAAATGAATGGTCTAAAAAAACACATCAACAATCGCTTTTTCCTGGGGCTGATTTGTAGTCTGCTCGTGCTGGCACAAGCTCCTTTCATAGCAGCCTGTCCTTTCTGTTCGGCCCCTTCATTGACGTTAACCGAACAGCTCTCGCAAGCTGATGTTGCCGTGCTTGTGCAATGGACGGAAGCCGAAAAGGGGACGCTCGAAAAAGCGGGGAAGACGGTCTTTGAAGTTAAAGAACTTGTGAAACAGTTTGATAAAAACAAACTGAAAGTCGGCGATAAAATCACGATTAACCGCCATCGCACCGGGAAAAAGGGAAACCTGTTCTTACTGCTCGGCACCAAAGGGACCAGCGTCGACTGGGGCGATCCCATTGAAGTCACCGAAACAAGCTATCATTACATTTCGCAAGCACCTGCTCCGGAAGAGAAAACCTCGAAACGCTTGCGCTACTTCCTGAAGTTTCTGGAATACCCGGACCAGATGGTCTCGAACGATGCCTATGCCGAATTTGCGAATGCGCCTTACGAAGACATTACCCCCTTAGCTAAGGAAATGCCCCGCGAAAAAATTCGGAAATGGATTGTCGATCCCAATACACCAGTGACGCGCCTGGGCTTGTATGGTCTTTTGCTGGGTCTTTGCGGCCAAGAGTCTGACGTCGCATTCATGGAAAAGAAAATCAATGAGCCGACGAAAGAGTTTCGTCTGGGCATCGATGGTGTAATTTCCGGATACCTGTTGCTCACAGGCGCTGAAGGGCTCGATGAAATTGACAAAACGAAATTCATCCCGAAAAATGTCGCCTTCAGTGAAACGTATGCTGCCATGCAAGCTTTGCGGTTCATGTGGACTTATGGCGATGAACGAATCAGCAAAGAACGCCTGCGCCAATCGATGCAGTTATTACTGGATCGCCCTGAACTGACTGATCTGGTTGTGGCTGACCTTGCCCGCTGGAACGACTGGAGTGTTCTGGATCGTCTGATGGGAATGTATGGAACGGGAGACTACGACATCCCATCTATTAAACGGGCCATTGTCCGTTATCTGCTGGTCGCTTCCAAAGGGAAAAACAAAAAGGGAGTCGGCCCCGATCCAGCAACAACGGAAAAAGCAAAAGAGTTACTCGATAAATTGCGCAAAGAAGATCCCAAAACCGTCAAAAGCGCAGAACGCTTCTTTTTCTTTAAATAAGAATTCGACGATTTCGCTCTTTGTATGAAAACGAATTATAGATATCGTACCCCTTCACAGAACTGACAGCCGCGAACCGCTGAGAACTACAAGCAAAATTTAGTTCATAAAACCACACTCACTTGTCCGAAGGATCGGCAATGACTGGTAGAAACCCTCTTATTCTAATTCGAAGTCTTGCAGTCTTCATTTGCGCGCTGTCCCTGTTTGCACAAGTATCCAAAGCATGCCCTTTCTGCCCGGGGCCTTCGACGCCTCTGACTGAAAAGCTTTCACAATCTAAAGTCGCCATCCTGGGCACATGGATTTCCGCGGAAGAAGGCACATTTAAAAAATCGGGAAACACGGTTTTTAAAATCAAAGCAGTCATTCATCAAACGGATCAAAGCCAGCTCAAAGTCGGCGATTCCGTCACCTATAATCGTCATCGTGTTGGAAAAAAAGGAGCCTTGTTTTTGTTACTGGGCACCAAAGAAACCCGCATGCTCTGGGAGACTCCCATTGAAGTCAGCGAAGCCTGCTTCCACTACATGACACACGCGCCACCACTAGAAGAAAAAACCAGCGAACGTTTACGCTACTTTCTTCAGTTTCTGGAACACCCGGACCAGAAAATTGCGACGGATGCGTTTGCCGAATTTGCGAATGCTCCTTTCGAAGAGATCGCACTCCTGGCTGACGAATTGCCTCGCGAAAAGTTCCGAAAATGGCTGGCTAGTTCAAAGACGCCCGTTCCGCGCCTGGGTCTCTATGGTTTGCTGCTGGGTCTGTGTGGCCAGGAATCGGATATTGCATTCATGGAAAAGAAAATCAAGGAACCCTCGAAACAAATACGCTTAGGCATCGGCGGATTGATCTCGGGCTATTTGATGTTAACGGCTGCGGACGGACTGGATCAAATTGACCAGAGTAAGTTCATCCCCGGAGATGTGGAGTTTAGCGAAACGTATGCCGCCATGGAAGCGCTGAGTTTCATCTGGACTTATGAAGAGAGTCGAATCAGCAAAGAACGAATGCGCAAATCGATGCGACTACTATTGGATCGTCCGATACTGGCTGACAATGTGATCGCGAATCTCGCCCGCTGGGAAGACTGGAGTGTGATGGACCGCCTGATGCAGCTTTACACTGACGAGGCTTACAGTCAACGGGCCATTAAGAATGCGATTGTGCGTTACCTGCTGGTTGCTTCCAAAGGCAAGAATAAAAAAGGCAACGGCGCCGATGCAGCAACCGCTAAAAAAGCAGAGCAATTACTGGTAAAATTACGCAAAGAAGATCCCAAAACAGTTCAAAATGCACTACGGTTCTTTTCGATCAAATAAGGATTCGACTGCATTTTGTTTTTTCGCTCTGGGAACATTGTCAGCCGACACAAGGTTTCGGTAGAGTAATGTTAGACTTTTTATGCCACCAGTTTCTGCATCTATAGAAAAACTTTTATCATGCCTCGTGCGATGTGTACTGCTAAAATGTGTGACTTTGGACCCCATTTCGATATTTTGAAAGAGGGCGGTTTTGAAGTTTCCACGGTCCCCGGCGATGTTGATTTACGGAAAGAACCACACCGCGTCGTAGAACAGGTGCAAGGTTATGAAGCCGTCATTGCTGGTGCCGAATTATATACCAGAGAAGTCCTCGAACAGCTTCCGGACCTGAAAGTCATTTCACGCTACGGTGTCGGCTATGACGCCGTCGATTTAGCAGCCTGCGATGAGCTGGGAAAAGTCGTGACGATCACGCCAGGCGTAAATCACCACTCGGTGGCGGAACAGGCTTTTACTTTTATCATGGGCATTGCCCGCTTATCACGATCACAAGACCGCGCCGTCCGTGCTGGAAAATGGGAATGGAATTTAACACCGCGCGTCTGGGGCAGCACGATCGGTATTTTGGGGCTGGGTCGAATTGGCCAGGCAGTCGCCACGCGTGCCATTGGGATGGGTATGCATGTTCTAGCATACGATCCCTATCCCAATCAGGAATTCGCCGATCAACATCAAATCAAACTCGTGGGCATTGATGAGCTGTTAAAGCAATCGGATTACGTCACATTACATCTACCAGTCACACCCGAGACCCGCGACTTTATCAACGCGGACTCTCTGGCAAAAATGAAACCCGGGTCTGTCCTGATTAATACCGCACGTGGGGGACTCGTTGACGAAGACGCATTGATTGAAGCGCTCGAATCAGGCCATTTGCGAGGCGCGGGGCTGGATGTTTATAAAAAAGAGCCATTGCCTTTTGAAAGTCCTTTGATCAAACTCGAAAATGTACTATTGAGCTGTCATAGCGGTGGCCTGGATCAGGAATCGCACCGTGATGCTTATGCAATGGCGGCTCAGAATATCGTGAGATTACATCAGGGAGACTGGCCTGCAGAATGTGTGGTGAATTTAAAAAACACAACAGACTGGAAGTGGTCACAGTAGTTCTGTTGACCAGCCGAGCCGATTGACATTCTCAGCAGTTAGAAACTGGATACAATATGACAGACACGCATTCCAGTTTTTTGAAAATCAGCCCGCAGATTTCCGTATTGCCATTGATTCATGGATGTGGCGATTTTGCGATTGAAGTCCGTCGCGTGATGCTGACCAACAAGTTTGATTGTCTGGCTGTTCCCTTACCACAATCCTTTCAGCATGACGTTGAACGGGCCATTTCTTTTCTTCCCAGCATTACGGCGGTGACACAGGAAGAACCCCCGATTACCGGCTCTGCTCCCTGGGAAGAAGACGAAGATGACGAGGACAACCAACGCGTCTTCAGCTATGTTCCCATCGATCCCTGCCAGGGAGTGATTGCCGCGATTAGAATCGCCATGATGGAACGCATCGATCGGCATTTTATCGACTTGGAAACACGACGTTTTGAAAGCATTTCTGCTTCATTGCCTGACCCTTATGCCTTGAAGAAAGTTCCGTTGGAAACGTTTTCCGCAGCGGTGTTACCGTCATTAAAAAAGGTTCCGGAAGGACAACCTCTGGATCGCTGTATTATGATGGCACACCGGTTACGCGAACTGGAAAAAAAGTATAAGTCCATCTTACTCGTCTGCTCGCTTTTAGATTGGCCCTGGATCCACGATGCTTATTTCGATCAGGTGACTCCTGAAGCCGAAGATGAAGAAGTCAATGAGACCTCGCTTTATGCCGCTGATCCTGAAACACTGCTCTTTATGCTAGGTGAACTTCCCTACATTACAGGCTTGTACGAAGCAGCCCGTTCCGAACTAGGCGATGATGAAAATCTGTCCGTCGATGGTATCAAGGAAATGGCATTAACGGCCCGAGATCGTTATCGACTGGAATTGAAATCACGCGGTCGAAAAATCACACCGAAAACACTTTCCGTCTATTTTCGCTATGTGCGTAACCTGTCACTCATCGAACGCCGCATGACCCCCGATCTTTACACACTGGTCAATGCAGCCAAACAAGTAGCCGGCGATCAGTTTGCCATTCAAATTGCGGAAACCGCGCGTGAGTACCCGTATGTGCATTTACTGCCTTTCGAATCTCTCAAATTCGGAATTGAGCAGGCACAGCTTCCCGATGGCACGATGGTTGAAATCAGTAATCGATTACCCGGTAATCCTATGTTCTGGCGAAGTTGTGAGCTGATCCCAAGACCTCCTCAGCCGAAACAGGATGAGTGGGAAATGAACTGGGATCCCCACAAGCAGTGTAGCTGGCCGCCGGAAGATGTCGCCGTTGAAAAATTTCGCACCAGTGTGAAAGACCATGCCCTTTCGCTATTGGGCGTCGATCTGGCACGGACCGAAAAATTCACGACGAGCATGAAGGATGGACTCGACCTGCGCGAAACTTTGCGGAATTGGCATACCGGCGAAATTCACGTTAAAGTACTTCCCCCCAGTCGAGGGCGGCTGGATAGTGTGATTATGCTGTTCGACTCTCCCGCAGACCCGAGAGATTATCCTTATCGGCTGACCTGGCACGCCGAACATCAGGACGAATCGACGCTGGCATTTTTTGCCACTGACCACCGAAAAGAAATGGTGGGACCAGGCATCGGCATGGCCAGTTATGGCGGCGCGCTATTCCTGTTTCCACCCCGGCCCGTCTATGACATTTGGAACGACGTCCAATTCGATTTTGTCGATACACTCGAAGAGCGTCTGCTGGTAGCTGCCTGCCATTACAGCGAAGAAAAGCATATCGCTTTACTAAGCGAAACACCTCCTGGTGCAGGCTGGCGTCGTCTGGCGAAACGTTATCAAAAGAAACTGATCCACGTTCCACTCGGCCGCTACAGCCAGGAAACGCTGCAACAACTACGGATGTTTCACGTCCTGAATGGCCAGGAAATCCGCAGTTTTGCGGCACATTATATTCGGAAAGCCTGACTGTACCTTTTGTTAGCTGACTGTTTCGAATTGATCCCGGCGAGATAATTAGTTTTTCTTAGAAATTGGCGCGGTGACTATATTTACCGTGTTCATTGCTCAATCAAACGATTAGAATAGATGCACGTTTTAAATTTTACCCCGCCTCACCCTAACTCCTCTACCAATGGAGAACCAGACATGTCCGATTCTGTCAATCGTCGTACTTTTCTAGGTCAAACTGCTGCAGTGACAGCCGCAGGTATGGCTGCTCCGGCGATACTTTCAGCCGCCAACAAAGCACCCAGTAAAAAAGTGACCATCGGAATTATGGGGATGCAACGTGGTCTTGCTTTGGCGAAAACGTTTGGTGCGCTGGATGGCGTTGAAATCAAATATGTTTGCGATACTGATGAAGACCGCATGGCGAAAGCCGTCAAGACAGTCGAAAAGGCCACTGAGAAGGCTCCTCAGCCAGTTGGCGATTTTCGAAAAATTCTGGATGACAAAGAAGTCGATGCATTGATTGCAGCCCCGCCTAACCACTGGCATTCACCGGCCACGATTCTGGGTTGCTCTGCAGGTAAACATGTTTATGTAGAAAAACCCTGTAGCCACAATCCCAAAGAGGGTGAAATGATGGTGGCAGCAGCTCGCAAAAATAAACGAGCCGTCCAGATGGGAAGCCAACGACGTAGTAGTGAATCAATCATCGAAGGGATTCAAAAAGTCAAAGAAGGTGTGATTGGCGATGTCTACCTGGCGCGGGCGTTCTATGAAAGTGCCCGTGGCTCGATCGGCACCGGCAAACCTGCCTCTGTTCCCGCTAATCTGAACTATGATCTCTGGCAGGGACCTGCTCCTCGAGAGAAATATGTGGATAACAGAATCCCTTATAATTGGCATTGGTTCTGGCAGTATGGAAATGGCGAACTCGGAAACAACGGCGTGCATTCACTGGATGTCTGCCGTTGGGGTCTGGGCGTCGATTACCCAACACGTGTTGTTTCCAGTGGCGGCCGTTATGCCTACGAAGACGACCAGAAAACACCAGATACTCAGGTGGTTGCTTACGAATTTGACGGAGGCAAACAGATTACGTGGCAGGGAACCAGTTGTAACCGTCACAAGAATGAATTTGTTACCTTCTTTGGCAGTAAAGGAACCATGATCATCGGCACGTCTGGTGGTTACCGAGTTTTGGACGCTAAAGATAAAGAAATTGAAAAAGTGGGTGGTGGCCAGGGAATGAGCGAACACGCTCAGAACTTCATTGACGCTATTCGCAACAATGAGCCTCTCAATTTGAATGCAGAAATTGAAATTGGGCACAAAAGCACGCTCTTGTGTCATATTGGTAATATCGCGCACCGCACCGGTCGCACGATGACCTGTGACCCCGCCAATGGTCATATTCTAAATGACAAAGTAGCCATGGCTTTATGGACGCGAGATTACGAACCAGGCTGGGAACCCAAAGTCTGAGACTTTGATTCTTTGCAGTCACAAATAAAAATAAGGGAGTCGGCAATATGCCTGCTCCCTTTTTTTATGGTTTGTTGAGCGTTCATGGAAATCATATTCTTGCGACCAACAGACGTCGATCCAGCAGCATAAGAAACTCGCTATGAAATATCTGGTTCTTATTCTCTATTGCTGACCTGTGAACGGAGTTCAGGGACTATGACCGGTGAGATGAAGAGTTTGAAGCGCGCAGGCCGCCTCACTTTGTTGTCTCAATGCAACCGACGAAGACGAAATTAATCGACGTTCTGTTTATTCTTTTTCTGATCCAGTTCCGGGATGTAATCGGGAACTGAAAAATAGGTATCTTCACGCGGAGCTGGACCGCGATTCAATTTTCCCCACTGGCCTGGTTGCAAGGCATGCGGCATCATTTCACAACCAGAGGCAAACAGAGAAATGCCGGGAATGATTAATACGAGAAGTGTTTTGGAGAGATTTTTCATTGAGACAACCCCGTTAAAATAAAGTATTCAGGATGCAAATGCGCATACAAAAAGAACGCATGAGCTGCTGGTCTTTTTTGGTCGTTAATTGAGATGTTTTTTTGAGAAGTGAGAGATGAGGGTCGGATTCTAGCCAGAGTGTGTTTGTCTGCCAAGACCACTTTGACATGCAAAATTTGCCGATACAGAAATTAAGAAGGGTGTTTTTGCTGTCGAAATTCCAGGAACTGCTGTCGCAACTGCTGAATAAGTTCCTGTGAGTCCTCAGTTTCCGGCATGAAGCGGCTGCTGGCGTAGTTTTGATACCATTCCACGATTCCCTGGTTTTGAATGCGTCTGGAAAACTGCATCAAAGTCTCACCCCGCTTGCGAACAATTTTTTGCTTCCCTAGCAGGCCATCCATCTGTGCCAGCAGTTGATGCAGTTCCTGAACGCGAACTGGGTTTTCCAGAAAAGCAGCGCGCTCTTTCAGCCTTTTTCGACAGAGGTGAATTCCCCACTTTAACCCAAACCAGAGCATCACTCCGAAGACGACGAGCGCCAAAGGTAACTGTGCCTCTGATAATGCCAGGATCCACTGACCCCGCTGCAGCGCTGTTTTCAATCGGGAATACTGACCGATTAAAGATTCCCAATACTGCCTGACCGCACCAGGTGTATTTTGGTTGGGTTGACCGGCTGCGGGTGTGGATTCCACTGTGACCCAGCCTTGTTGTTCATCCCAGGCTTCGACCCAGGCGTGAGCGTGTCTGCTGCGGGCAATCCAGAATTGGTCGTATTCATTTCTTTCGCGGACGATATATCCTGTCACATAACGACAAGGGACTCCCGCCATTCTCAATAACAGTGCCGTCCCCGATGCAAAATATTCACAATGGGCATTCGGCTTTTCCAGAAGAAAATATGTAAGCGGATCATTTCCAGCAGGAATATCGATGCCGATTTCATATTGATAATTGTCCTGGAAGTAATTTTGAATGCGGTCAATTTTTTCTGCCGAAGTTTTACAGCCAGCAAATATCTTGTCTGCCAACGGTTTTATCTCGGGAGAGATGCCCAGCGGCAGTTGTAGCAACCTATGTAATGATAATTTTGATTGAGGCCCAGAGGGAAGCTGAATGCGCGGTAGAAAAAGTTCATAAGGAAACCCTTGTTCCATCGAACGTGAAGACAGTATGTCCTGGCTATCGTATTGTAAATTCTGAGCAACGGCATGAACTAAAGGCGTATTCAATGGTGCAAAAATATGAGTGGGGCTTGACGACCAGACTTCATATTCAACCCAATCGGATGAGTTTGCCTCTCCAATCTGAAACCAGGTTCCCTCTCGTATGATCTCCGTTTTAACACCCGCGGGTGGCAACGCGATGATAGCGGCATTTTGACTTCCAATCTCAGAATGCCATTCTGAGTTAAAAAACTGCACAAAAGCCTGACCGCGCAGATAACCTGGCTCATCGGTGGATTTGATACGTAATTTGACTTGCTGGGCACCAGAGTCAAATTGTGCAGTCAGGCTGCCAAGCTTCGAAATGGTTGAGAACCCGGCCCGAGAGGCAATGCCTGAAGTGCGCGGTTCGATCAGGCGATAATAAAGTTGGTCCAATTCTCGCTCATAGCGACTTAATCCTGTGGCAGTCAACCAGCCAATCAGTGAGATGACCGCAAATAAATTTGCACGAATCAGATAAACGGCCCACTTTTTTTTCTCTTTTTTCTTCTGAGAACGCACCCTGTGGCCAGACTGATAAAATACGCCGGTCAGCATCACAAAGCTGAAAACGAAAACCTGGTAGTAAATTCCTTTCGATCCAAAAACCAGAATATCGCCCGTGAG
>Ga0075117_1001952_pt1 | contig 12257 bp, 9 predicted proteins | sample AntAceMetag02UKJ_FD_69789 | JGI IMG/M metagenome (GOLD analysis project Ga0075117, IMG submission 69789) | Saline lake microbial communities from Ace Lake, Antarctica - Antarctic Ace Lake Metagenome 02UKJ | ecosystem: Environmental > Aquatic > Non-marine Saline and Alkaline > Saline | place... | reverse complement strand
GCTGATGGCGGGAGACGTTACTATTATTGCTGAGCCCTGGTGCCAGTTTTTCACCGTCTCACGTTCCCATGTTTGTAAGCTCGTGAGGGTACCCTTGGTTTTATTCTTTTTGACGAACTGACCCAGTTTGAACTTTTTTTGAACCTCGCGTGTAGGTAACAGATCTTGTTCTGTAATCCGATTACCCTGAATCCGTGTGCCAGTGCTGGATGTGACAACAATGCCACTGCCATCGATGCAATGGAAGGCATAACCCCAATCGGGAGAGTGAGTCCGATCATCTATTGAAATTTGCATGTAATTAGTGATCGTACAATTTCGAATGGTCGCGTTTTTGCAGTTCTGCAAATAAAGCACGCCGGAACGTGTCCGATGATTCAATACCGTGATGTTATCCAGAACGAGATCCCGACAGCCACTCGCTTTAATCGCTTCGGTGGGTGTGTTCTGTTTCTGATCAGGGCGCGTCAACACGAGGTCACGAAATTGGACCCGCGCCCGGTTTTCAATTTCGATAAAGGGGGCATCCGGATTTGTTTGAATGATCCGCCCCGGTCCATACAGTCCACTGCCATCGCTGCGAATGATAATCTTCGCAGAGATTTCGTAATCGCCGGCCGGCAGGAAAAGCATCTTACCCGGCTTGGAATCGAGATCAGCCTGGATCGAATCGTGCATACCAACAATCGGAAACGATGTCTCAGGCACCAGCTGAGAGTATCCGGGCGCAGGTACCAGTAGGATTAATAAACACGACAGAGACAGGAAACGAAATAAGGCTGTCATGGGGATACGTACTTTCTTTGAGAAAAATATAATTGAAGAACTCTCAGTAAGTTGAGCTGGCCTGTCTATCTTGATGGAATCGGACCAATGTAGAAAGCGCTTTAAAAATAGATTCCAAATTATACAACAAATTGCGTGTAAGTTCTGCTTGGTTTCGGCCCTCTGTTCCAAGCTTATTAAAGACCAGGCATCGTTTTTTATGAAACTTATGCGCAAATCGAATTTACTCTTCTGGTTCAGCATCATAAAATATCACTCCTGCAACAATCAGCTCTCCCTGAAGACTCATATTAAAAACCACCGAACAGGACCACCCCGATGAACTTACTCCGATCTCCTTTCAAGAAAATGTCTGCTTCCCTGCTAGTTCTGGTAACGCTGCTTTTATTTGCTCCCTCTTCCGCGCAGGCCGAGCATGATGGGAAAGTCCAAATTCTATTATTGGGTGACAGCACGGCTGAAGGAAGTATTCCGCGTCAGCTCAAACCGAAAGGGCCGCATCTGGAACGCGTACTGGAGCAGTTACTGGCGGCGGAAGGGGATCTGCCAGCCTGTCATGTTGTCAATTCCAGTCTGAGTGGCGAATATATCCGGCGGTTGTTTGATTCGGGACGCTATGATCGTGATGCTGCCAAGCTGCCCGGTCTGGACTACATCTTCATTCGCTACGGCTTGAACGATCGCGCGCGGCGAGAGAAATTCACAGAGAATTTCCCCAAAGACTTTCACGAGCTACTGGCACGTTTGCGAAAAGATCATCCCAATGCATTACTCATTCCAATGACCGTAATTCCGTTTGCGAATGAAGAAGACAGTAAGAAAATCAACGATCTTGTCTTCGAGGTAGCGAAAAAAGAGAAGCTCGATGTCTTTGACATTTATCCGCGTTACGCAGCTGAGCTGAAAAAAGGGCATAACATGCTCAACTATCGACGGTATCCGCTGGCGAAAGTACCCGAAAAATATCACGCGCTGGTGAAGCCGTTTGTCTCTGGCGACCGTGTCGTGGTTATGGCCAACGAACTTGACCCGATTCTGGGTGACCTGCCAGGCTGGTATAGTGACCGACATCCGAATCTGGCGGGGTACAATGTGATCGCCGACGAAACCGCCGTCTATCTCGCAAAATTAATGAGGAAGAAGAATGCGAATTAGTAAAAGGCGATTGTAACGGCGTGCTGTATGAGTAAAGGAAGGTTCAGCTAATTTTGGTTCGTTAATTCTTTTCCTTCACATATATCTAAAAATGCTCGCAATGCTTTCGCGCTGCAAAAATCAGATTCAGCTCGATCAAGATACGGTTTTAACTGGTCTCGGGCCTCACATAGAATTCGAGATTGAACATTTCCAAATACAATGCGTCTTATTGCGGTGTTCTCTGCTACAAGACGGATTTCATTATTTTTGTCTTTCATCAGTTGTAATAACGTCTGGTCAATCTCATCGGAAGGAAAGTTAGCATCTCTCAATGCCCTCGTAGCGTTGATTTTCAAATGTTGATTTGCATCCTGGAGTGCGTACTGACAAAGTGCAGAGACGAGCGGCTGACTTTCCTTGGGATGGAAAAAAATAAAATCACCTGCGACTCGCACTGCGGTGATTCTTGTGCCTGTGTTCTCATCTGACATGTACTCTTTTAAAATGGGAACCGCGGAAGGCCCCGCGTGTTGTATCGTATCATGTGCGCCTCGATAGTTTTGAAAATTGAGTTCAAAACGCAAGATGGTGTCGGTCGGAGCAAGTCGATAAAACAGGAAAAAGGACAGTGGGGTACCAACTATAACAACGATAATCAGCAGTAGACATCCCAAGCCAGAGCGGTTGTATGACAGATGAAATCCAGAACCAACTTTCTTGGAATCATCGCTTGGCGTGGTCATTGATTTTCGCCTTCATTGTAATTCCTGCTGCCAGTTCGCAACATCAGTCGTTACGAAACCGCAGCGAGTACAAGTCGGCATCCTTCAGTACAAAACGAACACGGACGGGTTTACCAACCAGTTTTGTCAGATCGCTCTTGCCTTTCCAGTTTACAACATGATCCAGCTCATCGCCATAAATTTCTTCGCTGTCAGCAAGACTATAACCGGGAATCGGTTTTCCCTGTTCGTCAAGTAGTTCACAACGAATACTGCCCGCAGCCGAGGTCGCCAGATTGAGTTCCAGCTCGACAGGTGGTCCCGGCTTTGTGGCATCCGCTTTGGGTCCGTCGAAGGTAATCAATCGCGTTGTCATTTCGCCGCCGGTGTAGGGGGCGTTGATCGAGACAAATCCATCCATGCGCAGTGTGAATCTTCGCAGCCGACATGGGCCGACGTAGTAGTTCTCAATCGCATACAGTGATAGTTCCGGCACATGACCGGGCAGGGGGCTCGGCGTTGTAGTAATGCCCCAGGCGATATGATTATTTCGCTGCCACCAGCGTTCCCGGTTCTGTCCCGGTCGCAGGAAGGCTTCGTCCCAGCGTTTCCAGGTCGTCCCGTTTCGACTCGTCATTAGCACGCCATCACTGACGCCGAGATGGTTATTCTCGGGATCGGGATGCCAGGCGGCTGCACGCGAGGGAACGAAACGTTTGGGAAACGCGAGGAACAGATGCGGGGCTCTTGGATAAGCGATGGTCGCATTCGTATAGAGATGTTGGGCTGGGGAATTTTTGATATCGATAAACTTGGGATCTGTCCAGTTCAGAAAATCATCCGAAGTACACGTCATGATCGCGCGGACTTTATTTGTGAAGCCACGATGGAAATCGACATACTGGCCGCGGTGTTCATCCCAGAACGCAAGGTTCTGTGAATCGAAGGCGCCCTTGGTGATCACCGGTTTGTCTTGCATCAGTTTCCAGTGAATGCCGTCCGGCGATGCAAATGCAAGCAATCCTTTTTTACCGCTGCCTAATGCTTTGAATTTTTCTTCCGGCTTACATTTAGGATTGGTATCCAGAAACGGAGAAAAATTATGTTTACCCAGTCCCATCCAGACGACGTTATTTTGCTTAGAACCATTGAACTCAAATAGCCCCAAATTCGGCTTCTTCCAGTGAATCGCATCATCACTTTCGGCATAGCAGACCACTTGATGTGTCGTTTTTTTCTTGCTCCAGTCATGATGCGCACCACGGTAGTACATGCGGTATTTCTGACCGTCCTTCAAAATGCGGACGTAATAACTGATGTTACCCTCGGCAGGTCCGTCATACGTGACGGCCACTTCCTGAGGAGCAGGGTGCTGCAATTCCTGTCGCGCGTTTTTGAGACTGTGAATCATCCAGTCATCCACAAACAGTTCCCGCCGTGACCCGATATTCGCAGGTTCTTCAGCCAAGGCCTGAACCACCATCGATAAACAGATCAGCGTGGAAAACAATGTCAGACAATTTCGCATGAAAGCCTCCTCAAGATGAACGGACCGCCAGAAACAACATTCGCGTATTAATACTTGCTACTCTATAGTCTGACACAGCCGAGCCCGGTATTCAAACCGAATGCACCCTATTTCAAGATGATCACGAATACTCTTACCGATTCCATGCAACCTCAAATCGGTTCATCAAAGGCTTTGGCGATGGAGCTGGCCAGTTGTTCGAGAGAATAAAATTTGGTAGCGACGTCGCGGATGTGGGCGACGGTGGCGGATTTGATGAACATCATTTTTGCCAGTTTACGCGAATCGCTTTGGGTGACTTCGACGCGGTGCTTGCGACGTTTGACGTAGAGCGAGAGCGCATGTTCGATGAAGCGGTTATTTGTCCGCGATAATTCGTCCGCCAGGACGGCCGCGGATTCCATGGCCATCGACGCGCCGATACCCGCTGTGGGCAGAAAGCCGGCGGCTGAGTCACCCAGTAAAACCACGCGCCCCTTCGCCCATTCTTTCGAACGCACATCCGAGAGCTTCCAGAAGAATAGATCCTCATTATCGTCGGGCATCGCGGCCAGGCAAGTATCAACCAGTTCGCCCATGCCCGCGAACTGATCTTGGATGCGCTGCCGTCGTCCCGGTCCTGGTTCTGTAAAGTTTCCGACTACAGGAGCACCCGCATAGACACCGGCTCCATCTCGGGTGGGATAGATGCCCACGAAGCGTCCGGCTCCCCAATGTTCGACGAATGTTTCCGCGGGTACCGAATTCAGATCGACCCACCAGACCCAGCCACCCCATTCGGTGTGATAATAAGGTTGCTCGCCAAATACGAGGCTACGCACTTTCGAATGCAAGCCATCAGCGCCGACAACAAGATCGAAGGTTTCGCTGGTCCCATTGCTGAAGGTCGCGGTCACTTCTTCCCCCGCCTGGTTGAGCGATTCGAGCGACGTGTTGAACCGCAGGTCGGTGTCTCCGATGCCGGAGTGCAATAGTTTAATGAGCTGAGGTCGCGTGCAACTCAGGTTCGGGCCAAAGCGATCGGCGATGGGTTGCATCGACCAGTTTTTGACAAGTTCGCCGTGATTATCTCGAACCTCATAGTGTTTACATTCAATGCTCTCGGCTTCAAATTGTTCATGGAGCGAGAGTCCATGCAGCACTCGATAGCCGAGGGGCCACAGACCCAGCATGTAACCGGCGTGATCAAAATTAGCCGCCCGTTCAATGAGTGTCGCCTGCATACCCCGCTGTTTGAGTAAGGCTGCCAGCGTCATCCCACCAATGCCCGCTCCCACAATTAAAATCCGCATCGTTCCTTCTCTCCCTAAAAGGCGTCGTTAGTATTTTCATCCGTCTCACATAATGTAGCAAATTGACAGCATGCCACGCGATACCAAATGGTTGCATCGATTGATGTATAAAACGAAGCTTTCACTGGCAGGATGACAATAGTCTTTGTGCGGTGACGTAAAAGAACAAACCCATGTCGGTTATCATTAATTCAGCTATTTTATCAAGGCCATGATAGTAAGTTCGCCCTTTTTTTATTGAATCAATTTCGTCTAATTCATCAGCCAGCTCCAACAGCGGAAACCACTGTGTCTGGTAAAATTTTATAATTTCGAAACGCCATTGGGTGTAGTAATATTTACGGGCATAGTAAATTTGGAATTTTACAATCATTTTCAGAGTTAACAAACTCACAGATAAAAAACCAATAACTACGAACACAGCAAGTACTGGATTAAGAATATTGGTGCAAAAATAAATACTGAATACTATTGCTCCGAGGATTACAAACCCTAAACCGAAAGTGGAAATATCGTCCATTAATTTGTACCTAAATCTACGTCTACCGGTTAAGAGTCTCCTACCTAACTGCAGCGCATTTTGCTCTATTGAATCCTCTTCCTCCTCAAAGGTCATGGGATTGTTACGATCGTAAACAGCTTCAGCCATTTTTTCCCAAAGGATCTGTATAGACTCGAACTCGTCAGTAGGAATCTTGAACTCGTGCAGCAATTCCTCTTCGAGTGACACCAATTTGTACTGGCATTCAAGAAAAACTCGGTCCGCTTCTTGTTCGTTTTTTGTACAATACTCGAAGATGGTCTGGTCAATTTTGGTTCTGACTGGACCACCCTCCAGGAATTGTGTGCGCTGTTCCCGGTACTCTTTCAGTTGATATAAAAATTCAAGCTCTTCATCAACCCAATGAGGTAGGCGGTCATAGTTTTCTTCAATAAGCGAAAACGAGGCGTTGATCCAATCTTCGTCCGCTTTCCAGATCGCAGTTTTCAAAATGTGTAAGTAAAATACCAGCATATGAGCGACTTCATGATCCAGCAGGTTTGATTCACAGGAAAGCAGGTTTTGGCGAAATATGTCAAAGGATGTATTTTTGAGCTGTTCGTCCCAGGCCCGTTCCGTCAGGTAGTAGAAGCGGTCCGACCGAACGACCTGCGAAGTGGTTTCCAGTAGTTTTGCGGTTCCCTCATGGAAAGGTTCAGTCGCGAAATACTGTCTGAGCATCTCGAACAGAGCCGGCTCTTCACGATGGACCTTTAACCCTTCCAGGAGCCAATCGGGAAATGAGTGCGCGCTGTCTTCTAAGATGTCGGAAAACACTGCTAATGCATAAAAGTCATAAGGTGTTTTTAGTTCTTTTTCCTGCAGATCCGCGTAGAGCTTGGGTAGCGAGTCACTGTTAATCCGTTCGTGGAGGCTTAACGGTTTCGATTGGGCAGTCAGCCCTTCGCTGGTATGCGATTGATGAATATTATCAGCAAGAGGAACATCAGGTTGTTGCAAGGGATCTATCAGAGGATTGCCTGGCGGCTGATCCTGTTCGGGAGCATCGTTGAAGTCCCAGTCAAATTGCAGGTCCGATTTCACTGTCTGTGATCGCGGTGGTTCCTGATAACGCAGGGCATCGTTCAAGCATTCGTAGGCCTCTCGTATTTTTTGAAACTCTTCCGGAAACCTTTCCGGCTTGAACTGCCTGATAAAGGAGTTATATTTACGTTTGAGATCACGCAGATCATATCCATCCGAAAGGTCAAAGAACGCTTCCGGCTGATCAGGTAACAATTCCCAGTGCGGCTCGATGGGACCACTCATTAACTACTCCCACAGTCATATTTAAAATTAACTAAACATATCTTTTACGACAGCAAAAATGCAGCCTACGACCAGGAATGCTATTATGGCAATCACCGCCTCAATAAACTTAAATACGACAAACCCAAATGAAGTATTCAATTTACGCCTAGCTAAAATCTGTTCCAACCAAGGTTTTTCGAGCGCGTATAGCTCCGGCATCTCCCCGCGAATGACTTTCGCGATACGATAATATTCTTTGGAACTCCGGTAGTGAGGATCGGCGGATCTCTTTCGCGAAGCGTTCAGGAATTCCTCGCGTTGTTTGACGATTCGTTGCGGCGAAGCCGAGACCAGCGAGCAGAACTGTTCGTAAAACTGAGGAAAGCAGGCGGGATGATCTTGGAGTTTTTGAAAGGATTCCAGGTGCTCAGAAACCGATTTCAATCGAGATAACGAAACAGCTAGATCGGGAAGACCGGTAATATCAATGGCTTCAATTTTCTCGTGCAGAGCCTGCCTGTCCAGCGTCCATAATCCTTTTCGCAGCGCGTCTATGTTTTTGATAGTTTGTTCTCTTCGATCATCGAACGAGATTGATTTTTTGAGTGACGTATCCGATTCAGTTTCTGGTTTCAGAAAGTCACGACGCAAATCAAGAATTTCTATCGGCTGCTTACGCGGATTCATTTGCAACATTCGAAATAGATAATCTGTTTCGTAAGATTCAGTCATGATGGGAGTGCCGGGTCATTTTCTTCGAAAGTGGAAAATCCGTCACTGGCAGGCAGCCAATAGTCTTTGTGCTGTGACGTAGATGTAGAGGCCGATGTCTTTTCGCATGCAATTTGCAATTTTATCAAGGCCACCATGTTCATCATCACCTATTTTGACCGTATTGAGCTGCTCCAGCGCATCAGACAATTCCAGCAATGGAAACCAGTTTGTCTGATAGAATCGCATGATTTCGAAACGCCATCCCTTGCGATACAGAGTCAGCACGAACCGGTCCTCTAACATTCCATAGACAATCAAAATGACAAAATTTGCGAAGAAGAGGCCAAAGATTTTGGCAAGATTCATCCAAAAAGAATCGAGAATATAAATCAGATAATACACCATCATTCCAATGGACCCAAACATTCCCAGTCCTAAGATCACGTTTAAAAAATGGGTGATTCGATACCGTTGGCCCACACCCTCTGTCACCATTCGATAGGCTAACTGCGCTGTTTGTTTTTCTAATGTTGTCTGATCATCTTCAAAAATCACAGGGTCGATGCGATCATAAACATCGTCCGAAATTTTTTCCCATAGAAACTGGATGGATTCCAGCTCGGCTGTTGGAGTTTCGAATGCGCGTAACAGTTTTTCTTCAAGTGAAACCAATTCATGCTGGCATTCCAGAAAACACCGGTCTGCATTTTGTTCGCTGTTTGTACAATAATTGCGAATGGCCTGGTCAATAATCGTTCTGACAGGGCCTCCATCCAGAAACTTTATGCGCTGTTCGCGGTAATCTTTCAACTGATATAAAAATTCCAGTTCTTCCTCAACCCAATAAGGCAAGCGGTCATAGTTTTCTTCGATAAACGAAAACGTGGCGTTGATCCAGTCTTCGTCTGCTTTCCAGATCGCGGTTTTCAAAATGTGTAAGTAAAATACCAGTATATGATCGACTTCGTGATCCAGCAGGTTGGACTCACAGGCCAACAGGTTTTGGCGGAATACGTCAAAGGGTGTAATTTTGAGCTGTTCGTCCCAGGCCCGTTCCGTCAGGTAATAGAATCGGTCCGACCGAATGACTTGTGAAGTGGCTTCCAGTAGTTTTGCGGTTTGCTCATGGAAAGGTTCGGTCGCGAAATACTGTCTGAGCATTTCAAACAGCGCCGGCTCTTCACGATGGACCTTTAACCCTTCCAGAAGCCAATCGGGAAATGAGTGCTCGCGATCCTCCAAAATGTCAGAAAACACGGCTAAGGCAAAAAAGTCATAAGGGGTTTTTAGTTCTTTCGCCTGAAGCGCTTCATAAAGTTCTGATAGTGAATCACTGTTAACCCGTTCGTGGAGACTCAACGGTTTCGATTGTGTAGCGAACCCATCGTTGGTATCTGTTTGATGAGAATGATCAGCTGGAGGAACATCAGGTTGCAGAAAGGGATTGATCAGAGGTTCGCCTGGCGGCTGATCCTTTTCGGGAGCATCATTAAAATTCCAGTCAAACTGCAGGTCCGATTTCACAGTCTGTGAGCGAGGTGGTTCCTGATAACGTAATGCATCATTCAAGCATTCGTAGCCCGCCCGGATTTTTTGAAACGCTTCCGGAAATTTTTCCGGCTTGAACTGCCTGATATATGAGTTGTATTTGCGTTTGAGATCACGTAGATCATATTCTTCCGCGAGTTCGAAAAACGCTTCCGGATAATCGGGTAACAAATCCCATTGCGGCTCGATAGGGCCACTCATAATCTACTCCCTGAGTCGCATTTGAATCTACATTTGTCTTGAAGCGAAATAAAAGCACAACATGACCAAAAGTGCTAAAATGGCGAGCAATGCTTCCCGAAGCCCGAAAATTTTACTCGAATTACGTCTGGTTATAATCTGTTCCAACCACGGTTTTTCGAGCTCGAACAGTTCCGGCATCTCCCGGTGAATGACTCTGGCGATGCGGTAATATTCTTTCGGGCTTCGATAGCGTGGATCAGTGGCTCCTTTTCTCGAAGCGTTCAGGAATTCCGCGCGTTGTTTGACGATTCTTTGCGACGAAGTAGTGACCAGCGTGCAGAACTGTTCGTAAAACTGGGGAAAGCAGGCAGAATGATTTTGCAGTTTTTGAAAGGATTCCAGGCGTTCAGAAACGGCTTTCAATCGAGATAACGATACCGCCAGATCCGGAAGATCGGAAATGTCGATTGCTTCGATCTGCTTGCGCAGTGTCTGGCTATCCAGCGTCCATAAGCCTTTCCGCAGCGCGTCGATATTTTTGATGGTCTGTTCCTTGCGATCAACGAAAGAAATCGATTCTTTGACCAAAGTGCCCGAATGAGATTCTGGATTCAGGAAGTCACGACGCAAGCCAAGAATCTCTGCCGGCTATTCCTGTGGATTCATTTGCAATAAACGGCGGGCATAATCAATTTCGCGAGTTTCAGTCATGCTGAGAACTCCTGGTCATCTTCATCATAACAAAAACCAAACTCTGCTAATGTGGTCAGCAAATTATCGCGCGCTCCCTTAAAATATTCGCGATCACCCGATGCCATTGACTGTTCGAATTGATCAATGACTGCTTCCAGGTCATCACGTTGAAACGGGCTGACTTCTCCAATCGCTCGTTCTGCATACCGAATCAGGTGTTGGTTTTTAAGATCATCACGCGGATAAAATTTTAACTTTTGTAATTTTTTGACTGCTTCATTGATTTCAGATTTTGAATTCAGATTGGCATGTTGTGTCAGCACAATCATGAATTTTTTCCCCGTTTCCGGTAAATACGCTTCGACTTCCAGAATGCCATTCAAATCGTAAGTGAACCGAATGTGAATCGGTTTTCCTGAGGGGCCGGGTGGAATTCCAGTGACGTCGAATTCTCCCAGAAAGAGGTTGTCTTCGACCTTACGCCCTTCGCCTTGATAAACGCCAACACGTACTTGTCGTTGATTGGGAACAGCCGTATAAACTATTTCTTCTCTCGAAACGGGGATCGTGGTATTGCGATGAATAATCGGGAAATAGTAGCCGTCAACTTTGCGGCGTCCAAACTCTTTGAGAATTTCTGTTCCCAGAGTGAAAGGGCAGACATCGGTCATCACCATGTCATCAACGGCGTTGTCGTCTTGCATTAATGCAGCCTGCACCGCTGCCCCCAAGGCAACCACTTCGTCCGGGTTCTGCGTGCAGAGCGGTTCGACACCAAAGAACGAACGAATAAAATTACGAACTGCTTCCATTCTGGTTGCGCCACCCACGAGAATCACGCTGTGGAAATCCGTCGGTGCGATTCTGGAATCACGTACCGCTTTCGCAATGGGTCGTGCCAGCCGTTTGACCAGCGGATCAACCATTTCCAGGAACTCATCGCGAGTGATAGTATGTGTGGGTGCATCCTCTTCCATATTTCCTTCAAGGTCGGGAATGCGAATGATGGCTTCCGAGTTGGCGGCCAACGTACATTTTGCGGTTTCACATTCCTGTTTGAGCCGAGAAACCAGCAGCGGATGTTTGAGCTCTGCGACTTCCAGTTGAATGTCTTGTGTTTTGAGGACCCTAGCCAGAAGTCGGTCAGTGAAATCTTCACCACCTAACATGCTCTCGCCTGCTGTTGAAATGATTTCCAGCGTGCCTTCGAATATTTCCATGGCGGTTACATCGAATGTACCACCTCCCAGATCGATGACGATCAACTTTTTCTCAGCCTCTCGATCATGGAAACCATAAGTGAGGGCAGCGGCTGTCGGTTCGTTGATAATGCGTCGCACATTCAGCCCCGCGAGTTCCCCCGCCAGCTTAGTCGCATTCCGTTGATTGTCATTAAAATATGCAGGCACGGTAATAATCGCGTCACGTACTTCCTCTCCCAGGTACGCCTCGGCATCTTCTTTGAGAGATTTAAGTACAAGGCTGGATAATTCGGGAGCATTAAAAACGTGGCCACCGATTTCCACTTTTCGATCTGTGCCCATCAATCGTTTAAAGACCCAGGCGCAACGTTCGGGCTGTGTAACGCGATATTCTTTAGCTGCTGCACCGACGAGGACACGCTGATCTTCAGAAATGCTGACCACAGACGGTGTTAAAAAAGACCCCAGCGAGTTGGGAATTAATTTCGGTTCGCCATCTTCAAAAACAGCACAAAGTGAGTTCGAAGTGCCAAGGTCGATGCCTATCATGGATGTCATATCGTTGTCACGTTATTTATAAAGAGTAAGCCACGTTTGTAAGTCGTTCTCATTTCGGTAAGTTCACGCACCACCAGATTGTAGTCTTCCGTCCAGCCTATT